>Ga0070706_100004847_pt1 | contig 12890 bp, 8 predicted proteins | sample KBSK5501metaG_FD_65476 | JGI IMG/M metagenome (GOLD analysis project Ga0070706, IMG submission 65476) | Corn, switchgrass and miscanthus rhizosphere microbial communities from Kellogg Biological Station, Michigan, USA - KBS K5-50-1 metaG | ecosystem: Host-associated > Plants > Roots >...
ATCGGGAGCGATGGTCAGTACAGCGATATTTTGTTTATGCCCGGCGGTGGTTCACGCTGCCCGATCACCCGAGATAATGTTGATCTCAACCTGGCGACAATTCACATGACCGGCAAGGAAGTTTACAAACAAGCGGTCACTGCCATGCTCAGCGCTGCCCGGAAGGCGCTTCAGGACGCCGGGCTAAGCATCGAGGACATTTCGTGTGTAATTCCTCATCAAGCGAATTTGAGAATCATCGAGGCAATTGCTGATCGGCTCGGCATTCCGCTCGAGAAATTTTACGTGAATCTTGACAAGTACGGCAACACATCGGCCGCCGCGGTCGCTATGGCACTCGACGAAGCAAATCGCAGTGGCCGCATAAAAGCAGGTGATTACGTCTTGATGGTCGTGTTCGGCGGCGGGCTCACTTGGGCGAGTACGGTGATTGAATGGTGATTGCTTTTTAATTGTCATCCTGAGCGAAGTGCAGCGGAGTCGAAGGACCTGACATGTTGTCTTATGTCGCACTGATAAACATTAATGAGGTTCTTCGACTACATTTTTGCTTTCGCAAAAACTCCGCTCAAAATGACAGGATAGAACATGAGCCCGCGGAGCCTTCGTGCCCTCGCATGACTTGGCCGCGAAGAAGTGATAATTTTGTTCGATTTCTTAAGAGTTTGATTTCTGGGCCAAAATGGAACGCCGCCTGACCGCTATCCTCGCCGCCGACGTGGTGGGATATACCCGGTTGATGGGCGCCGACGAGACCGGCACTCTCGCCGCACTTAAGACTACTCGAGCTGAAGTCATCGACGGCAAAATCGCCGAGCATCAGGGACGCATTTTTAAACTAACGGGAGACGGCATTCTGGCGGAATTCCCAAGTGTCGTGAGCGCTGTGGCGTGCGCCGCGGAAGTTCAGCGTGGAATGCGGAAAAGGAACATCGATGTGCCTCAAGATCGCCGCCTCGAATTTCGCGTCGGGGTGAATCTTGGCGACGTGATCGTCGAAAACGACGACATCTTTGGCGATGGAGTCAACGTGGCCGCGCGGCTGGAAAGCATTGCTCCATCCGGAGGAATCGCCGTCTCGCAATCGGTCCGTGATCACGTCGGAAATCGGTTAGACGTCATCTTTGAAGATTGCGGCGCACAGCAGCTCAAGAACATTGAGAAGCCGATCCGCGTTTACAATATTGAAGTGGAAGAACCAGAGTCGGGCACGATGCCTTCGTCCACAAAAGAGAAACCATCGATAGCGGTACTGCCGTTTAACAATATGAGCGGCGACTCGGAGCAGGAATATTTCAGCGACGGCATCACCGAGGACATCATCACCGATTTGTCGAAGATCTCCGGATTGTTCGTTGTCGCGCGTCACACAGCTTTCACTTACAAAGGCAAACCGGTTAAGGTGCAACAAGTCGGCCAGGAACTTGGAGTCGGTTATGTCCTGGAAGGGAGCGTGCGCAAGGTTGGATCGCGCGTCCGTGTGACCGGTCAGCTGATTAACTCAAAAGACGGCGGGCATCTCTGGGCTGATCGGTTCGATCGCGATCTGACGGATATTTTCGCGATTCAGGACGAGATTACACACGCCATCGTCGAGCAATTGAAAGTGAAGCTTCTGCCGCGAGAGAAGCAGTCCATCGAACAAACTCCGACCGATAACGTGGAAGCTTATACCTACTATTTAAGAGGTCGGGAACTTTTGTACCGCGGCTCCAAATCAGGCTACAAAGGGGGGCGCGAGATGTTCGTCAAGGCAGTAGAGCTCGACCCTTCGTATGCGCGCGCTTACGCCGGAATCGCAGATTGCGACTCTTTTCTTTACCTGCGGACGACCGAATCCGTCTCATCCGACAGCATTCTCGCGATGAGCGAAAAGGCGTTGGCCCTGGACAATAGTCTTGCTGAAGCACACGCGTCTCGGGGTGCTGCCCTTTCCGTGGTAAAGCGCTACGAGGAAGCAGCGGGGGAGTTCGAGAAGGCCATCAGCCTCGACCCGAATTCTTTCGAAGCGTATTATTTCTACGCCCGCGCCTGCGTCTTCGAAGGAAAAATCGAACAGGCGACAACGTTATTCGAACGCGCCGCGAAAAGTAAGCCGGATGATTATCAGTGCATGAACTTACTCGTTCAATGGTATCACTCGCTCGGTCGTGAGCAGGATGCAAAGGAAGCCGCACGCAAAGGTGTGAAGTTGGCAGAACGTCAACTCATTCTGCATCCGGACGACGCCAGGGCGGCCGAATTGGGTTCCGTTTCATTGATCGAAATCGGCGAAGTGGATCGAGCGCGTGAGTGGATCGCCCGCGCGCTCGCGATCGAGCCCAACAATCCGCCCACACAATACAATGCCGCATGTGGCTACGCGCAGTTGGGCGACATCGACAAAGCCTTTGAGCTACTCAAACGCGGTTTGCCCAATGCCGGTCCAGAGTGGGGCAGATGGATCCAGCACGACTCCTCTCTTGACCCGCTGCGAAAAGATCCTCGCTACCGGGAACTGCTTGAGGCAATTCACAGGAGAGAAAGCGCGACAAAGTCTTAGGCGCAAAATGCTAATCGAAACTCACGCGCATCTGGATTATCCCGACTTCGCGAACGACTTCGATGAAGTGCTTTGCCGCGCAACCGAGGCCGGAGTCACGCGCATCATCACCATCGGCACGTCCGTCGAAAGCAGCCGGCGGGCGATCGAGATCGCGGAAAAGTATCCCAATGTTTACGCCGTGATCGGCGTTCATCCCACTTATGCCGGGGAAGCCGAAGAAGATGTGACAACGCCCTTGCGCGAACTGGCGCAGAATCCGCGCGTCGTCGCCATAGGTGAAAGCGGTCTCGATTATCATCGTTTGCCGAGCGTTGAAGCAGCGAAAGGGAAAAAGGTGCAGGTATTCTCGCGCGCCTTGCAAGGCGAGACAGAAGAAGAGATCGAAGCGCAAATTCACGACGGCTCTTACAAATCGAAACAGACGAGTCTCTTTGAACAACAACTCGATCTCGCGGTCGAACTCGGACTCAATGTTGTCATTCATCAACGCGATGCGTGGGACGACACGCTCGAAATTATGAGACCGTACACTGATAAACTCCGCGGCGTCTTTCATTGCTTCGGCGGTACACTCGAACAAGCGAATCAGGTCCTCGGGCTTGATCATCTCGTGTCATTCACCGGAATTGTAACTTTCAAAAATGGTGCCAACGTTCGCGACGTCGCGGCACAAATCCCGCTCTGGAAATTCATGGTGGAAACAGATTGCCCATATCTTGCGCCGGTCCCCTTCCGCGGAAAACGTTGCGAACCCGCGCACACACGCATCGTGGCCGAAGCGATCGCGGCCGCGCGCGGCATCTCCTTAGAAGAAGTTACCGAAGCAACGACCGAGACGGCGGAACAATTCTTTCGATTTAACCGGGGATGAGAGAAGATGGATCGACCGCTCCGCGCGCGATGTTAAATCATAAGCGGTTCGCGCTCAATTTGCGCGGCATAGCCGCGGCTCTGTTAGCATCGCGCGCGGAGCGCCCGATCCACCTCCGTTATCTTCTTCTTAGCAGCATCCTCCTCACCTTCACCTCCTGCGCGACGCGCGATAGCAAACACCACATCGTCATTAGCGCGCGCGAACAGAAGCTCGCTCTGCTCGAAAAAGGCAAGCTGATTGCGACGTATCCGATTTCTACTTCAAAATTCGGTCTGGGCGATTGGCGTGGAAGTTTCCGCACGCCGTTGGGTAACCTTGAGATTGCCGATAAAATCGGCGATGGCGCCGCGCCCGGTATGGTTTTTAAGGACCGGCGTCGGACCGGTGAAATTGTGAACGTGGACGCTCCCGGCCGGGATCCGATTGTCACGCGGATTATCTGGTTGCGCGGTCGAGAAGCGCAAAATGCCAACGCCTTTGCACGCGACATTTACATTCACGGCACACCCGAGGAGCGGAACATTGGACTGCCGGTGAGTTATGGCTGCATCCGGATGCGCTCCAGCGATATCATCAATCTTTATAACATGGTTGGAAGAGGCGCCGAGGTCACAATTGTGGATCTCCCGCTGGCAACCATTGTGCCCGGGTTGTCCTCAGGGTCACAAATGGCCGCGACAAACAGCGCAACCATGGTGATTCGTTGATGTAGTCGCCCCGCTCAGGCCTGCCACGCCGAAGCCTTGGCGAAGGCGGGTCGGGGCGTCGGCACGGCGACAGAGCGCCGTGGCTACAACTTATTCCGGCAGCGTCACCATCAAACGCGCGAGCACCGCCCGTTGCGCGGCGATTAGATCAGCAATGCCTTTCCGGCTGAGAACCAGCATCTCCTCGAGTTGTGATTGCGCGAAAGTAGCTTCTTCTCCGGAACCTTGCACTTCCACGAAGTCACCGTCCTCCGTCGCGACCAGATTAAAGTCGACCGTGACCGCTTTATCTTCTTCGTAGTTCAAATCGACAATCGGATTTCCATTCAGCACCCCCGCGCTCACTGCTGCCACTAATTTACGAAGCGGAGGTGCATCCACTTTTTTCTCGCGCGCCAGCTTTCGGCACGCAACCGCCACGGCCAGACTCGCTCCGGTAATTGCGGCGGTTCGTGTGCCGCCATCTGCCTGAAGCACATCGCAATCGACCCACATTGTGCGCGGGCCCAGTTTTTCCAGGTCCACCACCGCCCGGAGCGATCGTCCAATAAGTCGCTGAATTTCCGTGCTCCGGCCGTCGATTCTTCCTTTGACGATGTCACGTGGTTTTCGCGTGGTCGTTGAGTATGGAAGCATCGAATACTCGGCCGTCAGCCAGCCGCCGGTCACATTTTGTTCTTTCATCCAGCGCGGCACGGCTTCCTCGATCATGACCCCGCAAATCACTCGAGTGTTTCCCATCGAAACCAGGACCGAGCCGCCGGCATACGGCGCGATATTCAGTTCGAAGCTGATTGGGCGGACTTGATCGGGTGCGCGGCCATCGCTGCGGTGCATTGGCACAATTTTAGAGCGGGGGCTCCCCCTGCCAACTAAAACAATGGCAGAGCCGATGTTTTTGGACAGTATGCGGGGCAGGTTTAAGCTAAGCTTCGCAATGCGATGCGAGCGTTGTCACGCGCACCTGGCTGAGGGATGTCGGTTCTGTGGCGAATGCGGAACTGCCGCCATGCGGCCACCCGAATCGCCTTCGCCGATCCTCGTTTCAATAATTGCCGGAACGCTCATGATTATCGGCGCATTCGCTTTTGCGTCGGAGCAACACGCTGGCGGGCTTCGGTATTGCAGCCCGCCAGGCCAGTTCGGAAAAATCTGTGTCGAAGTTAGCTCACGCCTTGGCGGTGGTGACTACGGGCCTGGCAACCTGGTCGACCACAACCCAGCTACTGCATGGGTTGAGGGGGTACCGGGCGACGGTATTGGCCAGTGGGTCTCCCTGACCTTCGATTACCCGATGAAGTTTTCCCGCATTTTCATTCATAGCGGCTATTGCAAGAGCAAAGACTTACTCTTGAAAAACAACGCGCCTCGCACGATCCGGATCATTACCGAAGCCGGAGAACACACGGTGAATCTAGAACGAACCATCGAACAACAAACGATCCGCCTCCCTTCCCCGGTTGCCAGCCGCTGGATCAAATTCGAGATCAAGAGCGTCTATCCGGGATCAAAATACCGGGACACGGCGATTTCAGAAATTGTGGTCGATTTGGAAGAATTTAACTACGAGCCGATGGGAGAACGCTTCCGCGACAATCTCCCGACAAATACAAGGTAATATTGGACAACGACAAAGTGGGCGCGCTCGTCCTCTCCTTGTCCTCACTCCGGTTGCTGCGTGATTGTCGAGAACGAGGAGGAGGAAAGGTCACAATCAGGCTACGGCATTATTTAAGCTGCCTTAGAATTGAAACGATAAGAGCGTCGCGCTCCCATGGGCGAGTTTTTAACATTCGTTACAATGAGCAGGCAAAAGCCGGTTTCGTTTACAAGCAAACCGGTGAGGAGTGGGATTTGATCGATGCGTGTCCGCCTGGCTGGAGGCCCAAGGGAAGTTTGGCGGTCAAAACTTTGGATTGCAGCGGGCTTCATGTTGTTCTTGCTGCAGCATTTCTGCCTGGCTGCGAACGACGAGACGGTCGTCGTTCCGAATGGAGATTTTGAGTCGGGTTTGGCGCGACCGTGGGGAACAGGTCAGTACAGCGAGGGACACCCGATTTGGTGGAATAGTGGCAATTGCCGTTCGTCTGCCGAAGCGGACAGAAGTATCCGGAAGAACGGCGCGGCATCGCTTCACATTGTAAATCAATCGGCGCGCGCCCCTGACGTTTTTGGAAGTACGCAGCAGCCCGTTTCAATCATTCCGAATAACCAGTATCGCATCACGTTATGGGCGCGCTCTCGGCGGCTGGCCTCCAACGGAGCGGTGGAGATCGTGGTGGACCGGGAGTGGAAAGTGAGGCCGATTCATCTCCCGCAAGGCTCTTACGATTGGACCCGTTTTAGCGGCCTCTTCTCCCTTCCTGAAAAAACGGCGCAGTTGCGCATTCTCAGCCAAGACAGAGGCGAGGCTTGGATTGACGATATCGAAATCGAGGTTGCTGACCGCAACGATGGATCCCCAGCACCCGAACAGTCCACCAGCGCCCAACGCGCTTCGCCGGTACCACGTAAGCCGGTGTTGAAGCCAGGACCCGAGCATTATTTTGCACCGGCCGACTGGGTACGGGCAATCTCTGGCGAACTCTCATTTTACGAAATCGATTTGTCATTGCCATCGGGGTTTGCCCTCACCCGTGCGTATTCGCCTGACCCGCGGTTGTCGGCAGATTTCGGGCCTGGTTGGGTAGCTGATTGGGAAACGGGAGTTGTCGCCGGCGCAGCGGAGGATCGCGTTGAAGTTCTTCTACCCGATCTCACGCTTGCGTCGATGCGCCGCGGCAGCGATGGGGCATATCGCGCCGCCGGATCTGCCGATGAGCTGCGCCACAAATCGAATGGCGGGTGGGTCCTAAACCCCACTGCAGGCGGGTCGATCATGTACGATGACAAAGGCCGCCCGGTGGAGATTCTATCGCCCGACGGCGCGAAACTTCGTTACGAGCGCGAAGGCGGATTGCTTGCGAGAATCGTCCGGCCCGATGGGACTGCGTTTAAAGCCGTGCGGGACGGATCGGGGAAGATCCGCCAAATTAACGGCAAGGAAGCTTGGGCATCCTACGCTTACGATCAGAACGGCCGGCTCAAGGAGTTTCGCTCTTCGGACGGCTGGTTCGTTCAGTATGAAACCGACAATCGCGGCCGACTCATCAAACGCGTCGACGCCAACGGCGCGACCACTCATGTGGCTTACAGCGCATCGGACAAGGTCGAAGCTCTCGGCGCGCCCGCACTCGGCTCAGCGGCGCGGCTCACTTTCAACTATGGGCCTTCTTCTTTTTCCGTGAAAGACGACAGCGGGCAAACAAAGTCCCTTTCCTCAGGACCGACCGCGACAATGCAGGATACGCTCGGCGAGAAACTGACGATCAAACGCGATGCAGATGGCCGGGTCGCGCAGACGGTGGATCCGCGCGGGCTGAAAGTTGATTTCCTCTACGACGAATTGGGCCGACCTGCGGGATGGAGTGACAGCGTCGGACACAGTGAAAAGTGGCGTTGGGACGGGGTCAGACTTGTCGAGATCACCGACGCACTGGGGCGATCACGGCACTATTTCTACGACGCGCTCGGGAACATCGCCACAATGGTAGATCCGGCTGGGAACCGCATCGAGTTTTCGCCCACGCCGGAAAAGCCGCTTTTGAACCCGGAAGCATTGAAGGCACTCCCGGAAATTTCGCAGCAGACGAGCTTCAAGCCGGACGGGTCACGGCAAAAGATCGAGTTTGGCGGCCTTGCCTGGCGTTACGACAAAGCCGGTCGGTTGGCGAACATGAGTGATTATCGATTTGATTACGAACCAGGAGGCCTGCTGTCGAAGGTTACAGGACCGGGCGACCAGAGTGTCTCGTTTGAGCACGACACCGCTGGGCGGGAGATCGCTGTCATGTCAAAAGCGTTTGGCCGGAAGCGTTTCGATTACGATGCTGGCGATCGGCTAGTGAAGGAATATTTGGAGACGAAGGACCAACCTGTCGAAGTGCGATTCCGCTACGATCCGCTCGACCGCCTCACCAATATCGCTGCTTCGCAACGACCCGAAGCGACTTTTACCTATTCGAAAGATGGGCATACGCGCGATGAGATCATTGGAAAATTCCGGCGTACGGTGACCACCAACGATGTTGGCCAGATTATCTCAGACAAAGAGGCAGCCGGGCACAGTGTTGAATTCACCTACTCTTCAACCGGGGCGCTTACCGGCTGGAAGGCGTCAGATGGTTGGCGGCTCGCCCTGGCCAGGGACGCGTCAGGGGAGACAACGAACTTGGATTTCTCAGGCCCAGGCAATCGAAGCTTGTCGATAAACTTCGCCAGAAAATCGTCTGAGGTGATCGCTTCGTATTCGAACGGCATCTCCGCAATCAGCCAGCTCGATGGCTCTGGAAAACCAATTCAAATCAAGTGGTCGGGTAAGAAGGGACCCCTTATCACGCACAGTTACGCGTACGATCCACGGAATTTCCTTGCCAAGGAGCAGTGCACAGATTTCACCGCGACAGGCGAGGTTAATTCGCAGCGCGAATATCAATACGACAACGCAGGTCGATTGATCACGCCGCTACCAGCCAAGCAGACACACGACTACGATTCCTCCGGACGTGTCGCGACCCTCAGAGCGTCGGACCGGACTGTTCGTTTTCAATGGGACGGTGCGAACCAACTTCTTAGCGCAGAAGGAACGACGGAAAGGTCCGACGGCGTTCAGAAATTTTCCTTTGAACTCGATGCCGCCGGCAACGTCGTGGCCAAGACCGCACCGGGCACCACCACCGACATCTGGCGCGCCGCCGGTATCATCCACGAAATCACGGAGCGCACCAGTAACGCAGTTGCGCGGATTCGCTTTTTGCCCGGACCGTCTGGCGACCCGGTCGCGTTTGTTTTCAACGATCAGATCTACGTGCTGGTAACAACTCCACGCGGCGACGTGATCGGCATCGTGGCCGACGACGGCTTGATGGTTAATCACTATCAATATGACGACTGGGGCGCAGTGCTGGCGGAGTCGGAAAAAATCCCGCAACCGTTTCTTTTTGCTGGCGCTTTTTACGACAGGGAGTTGAAGCTCTACCAAATGGGTAAGCGGTGGTACGATCCGGCCGCTCGCAGATTTTTGACGCCTGACCCGGTCCCAGACTTCGATCCTTATCTCTATGCCGATGGCGACCCCGTGAATCTGGTGGATCGCACCGGCACAAGCGAAAACGAATGGCTCGACCTCGTGGACAACGCCGGCAAGCCTTATCGGCACTGGATCATCCGCGGTGGCGCAGTAATGGATGAGCAAGCCGTCGGTATGGCGCAGGCCTACCACCAGGGCCAACTCATCGGAGCAGCGGAGGGCAGGCTCCCCGGAAAAGTCCTGGTCTCGTCGCAAGGGCGCAGCGCCGTCTTTGGGGGGCGCGGAAACATCGGCGGCAGCTATTCCGAGCGCGGTGTCGGTATGATCCGCCGGACACAGGAACGTCTGCTGCGCCATGTGGAAGGGCTCTATGGCAGATCGTTCCGGTTTGCTTCTGGCGATTCGATCTTGGGTTCGGTGCGGGCGGGCTCATCGCCGTCATCAACGGTCGCGCGCTTCACCAACGGTCTGCTTGAAGATATGACTCGTGTTCCGGTCACGGAACTTAATCCAGGAGGAACGCCGTCGCGGTTCGTTCGATTTTTAAAACCGTGGGGGGAAAGAATAGCAAGTGGCGGTGAAGCGCTTTGGAGTGGTGCGGGCAGGATCGCCGGGAGTCCAGCCACGGCTGCCGTGCTGCGCACGACCGGTCGAATTCTCGGATCGACGGCGGGCCAAGTCGGGCTGAATCTTCTCACCAGTCCTGGCTCCATCGCTCTTGATCCGCACGAGGTTCCACTGGACCCAAGTGCCGCCGAGTTGCTCCAGCGCGCGCAGAACGAGCTAAGAGCGGCCGGCCTGAGCGATAAGGAAATCGAAGAAATCTGGGCGCGGGCTGGTGGAGCGCTTGGCCGAACCAACGCGTTGCGTCCAGACACATCTGTAGTTCCGCCGTCTGAAATGGAGAAACTGGCTGGCGGCTCGATCAAACAGCTTTCGCCAATTGGCCCGGAAATCAGATCGCTTGAGGCCATCAGGCAGGCGCAAGTCGTTCGAGGAGCGATCAACGCCAGCGCAGCCAAACCGGGCGCGCGATTCGCCGCGATCGCGGATGCAGTGGACTCCGCGATGGTGCGACGCATTAGCGAGGACACGTCGGTCGCCGACGCGCTCCTGGCGCGACTGTCCTACCTCGTGCAACAAGCCGAAGTTTCGTTGAAAAACAAAGCGCTCGACACAGCGGAACAATTCGCGCGCGAGGCGGTGGCCAATCTGGATAGCTTGCGCGCGCTGCTGGCTGCGGCCGGAAAACCCGATCGCACATCCGAGCTGAACGGGCGAGCCCAAGCCGTTCTGGCGCGAATCGCCGACGCGCGTGCCGTTGTCGATAAAGCCCTGGCCGCGCTGGAATCGGCAAAGATAAAGGCTGGCGCCGGTAGCTTCGGCGCTGCTCGCGCAGTGATCGCGACCGCGCTCGGCGATCGGTCCCTGTTTGAGCTCGCCGGCCAGATCGAGATGATCGAGCATCTCGAAGAGCTCGACGCACAAGTGGCCGACGCGCCAGGTACTATCACAAGCATCAAGGCGGAGTTGGAGAAAATGCGTGCCGCCCTAGAAAAATGCAGTACTCAGGACTGGGTGGCTGCCGAGGCTATTGCCGCCGGTGGTTTTTCAAAGTTCGACAAGTTCGACTTTCATCCGGTGGAGGTGGCCCTGTTGAAAAAACAGATGGACAACGTCTCCGCGGAGAGTCTTTTCGCGGCGGAAAAGATGGCGGACCTGGTGGACCAAGCCGAGTCGCTTGAGAAGACAGACCCGAAGGCCGCGCGGGCCGCGGCAAGCGACGCCATCAAACTTGCAGCGACAATTGATCCAAAAGGACGCCGGTGCGCCGACATTCTCGCTGCTCGCGCCAACGCACTGATCAAGAGACTGGCCGCAGCGGCGCCCGCCCGCGTCGCGCCGACGCAGGCCGTGACCATCCTCTCCGGTTCCGGCAAAGTGACATGCAGGGGACTGCCAGACAAACGTGACACATATAGTTGTCTCATCTCATCTTTAACGATCGACGTGGCGAAGGGGACATTTCACGCCACGGGTTTTGCCAATGGCACGGGTTACTACGCGCCCTATTCGGGTTCCGCCGGGCGCTTCGCCTTCAGCAAAACCGAAACGGTGACTTTGGACGGGCGTTACCAGGGCGACGGCAAGACAGGCACACTCGAAGGCAGTTGGACTGCAAAGGGAACCACGGTGTGGGACGATGGCCGCCGGGTCCCCATCAACTATTCCCACCCGGTGCGAGGAAAGCTTGAGAACGGCACTGTTACGGGCGAGCTCACCTGGGGGCGCGCAACCTACAGCCTGACCGTGCAGGTGAAGTGACCGGTTCAGCAAACCTAGGTCGGCGAACTCGTCGATAATCCACGGCTTGCCTGAAAGCGGGTCACGTTTGTTCTTCCATCCAGCGCGGCACGGCTTCTTCAATCATCACCCCGCAGTGCTTCCGATCGAAACCAGGACCGAGCCGCCAGCATACGGCGCGATATTCGAGTCAAACGTGATCGGTCGAACTTGATCGGCAGTACGGCCATCACAACGGGCTGTCATCCTGAGGGCGCAGTAGACGGCCGAAGGATCTCACGGCCGGAGCGTGGGTCACGCTATCCAGCGCGTGTGTGCGATCATGTCGCGCGAAGTTTCTCGACACCGCTCAGGATGTTAAGCGCGCGACGAAACTGCGGCGCGCACAGAGATCGGTCGCAATGTTGCCCTCATCCTAACCGAAGTGAGGATCTCTCATTGGCGTGATGGATCACGCTTCGCTTCTGTATGATCTTGGCATCGTAGGTGAGATCCTTCGCTACGCTCAGGATGACAATCGAAAAATGCATTATCCGTTCACAATGGTTCCACCATTCGGATGAAGCACTTGCCCCGTCATGTATGAAGGGTCATGATGTTTTTCGTCTTCTGCTTTGGGGCGGGGCTTCATTTTATGCTCACGGCCAGGCTGTCGATCTTGATCTTAAGACGGCTGGAGCTTCTTTTCTTGGGGCATGCAAAAAAAAATTCGTATTTGGTCAGCCACCCAGACGTTTTAATCGGTTGTTTTCGGCGCAAGTTGTTCCATCAGAGGAATATAGGGTGTCGGAAAAAAGCCCGAAAAAATCGCGGGAGACTGGTTGATTTTCCTCCCCCGTACGGTATTTTGTCTGTCCTGCCGGAGGCGGGACTCCTCTAACTAAGGAGTTCGTTCTACGTACATTTGGGACTGCAAATTGGACTCAATTTTGTCCCGGCAACGATAGCGGATCCGCCTTCGCCGAGGTTACGGCGTGACGGAAACGTGATTCAGAGTCGGAGGCGAGGTTGAGTTTTTTTTCGCCCGAAATATGCGGAAACGTTTACCCCGAAGAAGTTCGGGGCTGGTTCTTTGACATCTACATACAGGGTAGTAAGAAAGTACAACTTTAAGAGCTGAGTCTGAAATATTTGTAGGGCGGCGATTTTCGCCGCCCTACGAGAGAGTTTCAGTTATCATACAAATCTGTGTTATCCGCGGGAGCAATCCCCCGGTGGCACAACAGATTGATCAAGCTACAAAGAGCGCATCATGGATGCCTTGGTGCCAATAGGCGATGAAGGACGTGGTAAGCTGCGATAAGCTACGGAGAGCGGCAAACACGCTTTGAC
>Ga0070706_100004848_pt1 | contig 12889 bp, 10 predicted proteins | sample KBSK5501metaG_FD_65476 | JGI IMG/M metagenome (GOLD analysis project Ga0070706, IMG submission 65476) | Corn, switchgrass and miscanthus rhizosphere microbial communities from Kellogg Biological Station, Michigan, USA - KBS K5-50-1 metaG | ecosystem: Host-associated > Plants > Roots >...
TGGATGACGTACTGGTCGACCGGCGAGCCCGACGCGATGAGCACGCCGACGCTCGTTTCGAGCCGCCGGCCGGCGCGGCCGAGCTGCTGCCAGGTCCCCGCGACCGAGCCCGGGTAGCCGGCGAGGATCGACACGTCGAGCGCGCCGATGTCGACCCCGAGCTCGAGGGCGTTCGTCGAGACGACGCCGAGGATCTCGCCGTCGCGCAGCCCGCGCTCGATGGCGCGCCGCTCCGTCGGCAGGTAGCCGCCGCGGTAGCCGCGGATCCGCGACCTCGGCCCCAGGTGCTCGCGGAGCGCCTCGCGCAGCCGGGTCAGGATGATCTCGACGGCGACCCGCGCCCGGCCGAACACGATCGTCTGCCGGCCGGCCCGCAGGAACGGCAGTGCCCAGCGTTCGGCGTGGGTCAGCGCCGAGCCGCGTGCGCCGGTCGCCGGGTCCAGGAGTGGTGGATCGACAAGGAGAATGTGCTTCGCGCCGGCCGGCGCACCGTTCCGGTCGATCAGGCGCGGCGTCCGCCCCGTGAGCTGAGCGGCGAGTTCGGCCGGGTTCCCGATGGTCGCCGACGAACAGACAATGATCGGCGTGGAGCCGTAGTGGGCGCACAGCCGCAACAGCCGGCGGAGGACGTTGGCGACGTGGCTCCCGAACACGCCGCGGTAGGTGTGCAGCTCGTCGATGACGATGACCCGGACCTGCTCGAAGAGCTGGAACCACTTCGTGTGATGGGGGAGGATCGCCGAGTGGAGCATGTCCGGGTTGGTCACCACGACCTGCCCGGCCGTTCGGATGGCAGAGCGGATGGGCGCCGGCGTGTCGCCGTCGTACGTCGCCGCCGCGACCTGGAGCGAGCTGGCCTGGGCGAGCTCCGCGAACTCGGCCACCTGGTCCTGGCCGAGCGCCTTCGTCGGGAACAGGAAGAGCGCCCGTGCCGACGGGTCCTCGGCCAGTGCCTGCAGGACGGGCAACGCGTAGCACAGCGTCTTGCCCGAGGCCGTCGGCGTGACCACGACGATGTCCTCGCCGGCATGGACGGCCTCGACCGCCTCCGCCTGATGGCTGTAGAGCGACGCGATGCCCCGATCCTCGAGCCCGCGGACGATCCGCCGATCCAGCCAGGCCGGGAAGGGCGCCGTGATCGCCTCGCGCGGCGGGAGCGTGGCGTGGTGCGTGACCGCGGCCGCCAGCGACGGCTCCTCGAGCAGGCGCGCCAGCACCGTCTCGGTCCCGGCAGGGGCGTAGGTCCGCATGGCGCTCCTCCTATCGAACGTCTGTTCCATTTGGCGTAGTCTAGCGACAGCGTCCAGCGGCGGCGTGCCACCTCCGCTGTCACAACGGAGCACGCGATCGGATCGCGCCGATTTGACATGCGGATTCGCGGGTAGCTACGCTCGGCCGGCGATGCCGTCCCGCGAACCGCCTCGCCGGCCAGACCTGTCGGCCATCCCGTCCTTCCTCCGCGAGGGCGACCGCGCCCCGCGCGAGGCGGCCCGGGGGCGGGAGATGCCGGCAAGCGCCACGACCGCCTCGGCAGCCGGCCGCCAGGCGCTGCCCCGACCCGTGACCCCATCGGAGCCGCCGCTCGAGCAGGAGGCCACCCTCGACCCCTCGAGCCTGCCCATGCCGAGCCTGTCCCGGCGCCGCGTGGTGACGGCCGCGGGCGTGCTCCTTGCTGCGCTCCTGACCCTGAGCTTCGTCCGTCAGGTCGGCGAGGCGAGCGCCGCGGCCGACCGCGCCGCCGAGCTCCGCGCCGCGAACGCCGCGCTCCGCGACGACGTCGCCCGATTGCAGCAGGACCTGGGCCACGTGCAGGACCTGCACTTCATCCAGCAGGAGGGCCGCGCCTTCGGGCTCGGCGGCAGGGGCGAGATCGCGTTCGCTCTCGCCGCCGGCGCACCGGCCCTGGCTGCGGACGCGCCAGGCTCCGCGGCGGTCCGGCTGGGCGCGCCGGAACGACCGCACAGCAATCTCGACGCCTGGCTCGAGGTCCTCTTCGGTTCGGGGCGCTGAACCGCCCGGGATGACCGCCGACGGCGAATACGACCGGATCCTTCGCCAGAACGCACGCTTCGTCGAGGCCTTCGACCGCTCGGCGCTGACCGCAGCGCCGCTTCGCGGTATCGCGATCCTGACCTGCATGGACGCGCGGATCGACGTCGAGGACGCCCTCGGCATGCGCGTCGGCGACGCCCACATCATCCGCAATGCCGGCGGCCTCGCGACGAGGGACGCCGTCCGGTCGCTGGTCGTCAGCCAGCAGCTGCTCGGGACCCGGGAGATCGTGGTCATCGCCCACACGAAATGCGGCCTGCACGGCGCAAGCGAGGCGGACCTCCGCCGGCGGGTCGAGACGTCCACCGGTACCGACACCGAGATGGGCTTCGGGGCGTTCGACGATCTCGACGCCATGGTCCGCGAGCAGCTCGCGATTCTCGCCGCCGAGCCCGCGCTCCTCGACGTGCCCGTGCACGCGCTGGTCTACGAGGTCGAGTCGGGCCGCCTGCGTGAGGTCGGCTAGAATTCGCCGCCCGTGGCTGGGTAGCTCAGTGGTAGAGCAAGCGGCTCATAATCGCTAGGTCACAGGTTCGAATCCTGTCCCAGCTACCAACCCTTTCTCCCACCGACGTTCAACGTGCCCGCGAGGCGCGACGCCGTCGCGCACGGGCCGACCACCGCCAGGGGTCTGGCACGATCCGGTCCGATCGGGCCATAGAGGGGCTCCGGAGGACCATCGCTATACTCAAATTCGGGTTCGCCGCGCAGTCGGCGGCCCGTTCGTTCGGAGGCTCTTTCACTTGAATCCGCGGTTCATGCGCAACGGCCTGTTGATGCTCGTCCTCGTGATGGGCGTCTCGGCCCTGCTGTACACGTGGCTCGGCTCGTCGAGCCAGACTCCTTCGGTCGGTTATGGCGAGTTCCTGCACAACGTGCAGGTCGGCGCCGTCACCAAGGTCAGCCAGAAGGGCAACATCCTCGAGGTGACCGCCGCCACCGGCAAGACGCCGTCCACCTACACCGTCAACCTTCCCGACCTGCCGACCTTGACGAACGTTCAGGCCGACCTGCAGGCGGCCGTCGAGCGCGGCGGCGGGACGTGGGACCCGACGATCTATTCGGCCGAGCCCGCTCCGGACAACTCCTGGATCGGCCTCGTCCTGACGGGCCTGCTGCCGCTCCTCATCATCGGCGGCTTCATCTACTTCATGATGCGCCAGGCCCAGGGCACCAATAACCAGGCCCTGAGCTTCGGCAAGAGCCGGGCGCGCATGTTCCTGGGCAACAAGCAGGTCGTGACGTTCAACGACGTCGCCGGCGTCGACGAGGCCAAGACCGAGCTCCAGGAAGTCGTCGAGTTCCTGAAGTTCCCCGAGAAGTTCAATACCCTCGGCGCGCGCATCCCGCGCGGCGTGCTCCTCGTGGGCCCGCCGGGCACCGGCAAGACGCTCCTCGCGCGCGCCGTTGCGGGCGAGGCCGGCGTGCCGTTCTTCAGCATCTCCGGCTCCGAGTTCGTCGAGATGTTCGTGGGCGTCGGTGCGAGCCGCGTGCGCGACCTGTTCGACCAGGCGAAGCGCAACTCGCCGTGCATCGTGTTCGTGGATGAGATCGACGCGGTCGGACGCCAGCGCGGCGCCGGCCTCGGCGGCAGCCACGACGAGCGCGAGCAGACGCTGAATCAGATCCTGGTCGAGATGGACGGCTTCGACACCAACACCAACGTGATCGTCGTCGCCGCCACGAACCGCCCGGACGTGCTCGATCCGGCGCTGCTCCGCCCCGGCCGGTTCGATCGCCAGGTCATCCTCGATCGGCCGGACATGAAGGGTCGCGTCGCCATCCTCAAGGTCCACACCAAGGGCAAGCCGCTCGACAAGCAGGTCTCGATCGACGACCTGGCGCGGCAGTCGCCGGGCTTCTCCGGCGCGGACCTCGCGAACCTCGTCAACGAGGGCGCGATCCTTGCCGCTCGGCGCAACCGCAAGGTCGTCACGATGACCGACTTCGAGGAGGCCCTCGAGCGGATCGTCGCCGGCCCCGAGCGCAAGAGCCGGATCATCTCCGACGCCGAGAAGCTGATCATCGCCTACCACGAGGGCGGTCACGCCGTCGTGCAGCGGATCCTGCCGAAGTGCGACCCGGTGCAGAAGGTGACCATCATCAGCCGGGGCATGGCCCTCGGCTACACGATGGCCCTGCCGACCGAAGATCGGTACCTGCAGTCGAAGTCCGAGTTCGAGGACAAGATCGCGGGCCTGCTCGGCGGCAACGTCTCCGAGCGGATGGTCTTCGGCGACACCACGACCGGCTCCTCGAACGACATCGAGAAGGCGACCGACCTCGCCCGGCGCATGGTCACCGAGTTCGGCATGAGCGATCGGCTTGGCCCGCTGTCCTTCGGGAAGCGCGACGAGCTGATCTTCCTCGGCCGCGAGATCGGCGAGCAGCGCAACTACTCCGACGAGATTGCCAAGACGATCGACGAGGAAGTGCGCGCGATCGTGGACCGCGCCTACGAGCGAGCCACGCAGACCCTCGAGACCCATCGCGATCGGCTCGACGCGCTTGCGACCAAGTTGATCGCCGAGGAGACCGTCGACAGCGAGGGGTTCGAGTCGATCTTCGCCGACCTCCCGCCGAAGGAGGACATCCACGGCCTGCCGCCGCGGCGCCATCGCGAGGAGGCCGAGCCTTCGGCGAAGCCCGCCCCCGCGATCAAGCCCGAGGGCAAGCCCAAGTCCTCACCGGCGCCGAATCCGGCCTGACCTTTCCAGCGCCTGAACCAACGCCCGGCCACCCGGCCGGGCGTTGTGATTCCAGCCGACCCGCCTGCCCCGCTACCATCGCCGGATGATCACGACCGAGACCAGCCTCGACGCCTGGTTCGACGCCCACAAGGACGAGCGCCTCGAGTCGTACTTCGAGCTGCTCCGGATTCCCTCGATCTCGGCACTCAGCGAGCACGCCCCGGACATGGTCCGCGCCGCGGAGTGGATCGCGGCGGAGATGCGCCGGATCGGCCTGGAGCACGTCGAGGTCGCGAAGACCGCCGGCCACCCGGTCGTCTACGCCGACTGGCTGCATGCGCCGGACGCGCCGACGATCCTCGTGTACTGCCACTACGACGTCCAGCCGGTCGATCCGATCGAGCTGTGGGAGACGGCGCCATTCGACCCGTTCGTGCGGGACGGCCGCGTCGTCGGTCGCGGCTCGGCGGACGACAAGGGCCAGCTGCACATGCACCTGAAGGCTGCCGAGGCGCTGTTCGCGACACGCGGAGAGCTGCCGCTCAACCTGCGCTACGTCTTCGAGGGCGAGGAAGAGTCGACCAGCGCAAACCTGCCCCGCTGGCTCGAGGCGAACAAGGATCGCCTTGAGTCTGACGCGGTCGTCATCAGCGACACGGGCTTCTTCGAGGGCAACATCCCCGCCATCACGAGCTCGCTGCGGGGCATGGTCTATGCCCAGATCGACGTCATCGGGTCGCCCGTCGACCTGCACTCCGGCGGGTACGGTGGCGCCGTCCAGAACCCGGCGAACGCGCTCGCGAAGATCATCGCGGCACTGAAGGCGGACGACGGCACCGTCCTCGTCCCGGGTTTCTACGACGACGTTCTGCCCATCTCGCAGCAGGAACGATTCGAGATCAGCTGCCTGCCCTTCGACGAGGAGGCCTTTCGGAAGCTGACCGGCGTGCCTGCGCTCGTTGCCGGCGAACCCGGCTTCAGCGTGCTCGAGTGCATGGGCGTCCGGCCGACGCTCGATGTCAATGGGATCTGGGGCGGCTTCACGGGCGAGGGGTCGAAGACGATCATCCCCGCCCATGCGCACGCGAAGGTCAGCTGCCGCCTGGTCCCGGATCAGGACGGCAACAAGCTCTTCGCAGCCTTCCGCGACTACGTCAAGGCGGTCGCGCCGAAGGGCGTGATCGTCGAGGTGCAGGATCTCGGGACCGCGAAGCCGCTGCGGACCGACACCAACCATCCTGTCGCCCGCGCGGCGGCGCGCGCGCTCGAGGCCACGTTCGGCCAGGCGCCGGTCTACATCCGGTCCGGCGGCAGCATCCCGGTCGCCTCGATCTTCGATTCGCTCCTCGGGTTGCCCGTCATCATGGTCGGGTTCACGAACCCGGACGACAACGCGCATGCGCCGAATGAAACGATGGTCCTCTTGAACTATGAGACAGGACTTCGCACCATCACCCGGCTGTGGGACGATCTTGGCTCGATGACGCCACAGGCAGCTCGAATGGGAGGCACGACCGAGTGAACGGGGGCACCAGGAGCGCCGGCGGCGGCACTGCCGCACCGGCCCGCGGCGATAGCTGGACGCTCGAGACCGGCCACGGCTCGATGACGCCGCGAACCGCGATCGACGTCCTCAACGACGTCCGCACCAAGGTCGCGACCGGCGAGCTCGCGGACTACGAGCCGGTTCCGCTCGGGATGGCGCCGCTTGACCGGATGCTGGGCGGCGGCCTGCGCCCGGGTGAGCTGATGCTCATCGGCGGCGCCCAGGGCACGGGCAAGACGACGATGGCCCTGCAGATGGCGCGCAACGTCGCCGCGTCCGGCCAGGCCTACGTCCTGTACGTGAACTTCGAGCACGACGACGCAGACATGCTCAACCGCCTGATCGCAATGGAATCGGTGCTCCCGCACCTGCCAAATACGAAGGCCTCCACCGGTGCCGTGAAGATCACGGACGTTCGCTCCGAGGTGATCCGCAGCTGGGCACGCGCGAACGAGAACGACCAGGTCGACCTCGCGGCCAACCCGAAGCTGCGCTCCGCCATCGAGCGGATCGCCCGATACGGCAACAACCTGTACCTGCTCCGGGGCAGCCAGACGGCGAGCACCATCGAGAACCTGCGCGAGCTGATCGACATGCACCGCCGGAAGTCCGGCGAGCGGCGCATGGTCCTCGTGATCGACTACCTGCAGAAGGTGCCCCAGCTCCCCGAGCCGCCCACGGAGTCGGAGAAGGTCACCTACATCGTCAACGGGCTCAAGGACATCGCGCTGACCGAGAAGGTGCCGACGATCGCCATCGTCGCCGCCGACAAGGAGGGCCTCAAGGCCGCGCGACTGCGCAACCACCACCTGCGCGGCTCGTCGGCCATCAACTACGAGGCCGACGTGATCCTGATCCTCAACGAGAAGTACCAGATCGTCGCCAAGGTGAACATCGAGTTCAACCCGTACCAGGCGCAGCGCTTCCGCGACTGGATCGTTGCCTCGGTCGAGAAGAACCGAAGCGGCGCCGACAACGTCGACGTCGAGTTCCACAAGCACTTCGACTTCTCGTGCTTCGATCCCACCGGTCGCCCGGTGCAGGAGAAGCTCATCGAGGAACGCCTCTACAACGACTAGCGCGGGCGCGATGCGGCTCGTCGCGGCGTTGGCCGCTGCGGGCCGTCGCTCACGCACGTTTGAAGTGCGCTCGCGCCGGTCCTCGCGGCCGCCTTGCGCCGAGCGCGCCTCACGCCCGCGCTTGGGGTGCCGCGCGATGCGGCTCGTCGCGGCGTTCGCCGCTATCGTTTCGGCGTGAGCCAGGGGGACGGCTTCCCGGAGCGCGTCGAGATCGTCGTCGAGATTCCCCGCGGGAGCCGGAACAAGTACGAGTTCGACGAGAAGGCGGGCGTCTTCCGGCTCGATCGTGTGCTCTCGTCCGCCGTCTTCTACAACTTCGACTACGGGTTCGTGAGCGACACCCGCGCCGACGACGGTGACCACACCGACGCGCTGCTCGTCATCGACGAGCCGACCTTCACCGGTTGCCACGTCTGGGCGCGTCCCGTCGGCGTGCTCGAGATGCGCGACGACAAGGGCGAGGACTTCAAGGTCCTGTGCGTCGCCGAGGGCGATCCTAACCAGGAGCACGTGGAGCAGCTCGACCAGATGCGTCCCCACCGGCTCGTGGAGATCGAGCACTTCTTTCAGACGTACAAGATCCTCGAGGACAAGATGGTCGAGGTCGTGGGCTGGCGGGATCGCGCCCGGGCGCTCGAGATCCTGCGGCATGACCGCCAGGCGTGGAGAGGCGAGCAGGCCGCGGAGCGGTGAGCGACGAGTCTCGCTCGCGTGGCAACCGCCGGGGGGGTCGCAGTGACCGATGGGCCGCGCCGGTCGATCCGCCCGGCGTCCTGCGCCTGTTCTACGCGGTGCCCGTCCCCGAGGCAGCCCGGGCCAGCGTCGGGGAGCTGATCGACCGCGTCCAGGCCGAGGTCGGCGACGGCACGGCGCGCATCCGCTGGGTTCGCGTCGATGGGCTGCACCTGACACTGCGCTTCCTCGGCGCCATGCCGGCGAGCCTGCAGCCGGCGCTCGAGGCTGCGTTGGACGACGTCGCGAGTGCCGCAACGCCGTTCGAGGTCGGGCTCTCGGGCGGCGGGGCGTTCCCGAGCCTCGCCCGGCCGCGCAGCCTGTGGATCGGCGTCGCCGACGGCGGCGAGAAGCTGGCCGCGCTCGCGGATGGCCTGACGCGGCTGTGTGCCGCTATCGGGATCGAGCTCGAGACACGGCCGTTCGCCGCGCATCTCACGATCGGGCGGACCGACGGCGTCCGCCTGGGCCCGATGGCCGCGCGGGTCCTCGCCGAGGCGGCAGCCGCGATCGATGTCCGGTTCACGGCCGATCGCCTCGTGCTGTTCCGGAGCCAGCTCGGCGGCGGTCCGGCCCGCTACGAGGCGCTGCACGAGGCCCGACTCGGCGGCTGACGGCCACCAACCACAGCGCTGCAGGGACGGCCCTCGGCCACCGCCGATGGCCGACGGCCACCGGCCGGACCGGGCTACGATCGAGGTCCGTCATCCGGAGGCGCTCCGAACGCATGCCCACGCTCGCGTGCCACGTCTGCGGCCGCGTGGTCTACACGACCGCGGCGCTCGACACGCTCTTCGCCGACGAACGCCGCTGTCCGCGCTGCGGCTCGATCCTCGACGTCGAGCGTCGCCAGCGGGACCACCGCAAGGCCGACCGTCGACAGAACCCGCCCGATGATCCCGGCCCTCCGGGCGGGGTCGAGCGCCGGATCGGCGACCGACGAAACATTCCCCGGCGACGAGATGACCGACCGACGTTTGGCGACCGCTGAACCGCCCGCTCCGGAGCGCGCCGCCGCAGCGGCCCGCCTGCCGTCGCGCATCGCGTTCCTCGGCTTCGGGCTGATCGGGGGGTCGATCGCCCTGGCGCTCCGCGAAGCCGGGAGCGCCGCGTTCCTGACCGCCTGGTCACCGAGCGGGGCCGGCCCTGCCGAGGGGCTTCGGCTCGGGATCCTCGATGCGGCCGCCTCGAGTGCCGCGGAAGCGACTACCGGCGCGGAGCTCGTGATCCTGGCCGGGCCGCCACTCGCGGTCGTTGCCACGGTCGACGACCTCGCCGGCCCGCTGCGGACGGCCCTCGCCGCCGACGCCACGATCACCGACGTGGCGAGCACGAAGGGGCGCGTCCTCGGGCGGGCCGTGGGCACCGGACTGCGCCTCGTCGGCGGGCATCCGATGGCTGGGCGGGAGACGTCCGGCGTCGGCGCCGCGGATGCGCGGCTGTTCGTCGATCGGCCGTGGGTGGTCGTGCCCTCGGAGGCGGCGACACCGGCCGATATCGACCGCGTCGAGGCTCTCGCCGTCGCAACCGGCGCGCGGCCGATCCGCATGTCGGCCGACGACCACGATGCGGCGGTCGCCTCGATCAGCCACCTGCCACTCGTGGTGGCGGCAGCACTGGTCGAGAGCGTCGCCGGCCCGTCGGTGGGGGGTGCGACGTGGCCGCTCGCGCGCCGTCTCGCTGCCACGGGCTGGTCGGACATGACGCGGCTCGCCAGGGGCGATCCCGAGATGGGCGCCGGCATCCTCGCCACGAACGCGGGCGCCGTCACGGCCAGCCTGAAGTCGCTGCGCGACGCCCTCGACACCTGGATCGACCTGCTCGAGGCGGAGGACGCGCACACCCCGGAGCTGCGCGGCCGGTTGGGGGCGGCGCGCGCCGCGCTCCAGCAGGAGCCCGAGTCGTGACCGATGGCGAGCTCGTCCTGGTGATCCCGCGCTCATCGATCATGGCCGATCCGGGCTGGTACGGCCTGCGCTCGGACGTCATGACCGGCCCTGACTTCGAGGCCCGCGTCGCCCGCGACGGTGCGTTCCGCCTGAGAGCCGAGATGGAGGGCGACCCATCGTGGAAGCAGGTGATCCCGTATCTCGTGCTGCGCGACGGCACGCGGTATTTCCTGATGCGCCGGACGAAGGCCGGCGGCGACGAGCGGCTGCACGACCACTGGTCGATCGGCGTCGGCGGGCACATCAACCCCGGTGATGTCGACCTCATCGGCGGCCTCCGGCGCGAGTGGCGCGAGGAGGTCGCGGCGGACTTCGAGCCCGAGTTCGAGCTGCTGGGGCTGCTGAACGACGACACGACCGATGTCGGCAGCGTCCACGTGGGCGCCGTCTATCTCGCCGACGCCCGCGGTCGCGCGGTTTCGATCAGGGAGACCGACAAGCTTACCGGGTCGTTCGCCGATTCGACCGAGGTCGCGGCGGTCGTCGACCGGATGGAGTCGTGGAGCGCCTTCGTGTTCGAGCACCTCGAGGGAGTGCGCGCCTAGGCACGAGCCCGCCCCGGACGGCGATCCGGCGCAGCGGTGCAATACTCCTCGCGGAGGTGGTTACACCATGTCCAATGGGGGGCGGCCGAGGGGGCGCCGAGGGTTGCGTCGACTCTCGCTGACGTTGATCGCCGGCGGGTGGCTGCTGCTTGCCTCGAGCGCGCACGCTGCCGGTCCAGAGGTGGTCCTGCTGCCGACGACGGGCATCGTCGACGACGGCATGGCCAAGTATCTCGCCGACAGCATCCAGGTCGCCGAGGAGCGCCACGCTGCGGCGGTCGTGATCAAGCTGAACACGCCCGGTGGCGCGCTGACCTCGACGAACGACATCGTGGGCACACTGCTCGAGGCCAAGGTGCCGATCATCGTCTGGGTCGCCCCGGCGGGGGGCTTCGCCGCGAGCGCCGGCACGTTCATCACGCTCGCCTCGAACATCGCCCTGATGGCGCCGGGCACGAGCATCGGCGCGGCGTCGCCGATCTCCGGCGAGGGCACGGACATCGAGGGCACGCTCGGCAAGAAGGTGCTCAACGACGCGATCGCCAAGATCACGTCGATCGCCCAGGAGCGCGGCCGGAATGTGGACTGGGCGGTGTCGACCGTCAAGGACGCCCGGTCGTCGCCCGTGAGCGAGGCGGTCTCGCTCGGGGCCGTGGACGGCGAGGCCGCGACGATCGACGAGGTCATCGGCTTTGCCAACGGCAAGACCGTGAAGACCGCAGCCGGCGATGTGACGCTCGACCTGAACGGCGCCACGGTGAGCGAGCAGACCATGAACCCGTTCCTGGCGTTCATTCGCCTGCTGGCGGACCCGACCATCGTCGCCCTGTTGTTCTCGACCGGCTCGATCGGCCTGCTGGCCGAGCTCTACAGCCCCAACTTCGTGACCGGGATCCTGGGCACGCTGATGATCCTGCTCGCGCTGATCGGGCTCGGAACGCTGCCGTTGAACGTCGGCGGCCTGCTGCTGATCGTGTTCGGCATGGTCCTGTTCGGTCTCGAGCTGACCGTGACGAGCCATGGCCTGCTCGGATTCGGGGGAGTCGTGTGTCTCGCGCTGGGTCTCGCCGCGCTGTTCACGGGTCCCGCCGACCCATTCGAACCGCTCGTGCGCGTGGCGGCCCCCGTGATCGTGGTGATCAGCGCGACCGCCGCGGCGTTCGTTGCCCTGATCGTGTACGGCGCCATCCGGTCGAGAGGCGTGGGCCTCGTCGCTGCCAGCGGCGTCCATGTCGCGGCCGGGGCGATCGGCGAGGTGCGCTCACCGCTCAGCCCGATCGGCTCGGTGATCGCCGCCGGCGAGGAGTGGAGCGCGAAGACCGCGGACGGTCTCTCGCTTGATCGCGGGACCCCGATCCGGGTGATCAAGGTGGAAGGATTGACGCTCACCGTCGAGCCGGACGCGTCATCATCAAAGGCCACGTGACGGCGGGCTCGCCCGCGCGGAACGCGGAACGGAGGTAAGCGTGGAGCTCACGGTCGTCCTGGCAGTCGTCGCCTTCCTCGTGGTGGTGCTGCTGGTCATCGTCTACCTGTCCATTCGGGTCGTGCAGCAGTACGAGCGGATGGTGGTCTTCCGGCTCGGCAAGACCGATGAATCCATGGTGCGTGATCCGGGGCTCCGGTTCCTCATTCCGGTCATCGATCGACCGGTGAAGGTCGACCTGCGGGAGACGCTCACCGAGGTCCCGAGCCAGACCACGATCACCCGCGACAACGCGCCGATCAACGTCGACTTTCTCGTGTATTGGCGAATCAATGAGCCCCTCAAGAGTGTCCTCGCGCCGCAGCGCCTCGACCAGATGCTCCTCGGCATCGCGTCGACCACGCTGCGTGCCGTCATCGGTGACATCTCGCTCGACGAGGTGCTGTCCAAGCGCGAGCAGATCAATGAGGTCCTGCGGGTCAAGCTGGACGAGGTGACCGAGCGCTGGGGTGGCAAGGTCACGACCGTCGAGATCCGCGAGATCACGCCACCACGTGACGTCCAGGACGCGATGAACCGCCAGCTGTCCGCCGAGCGGACGCGGCGTGCGGTCATCACCGAGTCGGAAGGGAACCGGCAGGCCGCGATCAACAACGCCGAGGGCCAGAAGCAGTCGGAGATCCTCAAGGCCGAGGGTGAGCGCCAGGCGGCCATCCTGCGGGCGGAGGGCTTCTCCGAAGCGTTGCAACGGATCTTCTCTGCAGCCAAGGGCATCGACGAAAAGACGATGGCCCTGCAGTATCTGGAGGCATTGAAGGCGCTCGGCGCGAGCGCATCGACGAAGTTCGTGATCCCGACCGAGTTCACCCA
>Ga0070706_100004849_pt1 | contig 12886 bp, 9 predicted proteins | sample KBSK5501metaG_FD_65476 | JGI IMG/M metagenome (GOLD analysis project Ga0070706, IMG submission 65476) | Corn, switchgrass and miscanthus rhizosphere microbial communities from Kellogg Biological Station, Michigan, USA - KBS K5-50-1 metaG | ecosystem: Host-associated > Plants > Roots >...
CCATTCGAGATGGCCTCAACGCCGGTCATCGCAGTACAGCCAGCGGCGAACGCTTTGAGGATCAGAAAGAGTGAGAGGGGCTCAGCAGCAGCTACAAATCGGAAGTGGCCGATAATTGGGTGGTGTACAAGGAAAAAGGATTTGGTGCCTCCGACGACTATTAATAACAGGGCACTCACAATGAACAGGTAGGTAGGGAGAGCAAAGATCGAGCCCGATTCGCGCACACCACGCAAATTGGCAATACCGATCACCATCACTAATGCCACATCGATGGTCACAACATCCAGCGTTGGTGATAAGCTGGGGAAGAGTGTCGCAAGCGCCTGCACGCCAGCAGCAACACTGACCGCGACGGTGAGCACATAATCGATCATGAGCGATGCGGCAGCAACCAGACCCGGCACTGTCCCCAGGTTTTCTTTCGCCACAATATAGGAGCCTCCACCATTGGGGTAGGCAGGAATCGTCTGGCGGTAGGAAAGACCAACAATACCGAGCAGAGCTACGATGACAAAGCTGATCGGTAAAGTGAGCCCTAGATTCCTCGATCCGCCTGCAACCAGGGTGAGAAGAATGGCCTCGGTCGCATAGGCAACCGACGAGATCGCATCGGATGAAAGCACGGCCAGTGCTTTGAATTTGGTCAATCGTTCGTGGTCAGCTCGAACGGTGGGGATGGGTGCTCCGATAAGAAAGCGCTTGATGCGCCCCAAAACGCCATGTGGAGCCTCCGTTACTTCCGTCGCTTCAAGGACTCCATAGCCTAGACGTCGAAATGCGGGATGCCTTGGCAGCATAAAACGGATGTGTTCACTGCCTAGTAAACTCCCCTGGCACACTTCAGCATGAACGAGCCGGGAAGGGTCCTCAGCAGTGCCCACGTTCGATTTTTCTTCGCCGGTGTCTTGCTCATTACCACGCTCTAACAATTGAATGTTTTTGTCAATCATAGCGTTCTTCATTCCCTGTGGAGCGCTCCGTTCCCGGTTTTCCCGTTTGAAGTTGGTTTTAATGCCGCCTGTAGTTCCGCACCAGGCGCGGTGAGCAACCGAATTGGTTTGCGGGGGAGCAAACCCGCCTCTCGTTGCCATTGCGCAATCTCTTGCATGGACCAGGTTCCCGCCTCGCTAGTGGCCGCGAAGTAGAGGTTGGAAAGCGCGCCCAGTTCCCCAACTTCTTTAGGAGTTTGAAAGCGTTGGAACTCTTCGATCACGAGGTAACCACCTGGACGCAAAGCCCGCTCACTGCGCTTCACGATATCGCGGCTAGCCTTCTCATCGAAGTGGTGCAGGAGACTCCCGATGAAGATGAGATCGTACTCCTCGTTCCCCAGGTCGTCGGTCAGCACATTCCCGGCACGATGGACGACGCGCTTGCCCATTCCCTCTTGCGCGAGGATCTTTGACGCGTGTACGACAGCTTCCGGCAGATCGAAAACAACTGAGTGTAATCCTGGGAGACGGCGGCAAAGCATGACTGAGTAGTAGCCATGGGAACCGCCGATGTCTAACATATGCAGCGCGCCCCGGGGTACAGGAATGCGCCGGGCTACCTCAGAAGCAGAGAAGCCAGCCAGAGAACGCATGGCCCTTTGATACACCTGCCATTCATTGTTTGACATTTCCTGGTGGATATGGGTTGGTTCTCCACTCCGGATAAAATCCTCAAAGCGTTCATCCCAGGTCCAATTCAGGAAGTTGAATAACATATAATCGTAAAGCGATTGCGGGCTACTTTTGAGCAGCCATTTCCGGGCTACTGGCGCGAGCGCATAGTGCTTCCCTTTGCTCCGCACGTAGCCTGCACCCGCTAACGCGAAGAGGAGAGCCTCTGTCGCATGCCGATCAAGCCCACAGCGTGTTGCAATATCTTGCGCGTTACATTCTGCCTTTGCCAATGCCTCAAAGACGCCCAGCTTCGTGGCTACCATGATGGTACGTGCGAGCGTCATGGCTACAATGGTATCCCCGAGAGGAGTAGGTACAACTCCTGCCCGGAGCGCAATTCTCTCTAAGAGGTTCTCAGGAACAGTATCAAGTCGCATAACTTTATCTCCAGATAGTAGGTTCCAGGTATAAGTGCCTGGCTCAGTTCTAAGAAATATAGATCAGAGGGGAGCAGGAGCGCATCGACAGAAACGTGTAATTCTTTCTCCACGTTCCTGTGGAATCCCTTTAGATAGAATTACCTACTGCATCAGCTCTTCACCAAAAACCCAAACAGAGCCAATCCGGTCAAACCGAGGAAGAACCAGCCAGCAATGAACTGGTCAAGAGGAAAATAGCCGTTGCCAGTGATACTACTAACATGAAGAGCCGGGTGAAGCTACCTACACACCAGACGATTCGCCATTGTCTCTCCCGCTCCTGCGTCTGAGCAGACGTCTCCTTCCACAATGCTCGTTGCTGGTAATCTTGACCTCGATCTGCCCACTTTCGAGCCTGGTAATGATCTGCTCCAACGAATGCGGCAGCTTCAGCAACACTCTGCCAGCGTCGAGAAACTGGTTGAAGAGTTGTCGCAGTGTTTGTTCCATACCCTTGACGTCAAGACCCAGGAACTTGCGTGCGTAGGGGACAGCGACTTCGATGAAGTTGAACTCCGGGGCCAATCCAGTCGAAATACCGGCCAATATGCTAACAGCACGCCCGGTGAAAGCAAACTGCGTCGGGATGTGCATGTGTTGCTCATAAAGTATGTACTCGACATCCTGAACCATTTCGAGCAGATCCAGTTCACTCACCTCAGCCAGCGTCATCCCGTGATACCGCTCTATCATCAGCGACATGGCCCGCTCGATGGAGACAAGGTTGGCCCCTTCGTCAATGAAGCCAAGCTGAGAGAGGGCATGAACGAGTGAGCGTGAGTCGCGCGTTATGTAAGCCAGAAACACGTTTTTCATGAACTTTTTCATATGTTTCGTGAGAGACCCCACCATACCGAAATCGACGAAGGTGATGACGGGTCTATCGCCTGTTAACCCTTTTTTGACAAAAATATTGCCTGGATGCGGGTCCGCGTGGAAGAAGCCTGCCTCAAAAAACTGGTAGAAGTAGGCGCATACGGTGCGTTTGGCCACCTCGAGGCGGTTGATCCCCGCTGCATTGAGAGCAGCATAATCGTTGATCTTGATGCCATCGATCCACTCGAGAACCAGCAGACGCCGTGAGGCGTACTGGTCATAGACACGCGGAATATAGATCATGGGGTCGTTCTTGAACATCTCTTTAAAGCGTCTGGCGTTTGCTGCCTCTCGAACGTAGTCCATCTCTTCATAGATCGTGCGTTGAAATTCGTGGTAGACTCCCATGAGATCGATAATGCCGTTCACGTCTACGAATCGCGTGATGATCCAGATAACGAACTTGAGGGTGCTCAAGTCCATTCGAGCGAGTTGCTCAATATCGGGGCGCTGGATTTTGACGGCAACCGTCTCACCGGTAGAGGCGAGGACCGCTTTATGGACCTGGCCGAGCGATGCGGCGGCGGTACATTTGCGCTCCAGCATGCTGAACACCTCCTCAACGGGCCTGCCCAACTCCGACTCGATGACTGACACGACATGGTCAAAGGGTGCGGGTGGCACCTCGTCCTGCATTGAACTCAGCAAGGCAATGGCCTTTTCTGGCAGCAGATCAACGCGAGAACTGAGGAACTGTCCAAGCTTAATCATCAGGACGCCGAGTTCCAGCGCAGTTTCGCGGAATGCGGCAAGCACCTCGATCAACACGTCACTATCGGGTCGTTCCGCATAGTTACCACGCGCATGCACACGTACTACCCGGCGACGCTCGCGGTAAATAACCCAGATAGTCCAGAAGAGAAGGCGTGAGACTCGCAGAAAGCGCACAAGCTGAACGAGCCGATTGATGCGAGGAGTTTTCGTTGGCTTAAAATGCTCTTTTCTTCGTGAAAGAGAAGCATTGGAGCTAGCTGCTACTTTTTTACGTATCTCGGATTCAGTCCGATTCCCCTCAGTATGTGGGCCGACTCCGAGGGTAGTTGATGGGTTGGTATCTTTCGCTATCTCTTCTATACCATCAACGAGTCCGTTTACGAGTGAAGCCAATCCGCGGGTAAATTCACGACCAGCGGCATAGAAATGCTGCTGTGGTTTTCGTGGCAATGCGTTGACAGGGAAAAGCGCTACACTTACTCCAGTCTGAAACACACTTGTTATGAAGCGTCGCGTGGCTTGCTGGAGCTCCTTGCGTTCGGCACGCATTCTTCGTCTATACTCTTGCCGCCTGTCCTTACCGTGTATCATGTGCTTACTTCCTTGCTCGTTGATCTAAGGGATACTTGTAATCGTGCTTAGTGTAAGGGTTTATGCCATCAACCCGTAGCTACGGTACGCCTAAGATACCTGTGACCAGCCGCTTCGCGTCCAATAAGTGATGTACATCAAAGGGGACCAGGTGTGCATCGACAGAATCGTGTAATTCCTATCCCACATTCCTTTGGGAATCGTCTAGATAGAATTACCTAGCTGGATAGCCGACTCCAGAGTAAGCACAGGTTTTGCGATGAACTCTCGAACGCATTGATGAATCATTCAATCAGACGCAGGAACTCAATGCGAGTTTGGCTTTCAGTCCGAAAGATACCTCGCATGACGGATGATGTCATCCGTCCCGGCATCCGAATACCGCGCGCCGTCATACAGTAATGTTCCCCTTTGAGCACCACCGCCACATTCTGCGTGCCGGTGATCCGACTGATCTCATCGGCGATCTGTTCGCCCAGTCGCTCTTGCAGCTGCAAGCGATGAGCAAACTGCTGCGCAATCCGCGCAAATTTCGAGAGGCCCAGCACTTTTGCGTTGGGGATGTAACCAATGGAGACTTCACACCAGAATGGCAGGAGATGGTGCTCACAGAGCGATGCGACCCGTATGCCGGACACACATACCAATTGGTCGGAGGCCACCGAGGCAAACGTCGTCTCGGTGGTGCCAGGATCATACTCTATAAATTCGCGCCAGGCGTCGGCCCACCGACTTGGCGTTTCTCGGAGCCCTTCGCGATCAGGATCCTCCCCGATGGCGAGCAGCAACTCGCGCCCTAATGCAAGCAGCCTGGGATAATCAACCCGCTTCGGCTGCCTCTCGAACTGAGCGCTATGCCCATTACTATGTCCATTACTACGTAGATTATCTCTATTCATGTCCTTACATTTCTCTTCCTCATGGTACTTGAGTGATGAGCGCACACAGCGTCACAATCAAAGGAGATGTTCGTGTGTTTGCTCTCAAATACATTCGCACCGGGTTACAGCGTACTCGTTATGTTGAGTCCCCTCATCCTCACGATCCCGCTCTAAACGAACTTACACATCGGATTAGTACCCTTTCATGGGTTTCGGAGAAATGGCTTCACAAGCCATTTATGGAAATACTTTCACGAGGCAATGTATCGGCCACGCAGTCTTCGTGGCCAATCAATCAAGTTGCAGAGTTGTAAATCTGCTCACTGTAGCGTATAGTAAATGCGACGGCATCGACTAGGGAGTATCAACGTCACCTTTGAGAGTAGCCCTCCTTTTGTCTACTGGACTTGTTTTGTATTGGCGAGTTGGTGAACTTGCCAGCCCGCTTCCAGCAGGAGGTACGAGTATGGTGGAGTACGTGGGACAGCAACTTGGCAACTATCGTCTTATTCAGCTTCTAGGACAGGGGAACTACTCTGAAGTCTACCTTGGCGAGCATATTCATCTGAACATCCAGGCCGCCATTAAAGTGCTCCATGGACAGTTGGCAAGTCATGATGTGGAAAGCTTTCTCACCGAGGCACGTACCCTTGCCCACTTACGGCATCCGCATATTATCCAGGTCCTGGACTTTGGGGTTGAGGGCACAACTCCCTTTCTAGTCATGGATTACGCTCCGGGCGGCAACCTGCGTCAGCGCCACCCCAAAGGTACGCAACTCCCGCTCGACACCATCATCTCCTACGTCATGCAGGTGGCCAAGGCCTTGCAGTATGCGCACCAGAAAAAGCTGATCCATCGCGACATCAAGCCGGAGAACATGCTGCTCGGGCGCAACAACGAGGTCTTGCTGAGCGACTTTGGCATAGCCATCATGATCCAGAGTTCACGCTCCCAGCATCCCCAGGATACGGCTGGAACCATCGCCTACATGGCACCCGAGCAGCTTCGGGGTAAGCCCAGCCCAGCTAGTGATCAATACGCGTTAGGAATCGCCGTCTATGAGTGGCTCTGTGGAGACCGCCCTTTTCACGGAACGTTTGCCGAACTGCATAGCCAGCATCTGTCTGTTGCTCCTCCGTCCTTGTATGAGAGAGTCCCGTCCATCCCAACTGCGATGGAACATGTTGTGTTGAAGGCGCTGGCCAAAGACCCGAAGGAACGCTTTGCCAGTGTACATGCCTTCGCCAGGGCCCTGGAAGAGGTCGTCAAGGTAGAGTCATCTGGGCGGACGCTCTTTGTGTTTGCCCCGGATTCCCCTGAGGACCACTCAGCCGAAGCTGAACAGGTATCGGACCCGTTGCAAGTTCGGTTCAACAACCTGCCTGGGCCGCTCACCCAGCTGATCGGACGCGAACATGAGATGCAGTCAGTGAGTACACTCTTGCAACGATCTGAGGTACGCTTCGTGACCCTCACGGGTCCCGGCGGTGTCGGCAAAACACGACTGGGTTTGCAAGTAGCGAATGACCTGCTCGATGACTTTGCCGACGGCGTCTGCTTCGTCTCATTGGCTCCCATTAGCGATCCCAATTTGGTATTTCCTACTATTGCTCAAGCACTGGGGATCAAAGAAGCTGGAGAGCAACCACTAGCGGATCTTTTGCAAACCTATCTACATGACAAGCACCTGCTGCTGCTGCTCGACAACTTCGAGCAGGTGCTGCCAGCAGTACCGGGGCTTTCGAACCTGCTGACCACCTGCCCTCAGCTCAAAATCCTGGTGACCAGTCGTGCTGTTCTGCACATCCGTGGTGAACACGAATTTCCCGTCCCACCGCTGGCGCTCCCCGACCTCACCCATCTTCCGGGGAGCGAAGGCCTCTCCCAGAATGCGGCAGTAGCCTTCTTCCTGCACTGTGCGCAGACTGCCAGGCCTGGCTTCCAACTGACTTCCGCCAACACCCGTACCATCGCGGAGATCTGTGTGCGCCTGGATGGGTTGCCTCTGGCCATCGAACTGGCAGCGCCTCGTATCAAACTCCTTTCTCCTCAAGCACTTCTGACTCGTCTGGAACATCGCTTGCAGGTCTTGACGAGTGGGGCACAAGATGCCCCCGTCCGGCAGCAAACCCTGCGCAACACGCTTGCGTGGAGCTATGATCTGCTCGATGCCGAAGAGCAACGCCTCTTCAGGCGGCTCTCCGTCTTTGTGGGCGGCTGCACCTTGGAAGCGGTGGAGGGTCTCTCTACTACTCTGGGTGATACATCAGCACACATACTGGACGGAGTGGCCTCACTCATGGATAAGAGCTTGCTGCGCCAGGTGGAGCAAGAGGGCGAAGAGCCACGACTGCTATTGCTGGCGACCATCCGCGAGTATGGGCTGGAGGCCCTGGCCGCCAGTGGAGAGATGGCAAGCACCCGGCGGGCGCATGCTGTTTATTACCTGCGACTTTCGGAGGATGCGGAGACTGAGATCGGTGGCCCACAGCAAGCTGCATGGTTGGACCGCTTAGAGCGGGAACATGATAACCTGCGAGCGGCGTTGCTGTGGTCGTTAGAGCAAGCTGAGAATGAGGAGGCCACGGACGGCGAGCCCCGCATGGAGACGGCCTTGCGATTGGGAGGAGCGCTGCGGGATTTCTGGAGAATACATGGCTACATCAGCGAGGGGCGGAATTTCCTGGAGCGGGCTCTGGCGGAAAGCGGCGGGATTGAAGCATCTGTGCAAGCGAAGGCGCTCATTGCTGCTGCGAATCTTGCTTTCATTCAGAGCGACTATGATCGCACAGAGATGCTAAGTCAGGAGAGCCTGCGGCTGTACCGGGAACTCGAAGACCAACCAGGCATAGCGTTCTCAGTCTATCTACTCGGGTTCGTCGCCTGGACGAGAGGTAACATAGCAAAAGCGCGCTCCCTGTTGACGGAATCCCTGGCACTCGCCAGAGCAGTGGACGACGAGCAGCGCGCCGCCTGGTCGGTCTTTGTCCAAGGACTATTGGAGAGCAGCCAGGGTGAATATGCCAGGGCACATACCCTGTTCGAGGAAAGCCTGGCGATACACAGGAGGCTGCAGAACAAGAGGGGTATCGCTCATGCGCTCTCTCAACTGGCACAGGTGCTCATTGTCTCCCAACGTGATCTGGCGAGGGTGCCCTCTCTGCTCGAGGAATGCCTTGCAGTCTCCAGGGAGATCGGTTTCAAAGAGGGCATTGCCGCCTCGTTCTGGCTCTCGGGACAGGTAGCGCTTGGGCAGGGAGATCTTGTCACGGCACGCTCGCTCGCTGAGAAGAGTGTGGTGCTCTACAAGGAGATGGGGCACCGGCATGGCACCGCTGAGTCTCTCTCCGCTTTTGGGAAAGTGCTGGCTGCCGAGGCTGACTACGCGGCAGCGCGTACGCAGTACGAGGATAGTTTGGAAATCTGCTGTGCGTTGGGTGCAAAATGGATAATCGCCACATGTCTGCTGGGATTGGGGGAAGTGGTCGCGGCACAGCGCCAGTTAGCCTGGGCGGCACAGCTCTGGGGGGCAGCGGATGCCTTACGCGACGCTCTTGGCGTGCCTATCCCGCCCTTCGAACTCGCTGACTATGAGCGCTCGCTCTCGGCTGCGCGCGTCCATTTGGGAGAGCGAGCGTTCGCTGCCGCGTGGGCCCAGGGACGAGCCATGACTCCAGAGCAAGCACTGGCTGCACAGGGGCAAAAGCCAGCCCCAACATCGACTACGACAGCGGCCCCACCAACCTATCCTGCTGGACTGACGGCACGCGAGATGGAGGTGCTGCGCCTGGTGGCGGGTGGCCTGACCGACGTGCAGGTAGCCGAAAAGCTGATTCTCAGTCCTCGCACCGTCCACGCCCATATCAGCTCCATCTACAGCAAACTGGGTGTTACTTCACGCAGCACGGCAACGCGTTATGCTATAGAGCACCACCTCGCCTGACATGGGCGAAAGAGTTTCCTCACTCCCTGACACTTTTTAGCTAGAGGGAAAAACCAGAAGACATCGGCCAGATGGCCCTTCTAAAAAGTGTCAGCATCATCCCCTACGTGAATGGCGCACCGGGACTTTCTCCCGCGTGAGAAGGCCAGGCAGGTTCGGGCAGGGGATGCCGCGGCATCCCCTGCCCGAACCTGCCTGGCCTTCTCACGCGTTTGGCGTCGGATCATTCAGTGCAGAGGCACTGGTCTGCTCCAGCATCATCGTTCGTCCATGCTGCCAACGGCTGAATCTCTCGTCACTTAAAACCCGCGTCGAGCCGCATCGGCTTGCTGTGCCAGCTCGCTTAGGACTGCAAAGAACTCCTGCGATTGGCCGATGAACAGCCCGTCGGCCGTGAAGGACTTGATCGTGGCCACTGCACCTCCACTCCCCGCTATCTGGGTAGGGCGAATGATCGAAACGACCGGGAACTTGCGGCTGAGGAAGACGGTTGGCTCGGGCATGATCAGGTTGGTTTGGGTATCCTCCCCGCCAGAAGCATTGAGGTCCGGAAACACCAATCCATTTTTGGGGTCGGTCAGAGCAGGCGCATTGCCTGCCTTGTCGTGCCAGGTCTGAAAATGGGATGTCTCGGTGGGGCCGATACTGAGCAAGATGCGCAACACCTCCAGATTGGTGACCCCCTGAGCCAGCGTTGGGTAGAGGCTGCTGCCACCTTGCTCGATATACCCAAAGTGGAAGCCCGCCGTGTTGGCAATCGCCTGGATGTGGTTAGCGGGGGCGAGGTCGCTATCGTTTCTGGGAATCGCCGGAAACTGCCCAGCACTCAAACCCGGGATGGCTTGAGCGAACGTGCCACCCAAATCGGGGTTCTGCGTGCGGCTGCGGTAGCGTGTCCACCAACTGGTATCCACGGTGAGTTGCATGAGGTTGGTGAGCCGGCCGATGTGCTGGGCGCCTGTCGCTTTACTGCTCGGTAACGTGCGAAACTTATCCAGATTGACCGGATCAGCGCCCTGCGAAGCCAGGTACGCGTTGATGAACGCCATGTGGCTGAACTCATCCTCGGTATTATCGTGGATATACTGGGACATGTCCCCATCCAGCACTGCAAGGGCTTTGATATAGGCTGCACTCCCACTTCCCCCTGGGACTTCGCTGTCCTGGATGCCTCCCAGTTCGTTGTATTGTTGCCACAGATCGCTTTCGAGGATTTCGACCGCAGCCAGGAGCCTGAGGATGGCCACGTCTCCCCGTGTGAGATCGTCGCTTCGATCGCCCTTTCTTTCTTCGGCGAAGGCCGGTAACGGTAACCCATTAGCCAACAGCCCGGCGCCGATGGCTCCTGCTCCTCCTACCGCGAGTCCCTTGCGCAAAAAGGAACGGCGGCTGGTGGAAGCTTTCGATGATTGCACATTGTGTTCCATGATCTCTTCTTTCTGCGCATGCTGCGCGTTGTGTTCCATGATCTTCTCCTGATCGTAGTTGAGTCCATCTAGAGGCACACTGTCCTGGGACTGTGTGCTCCGTGAACAACGGATACATATAATCTGCGGGGCTACCCCCACAGAGCACCGATGTGCTATTGATTAATTCGCAGATGGTTACAGACGCAGGCCGACTTGCTCACAGCAGCTAGGTAATTCAATCTAGCGGTTCCTAGAACGATCAAGGGAAGGAATTACACGATTCTGTCGATGTGCGCCTGCTCCCTTTGAGATATATCTCTTGGTATGGCAAGTAGCAGGAGTTCAAGTAGTAAAAGAACCCCTACGGGAACTGGGACAGGAAAAAACGATAGTGCTGGAATCCTTTCAACGCAGTAAGATCGGAAGTGGAACGCGGGATGGCATATGTAGAGGAGAAATACACTGGAAGGAAGAAAAGCGATGATTCCAAGTATGTATATACATAAGCAGTTCATGATTGAGCATGTTCGGGAACGGCAACGTGAGGCGGAACAGGAGCGGATGCTGGCCCGTCTGCGGAAGCCTTATCGTGGCATTGTGCGATATCTCATTGGATGCCTAAGAATCTTCCTCGTGGCACCTGGGACAAGTAGGCAACACCTTGAGCAGCCTGATCAGCAGGCTGTTTGCAATTGTACGCAAGATAGAATGCCTTATAGAAAGGACACGATGATAAATCCACAGATTCATCCAGTAGAACAGCTTACCATAACGACGCACCTTGAGGCAGTCGATCTCGAAAGGGAGAGGCTTGCTCAATGTGGTTTTACCCCTGAGGAAATTGTTGCCTTGCTTTGGCTCAGGCAATGGTACCAAGTGGGTGGCAGCGATCGCATGCAGCTCGTGCGCCACTGGGAGTTCCTCAAGCTGCTGGTCAGGAGTGGCAAACTGGAAGTGTAATAGAGGAATTTATCATGATCAGCAAAACAGCATTGAGCACAACCTTGCCTGAATTTCTGCTCGCTATGCTACACGTTCAGTATGTTGTTGATTTACTATCAAAATTCTCCCCCAGATAGGTGCGGGGAGCATGAAGGAGACTTGTTATGGATACCACTATTATTACAGTGCTTGTGATCGGAGTGATCGTTGTTATTCTGCTCATGTTACTCTTCTCTGCTATTCGCGTCGTGCAGCAGTATGAGCGCGGCATCATCTTCGTCCTGGGTCGTTTGATAGGTGCGAAAGGACCAGGCATATTCCTGGTGCCACCCTTTATCACACGCATGACCAAAGTTGACCTGCGTATCGTGACGCTCACGGTACCCCCACAAGAGGTGATCACAAGAGATAATGTGACGGTTAAAGTCACCGCGGTGATCTACTTCTATGTGGTGGACCCTGCCGCTGCCGTTGTGAACGTAGTGAGCTTTAACCAGGCAACGACGCAGATCGGACAAACGACACTGCGCAATGTGCTTGGGCAGTCGGAACTGGATGAATTGCTGGCGCAGCGCAATAAGATCAATCGTGAACTGCAGACGATCATCGACGAGCATACCGAGCGCTGGGGCGTGAAGGTGACGGCGGTGGAGATCAAGGACGTTGAGTTACCTGGGACAATGCAGCGTGCCATGGCGAAGCAGGCAGAAGCCGAACGTGAAAAGCGCGCCAAGATTATCCATGCAGAAGGTGAGTTACAGGCTTCCAGCCAATTGGCGCAAGCAGCAGCAGTCATTGGTTCACAACCCGCTACCCTGCAACTGCGCTACCTGCAAACGCTCACGGAAATCGCTGTTGAGAAAAACTCGACGATCATCTTCCCTTTACCGCTTGATCTGATCGAGCCACTGATAGATTTGATGCACCGTAACAATGCTACTGCTGCAAACGAGCTGCAGGATGGACCTGTAAGCTCTCTACCCTCCTATCCACAACTGTAGGAGGAGCGCAAGCTATGCGGGCAAGCAGTTGGAGAAGTAGCCTCAGGATATTCGGCGGATCTGGCTCGCAAGTCCGTGTATTAAATACGACAATTCAACAAACAATACAACAAAAGGAGGAATTTTATGAGTTGGCAGATTGATTATGGCCATGCTCACGCCGGCTTTACCGGTCGACATTTAATGGTTTCAACAGTAAGAGGTGAATTTGAGCGGTTTCGTGGCATCGTGGAATTCGATGAGCATGACGTTAGCCGCTCAAAGGCAGAAATCCAGATCGAAGCAGCAAGTGTCAACACGCGCAATTCCCAGAGAGATGCTCACTTCCGCACGGCAGATTTCTTCGACGTTGAGAAGTATCCGTATATCACCTTCAAGAGCAAGCGCGTGATCATGCGTGATGCGAACCATGGGCAACTCATTGGCGATCTGACCAT
>Ga0070706_100004850_pt1 | contig 12885 bp, 13 predicted proteins | sample KBSK5501metaG_FD_65476 | JGI IMG/M metagenome (GOLD analysis project Ga0070706, IMG submission 65476) | Corn, switchgrass and miscanthus rhizosphere microbial communities from Kellogg Biological Station, Michigan, USA - KBS K5-50-1 metaG | ecosystem: Host-associated > Plants > Roots >...
ACCGCGATGCAACAACTGCAACTCTGGCCGTGGCTGAGTAATCCAATCGTGTGGGCCAGTATCGTAGATGATCCCATTCCTTCAACTGCCGGCTTTGTTGCATGGTTCGTGGTGCTCTCCCTGATTGGAGTGGTGGTCTGGCGCAGGGGTAGGTCTCCCATCCCCTGGTTGGTGACAGCCGTCTTCATCTCCCTTGGTACACTTCTCATGGATGGTCTCAATTTGATCATCGGCTTTTTGGTGGCACGCCCACGTCCCACTTCGCCACCCATCCATGTGTTTATGCCCGAGACAGTTCCTAGTTTCCCCTCGGGTCATGTGGAAAATGACGTCGTCTACTATGGGTTTCTGCTGTATCTGAGCTTTACCAAACCGGTCAGTCAGTGGCGCTATCGTTGGATTTTGATCCCCTTCCAGGTCTACGCTGCGCTGAATATTCTCTTCATCGGCTATTCGCGCGTGCTGGAGGGCTCCCATTGGCTCACCGATGCCTTAGCTGGGTACCTCACTGGCGCGCTCTTGCTCATCCTGCTCATCTTCCTGTACCGATGGACACTCGATAGGATGACAAAATGGTATGACAAAAGAATGGCGGAGAAATCTACGCAGACCCAGGAGGCCTGACATGAAATGCTCGCTAGTAGAGAAGAGAAGAAAGCCATGTATGACTCAACAAATCCTAAGGGAATACCGACACCAACTGCAGCGACAACGCTTTTCGGCGAGAAGAGAGAAGGTACGATAAAACGATTTCGTGTCGTAGCTATATTATGGGGGATAGGCCTGCTCATCTTTGTTGTCTCCTGCTTCATCATCCACGCCCATCCCCAGCCGTTTCCTTTCGACCTGGCAGTCACCCAGGCCCTCACGCCACTGCAAGATGTGCGATGGGCCAATACGATCCTGCAAATTCCCACGTTCATGAATGACACGTATACGTCGATCGCGTTGGCAGCGGTCTTGTTTGTGGCGATGGTGCTGACCGGGGAAGTCCGCCGGCGTCGAGGAAAGTCAGCCATCCTCTGGTTTGAGTCAGCCTTCTTCCTGGCAGTGTTCGTCCCGCTTTCCACTTTCATCAATATTTTCATTGCTAACCTCGTGGGTCGCCCACGACCAAGCTCACTCACCTCTCCAATCAAGCATCATACTCAGTTGATTCTGATTCCCAGCTTTCCTTCCGGGCATACCGAACATTCGGTGGTCTTTTATGGGTTACTCCTGTTCCTGAGCTTCATCAAGCCGGTACGCGAGTGGCGCTATCGCTGGGTACTCATTCCGTTCCAGGTGTACGCCGTGTTTGATATCCTCACGATTGGTTTTTCACGTCTTGTGGCAGAAGACCATTGGATCACCGATGTATTCGGTGGGTATCTTGTAGGAGCACTCGAACTGTGCGTCTACATCTTCCTGTTTTGGTGGATATTCGACATGCTGACTAAACGGCGTACTAAGAAATTGTTGGAGAAATCTGCACAGGCCCAGGAATCCTGACATTACAGAGCAGAAAGCAGGCGAGACAAACTCCTGGCCGTATGCTACTAGAGAGGGGTGTGCCAGGCAAATTATGGAGATTAACAAAATAATCAGGATAGCGGGAAATCCAGCGAGGGCCGATACATCGGCGCTGGGCGCGATCAATCGGCCCCTACGGGTGTCCGGATTATTTAGTTTATAGCATAATTTCATAGAGTAATGAGGCTGTGGATGTGATAGACTTGTTCAGTCTAGTATGACAACTGCATAATAGAAACAGTTCAGGTAGGGCAATAGGTTTCAACCTACGCCTCGGAGAAGCTTGGGATGATCGACCAGTGGAGAGGCTGCAGGCTGCTGCTGTCGCGCGTTGACGGCACAGCCCGGAGCCATCCAGGACGAGCTGCGCTGCACTATCGTCTCCCACGGCACGACTCAGGCCACGCCCACAGCCAGCACCGGAGCCATCCAGTGCAGCACGTGCCGTACTTTGACCCTGCTGCGAGTGGGCACGTGCCAGCACGCGAGCAGCGTGAGGAAGTTGCGTGATCGGGATCATGGGCGATGCTGACGAGACCTTCGCTGCGCTCAGAGCTTGCCCTGAGCGTAGCGAATGGGTTGACACCCGGTGGAAGCAGCCTGCCTGCCCCTGCTGTCATGCTTCGCTGCGCTCAGCATCTCGCTGCCCAGCGCGCCAGACCCTTCGCTGCGCTCAGGGTGACACGGTGAGGCATCTTCGGTTGATGCGTATTGGGAGACCATTCAGGTAGGGCTTACACTGTACACTGTTGACGAGGCGAAAATGTGCCTCGCTTATTCTATGATTATCCTTTACCAACCAGAAAGGAGCACCAGCATGACCCAGAGTGATCCCAAGATGAATCAGGGGCCAGAAAACCGGCAAGAATACGACGTGCAGGGGTTACATTTAGTGGAGAGAGTTAGTGAACTGATCCACGAGGGCAATGTACGTGACGTCATCATCAAGCATGAAGGGCAAGCGATCGTTCATTTTCCCTTGACAGTGGGAGTGGTCGGGGCCCTTATCGTTCCCCAGTTGGCCGCCCTTGGGGCAATCAGCGCGCTCCTCACGCACTGCACCGTTGAAGTGGTGCGTACAGACCAACCGTAATCGTTGCATAGTGCCTGGCAGATGGCGCATAGTTTGCAAGAGGAGATGAGACATGTCAGCTAGCAATGAGCAAAAGGTGAATAACTGGTGGGCGGAGGGTGATACGCCTGTGCGTAATGATTCCCGTGTGAGCTATCTCGTGGATGCACGCTCAACTTTGCTTACGATGTGCCGCCATTTTCTGATGGCACGCGAGTATATCTACATTGCATGCTGGGGCATAACCCCTCCGATGAAACTAGTGCGAGGAAGAGACCATCGGGCAGGGCCCGATGACAGCTCTGAACAGGAAACGCTCCTGGCTGAGCTGCGTGCAGAAGGCCTACAAGAGGCTGAGATTGACTTCTGGTGTACTAACGATCTGACCGTGCAAGCAGTACTCGGTCACGCCGTCAGCAAAGGTGTCGAGGTGAAAGCATTGATCTGGGACTGTCCAGAGTTATTTTTGCACTATCATCCCAAAGCGGCGGAGAAGCAGCTCAGGCAAGTAGGCGTGACCTGCATATTGGATGACAGTTCGCACGGCGTAATCCATCATCCTATTGAGTCCCTGCATCAAAAAATCGTAGTAGTGGACGGCACCCATGCTTTCGTCGGCGGTATCGATATGCTGATCGAACTCAACGGTGATTTCGACCGTTGGGATAATCATTTGCACCAGCTCTTCTCTCTGTTACGGCGCAACGATGTGGATATCAACCCGTATCCATGGCATGATGCACATGCCGTGATTGAAGGGCCGGCAGTAGGAGACGTGGAACACAATTTTCGCCAGCGCTGGAATGATGTTGTCCAGCGGCACGATTGGGACAACCAGTTATTTTTACCTGAACATCCCCTCCCTCCGCCCTTAAAGAGTAAAAGCCAGGTGCAGGTGGCCCGGACTATTCCTGGACACACCTATAGTTTCGCTCCTAAGACAGGCATCCAGGGGATCGCACAACTCTATGCGCATGCGCTGGGCAACGCACAACAATTTGTCTACCTGGAGAACCAGTATTTCTGGTTACATGCATTCTATGGCGTCGACCTGCCATTTCTGGGAACCGATAGCCCTGACATGGAACGCAATCTCCGCGAGTTAGGGGCAGCATTGAGGCGCGGCGTCACGGTTGCAATCGTGCTGCCCGATCATCCTAACGTTGGCCGCGCTTTCACCGATGCAGGGCTGACCCGTTTGCGCGAAGAGGCTCCCGAAGCTGTGGAGGAGGGTCGATTACACGTCTACTGCCTGGCTACTTCAACAACGGTAGATGGCGCTGAACACTACCGGCCAATCTATGTCCACGCGAAAGTCGCGATCATCGACGATCTCTGGGCGACCGTCGGCTCCGCGAATCTGAACAACAAGGGAATGCGCGACGACACGGAAATGAATGTCGCAACCCTCGATGCGGAACTGGCGGTTGGCTTACGCATGATGCTGTTGTCTGAGCATGTAGGGTTGATGGGTGAAGACGACCTGCTGACTGTTTCACGTCGCCTGGGAGGGCAGCGTCAGGCACAGAGTGCAGAGCAGCGAGCGGTGTTTCTCATACAACAGTTACTAGCGACAATGGATAACCCATTGATAGGGCTGCGTATGATGAGCGAGTGCGCGCAGGACAACCTGGGCCGGTACAAAGCCAAACAGCCGCTGGTAGGCCACCTCCTCCCATATTTGATGGCTGAGGAGGCGAAGCAGCATGGGTTGCATTTCCGCGAAGCTCACGGTTGGGTAGAATTAGCTGAGTAACCTTTCATCAACATAGGCTGTCCTGAAAGAACAGCCCGAACATCTAGTTCAAACAGTCATTCCCGTCATCTCTCTACTGATTCCTCATCGATTCGTGGAAGCAGCCGGGTCTTCTGTCCACTTGAGGCTTCAGGGTTGCGTAACCAAAGGGAGATATGTGCCGGCTGCATTGTCTCCTCGACCACTGCTAGCAGGTGTTCCTTCAAGGTGTTCAGGTCAACTTCATTGCGCAAAGTTGCACTGAAAGCGGTCAATGTGCGGGCCGCATCATACTTGCGGCGGTAGAAGCGCCTGTCAATAAACCTTTGAATGAGCTGTCGAAGAGGTTGGAACAGCGCGGCAATCGCCAGCGTGGAGACAACAATAGCCAGTTGATTGCTTTCTGTAAACCCGTGCAGGAGGGATTGCAAACCAATAACGCTGCCGAAGTAGACCATGGCCAGCAATACCGTCAGTGTACCATAGACAAGCGTGCGATGGATGATGATATCAATATCCCAGAGGCGAGAGCGTAGAATCGCGAAGCCAAAGGAGAACGGAATAAGGATGGGGACAACGTTCCCAATTGGTATGAGAATCACTTTAGCAAGTGAACTGGTTGAAAAGAATGATGGAAAGAGGCCAAAACATAAGTCAAACCCCAACTCTATCAGGTAAGTCATAGTAACGCCGAAAACGATCCACTTGGTCTGCTGCCGCTCTGTACGACTGGAGACGGCGTGGTAGCGATAGAGTTGAGCGACGACGAAGCTCCCTAGAAAGCTGTACTGCACAAGAACAGTCAGGAGGGTGTTGTTCTGAGGAAAAATGTTCAGGATTAAGAGCACCTCCCATCCAAGAAACAGAACACCGATCCAGGGTATCCAGCGCGGCACAAACCGACCATTCGGGAAAAGGCAGAAGACTAAGAACAGCAAGTCAAAGGCAACCAGGGCCAGGACCGACGAGGGCACCTGCCAGACCGACGGAATGATCTGTAATGAATTCACGGTGGTATTTGCGCCTTGCAACACGAGCATAAGTGAGACTAGCAAGGCCAGCCAATCGTTGGACTTGCGCCAAAAGATCATTACTGCGACGATGAACCACACCAGGGAGACGAAGATACCCAGGGCAAGGATAAACACAGCGTAGCCGACTGCATACAATTTCTGCTGGCTCGCAAAGTACACAGGTAGGCTCACAAAGAAGAGTATAAGAGCAAGGACGCTCAGGATTATCCATGTCAGGCGGAGAAAAGCAAGCCAGCGTCCCTGCAAGCGCGTGCCCCTTGTACTCTTCAGGTCAGCGTTCACGGCTGACTGCATCGGTGCAGATGGGAGCTTCATAGGGGTACTCCTTTGCCGGTACCAGACTCACTCAGGCAGTGTGTACTGCCCCTAGCGCCTGGGTCTCCGTATCATAGATTCCAATAGCCTCGCTCAAGCGAGTGATTTCAAAGATGGTACGATAATGCTGACTCAGTCCGAAGGCCAGCAGGCGCTGCTTCTGACGGTTGACACGGATGAGCAGTGTGACCAACAAGCCGATTCCGCTACTATTCATGTATTCCAGCCCGCTGAAGTTCAAGATAATAGCGCTGGTCGTGGAGGTAGACGCCTCCGCGTAGGCGTCCATCAGTACCTGTTCTGCAAAAGCGGAGACCTCACCCTGGATGTCTATGATACTGGTTATGGGGTTTACCCTGCGAACGATCATCATTACGTTGGCTTGTGGCATAGTTTCACTCCTTGTTTGTCAAGCAATTTCGCCAGACGTGCTATTAGAGCACGACGGACATATCATGGGCATCACACCTCCAGTAAGCAAGCGGGCTATTTTCCGATGAAGCGCTGCGTGAACGTTGCGATTAAGCTCGCCTCAATCAGGAAGCCGATCACTGCTTCGAAGACAGCGAGTATCGCACGCGCGTCATTTAAATAGCTTGTGCTCTCTGGGAAAAATCCACGTCCATGAAATGAAGTCAAGCTAAAGATGAATGCTTCAAGTGGTGATAAACGTCCAAATGCAAAGTAGGCTATTGTGAATCCAACAATGACCGCCAGGTACCAGAAAAGGGTTCGTCCTGGCCTATAGCCATATCCAACGATCAGGTCGAGAAACCAGGAGAAGAGATATTGTCCAAGCTTTCTTTGCCGTCTCAGAACCACACGTTGGAGCCGTTGTGCATGATACGCATAACGCGCAGCCTCTTCGTTTAATCCCTCTCCTCGCAATGCAACAGCCAGTTGCAGATTGGCCCTCACTGCTGTCCGGTACTCCTCAAGGCGCGTCGTGGAATCTTTCGCCTCTCCATTCTCCTTTTCTCGCCGGCGCGCCAAATATTCATCGCCTAGAATGTTCATCTGCGTCCAATCTACAACAGAAAGATCAACATCACTCCAGCGTACCCCGGCAAGTAAAACAAAGCCAGACTTCTCATTTCCAAGATGGACGCCTCTCAGGTTCGTGACACTCGTAAAGAAGGCTCCACTCAGTGTACTTCCCTCCAGGTGGGCCTTGCTGAGGTCAGCGCCTTCGAGATGAGCTGCTCTAAGGCCAGCTCCTTCCAGGTGGGCCCCCTTGAGGTTCGTTCGTTCCAGGTGAGCCTCGCTGAGGTCAGCCCCTTCCAGGTAAGCTTCACTGAGGTCAGCGCCTTCGAGATGAGCTGCTCTGAGGTCAGCCCCATTCAGGTGAGCCTCACTGAGGTAGGCGTCCTCCAGGTGGGCATTGTAAAGATAAGCGTCCTGCAGGTAAGCCGCACTGAGGTTTGCTCTTTCCAGGTGGACCTCTCGGAGGTCAGTTCCTTCGAGATGCGCATTGAAGAGGTCAACCCCTTTCAGAGGCAAGCCATGCAGGTCTACCTCGCGTAGATCAGCGCCTCGCAGGTCTAGCCCATTACGTATTTGCAGGAGCTGATAACCCTGTGCTGCGAATCCACGCCCATCAGCATAGTTTGCTAGCAACCACTCGACATCGGCACGATCTAGAACACTATCCTTGAAAGGGTATCGCTCCCACTCTCTCTCTTTGACAGTGAGGTGCTCATCTAAATACTGCTGTCGCTCGATGTCAATCTCAGGTTCAGTACGCCATGGTTGAGCCTGCGCCTCCCAGTAAGCATGCCAGGCACGATCATCATCGGTATTCGGTCGTTGCATTGAAGGAGGTGCTTTGCTCAAAAGTTGTATCTCCTTTCAAACCGTCTTTCAGCTCTTGAAGTGTATAACACCGAGCGGTCTGGAACTGCGGCCCACTACTCAAAAGTAACGCTACAATCGAGGGTTAAGTTGACAATGCTCTTGCAAGACATGTTATGGCGGACAACGAAGTATACAAAGGTAGTGACGACAATAAAGTGAGGGACACTTTCGAAAAAATCTCCTGTACTATATTGTGCACCTGGTAAAGTATAACCAATCCTTTTTTGTAGAGTCAAGTATTCGATGAAGACCATTTTGAGGAAGATATATGCACCACGCTTGCTGAGCGCTGCGCGGTCAATGTCTGCTGTATCGAGGGCAGCCAGGTCCGTTACCTTGATGCCGTATATCCGTTCCTGCGTGAGCACTCGTGAGGTGGTTGTCTCCCAGAACACCCGTGGGATCTGGACTGTGCTCTCGCCCGCAAAGCTCCTGGCGAAGCGCTCGGCATTGTGTCCTTCACGCAGGTAATCCAGTTCCGCTCGCAGGCTCTGGTCAAACTCCTTTACCAGACCGACGACATCATACTGGTTAGCGAGCTCCCAGCGATGACTGGCAGTTGTTGCCAGGCTATGCAACAACTTCAAATCCTCATCAACCTGTTCGGCTGCTCCTGGGCGGCGCACCTTGACGACGACTTCGGTCCCATCCTGCAAAGTTGCCAGGTGCACCTGTCCAATAGAGGCGGCTGCTAACGGAGTGGCATCAAAGGTCGCGAAGGAGTGCTCAAGCGGCTGACCTAGCTCAGCCGTAATCATCTCGCGCACGGCCTCGATGGGGATTGTTGGAGCGGCATCTTGCAATTTGGAAAACTCAGACTGGTACTCCGGAGGCAGCAGATCAGCGTGGATGGAGAGCATCTGGCCTAGTTTCATGAAGGTTGGCCCGAGTTCTTCAAGCGCTATACGCAATTGCTCAGGATGCGTGCGAAGCTCAGAACTCTTTTGATGGGGAGTAGTACTGCGGTGAAGGTGAACAGGAACAAAACGTTCCAGGTCCAAGACATCGATCAGATACCACAGTTCATGATGCGCCAGCACCAGGGTAATGTGAGCGGCTCTTTCGAGCGATGAGTGTGTGCGTGTAGTGCGTGCAGTTGTCATAAAACCTCGCTTCTAGGGGACACCCCGAACCCTGGCAAAGGACTTCGTCCTCTGTACTCCTGCTGATTAGTTACAATAAGTTTACAGCTTAACTTGAGAGATGTCATCATCCAAAAGATGTAATGCAGAGTATTTCGAACGTGCTCACATGAGAAGATGCTAGTACCGAAGGGTGAGCCTCATGCCAACGAAACGCTCTGCAAAGGAATAATTCTTTCAATACTACTTAAGTTGCATGCCTTTCCTGCCTTTTTCCCGTATACTGGTTGCATACGCATGAATGCAAAGCGCCCTGAAGGACTCACATGGTTTCCTGGGCAAGCATTGGAGAAAGGGACAGTGATTCTATTTGCACGTATTGATCTTCCGCCGCTAGTACTACATAGCTTCGCCCTCATCGCTGTGTTCCTGGTGGCAATAGGGACCCTCTTCCTGGCCTATGATCTGCTCGGACGGGAGAACGGACCACTGCGCTGGTTCACCTTAGTCATGACTTGTGGGATCGTCAGTACCCTAATTTTTGTACCAGTAGTCACGGTAATCGATCTTCTACAAGGGAGTTTCGATCTTTCTTCTATCTTGTCACTCATACTGGTCGGCGGATTAATGGGATTTTACACGGTCATCTTAGTCGAATTACCCCCATCTGCCAGCAGGCCACCCATCTTTTCTTGGAAGGGGAGTCTGCTTGGACTGGCACTTGCACTCGCGTTCTGGTTGGTGGGCTTACTCGCAGGCCCCCAATACGCTCTTCCTGCCCTTGCCCTGGGCCTTGCATGCGCTCTGCTCACGAGCGCCTGGCAACGTCTCACCTGGGAACCAGCTCAGGCCTTCTCCACTCTGCCTGGGACTGGGCAGGTTGTGGCAGGGGAAGCACCCGCTGTCGCCGCTCCTACGCCACCAGGCACCAGGCAATTCGAGGCGTGGAAGCCAGCGCATCCCAAGCCCCACGTTTTTTCGCGCAAAGGAGTGGTGCTTGGACTGCTGATCGGATACATCCTGTGGTTCGCCGTCTTCTTCAGCGCGAACAAAGATGTCAGCGCTTCCCTGCTCGCAAGTGTCCCCCTGGCGCTGATCAGTGGAGTCATCAGTGGGACCTGGCGCTTCATCAACTGGGAACCGGCTCATCCCACGCCCCAGCTCTTTTCGCGCAAAGGGTTTTGGACCGGGCTGGTAGCCGGATTTGTGCCCTGGCTTCTTTTTATAATTGTAAAGACTTATGCTGAACTTCCCAACTTTACCGGACCTATACAAGGCTTCGCGTTGATGATACACGTCTGCGAAGGCCTATTCTATGCAGGGCTCTATGCGTTAGCGAATGCAGTTGCCGGGAGCATCGCCCAGTACACGTTGTGGAGGGCAAATACCTTACCGCATCGTACCTTGGGGGCCATTGGACTGGTCCTCATTATCGTAGCTTTCGGTTTACAAGGGGTGCAACCGATGATCGAGATACTCAACGATATAAAGTGAACTTTTAAATACTTCTTGCTTGCTTTCTCAACTTCATCTCAGATTTTTCACAGAGTCAACTCAGAAAGCCAAACTATACTTGTGTGCAATACACCAAAACAGTAGTATTGGCAACTGCTTCCTTTAATCACGCCAAACTTTAACCTTTCAGTCTAGTTTCAGTGGTGATACACACAAAAGGAGAGCATAACATGAGTACACCAAACGAACAAGGTGGCGAGGCTATGGTGTGACGGTGAAAGGTGCCAGACATACCAATTTCATGGATGTACCATTTCTGCCCCTACAAGCGCAATCGATGTTCAAGCCGATGCTTGCGAGTGCGAACTTCGATAGTCAGCGTAAGTGGGGGATTACTTGCGACTATCTGCTGGCGTTCTTCGACAAACATCTAAATAACTTGAAAATGTCACTCCTCGTTGGCCCATCGCCCGATTATCCTGAAGTCTTTTTCGGATCACCCGAAGCTCCGTATGAGGAGCACAATATGAGGTAAAAAGAATACTTAAGTACATAACACCCACTAGAAAGGCATTAAGGATGATATGATGCCCATCTGAAAGGAGCAATCCATGACAGGCCGCTCACTCGTCGTCTCTATCATCGTTACTTTCGTTGGTTTATTGTTCGGCCTCGGATTACACTTTGTGACGATTTACTTTCGCGATCATGGGCCAAGCTTTGATGGATTTTCGCTCAATGGCAATGGAGCCATCATCTTTCTCGTGCTGGCGCCAATTGCGCTGATTATTGGTGAAGTATATGCTGTCCGCAATCGTGCGTGGCTAGGGGTGATACTGCTTCCAGTAGCAATCTTTTTGGGTGTGTTTGTGATTCTGGGAGGTGTTTAAGCATCCCCTCACAGGCAATGCTACGATGGTGAACCACTACCAGTCGAAACTGATCTGCTCTCATGACTTTTCGCCTTACATCAGACGACCGGCAAGCCGGTGGCCAATCTCGTAGTCTATGACTACAAGGACGCTTCGCAACATTAACCTGAAACGCTGTCCAAAAGTTTCACCTCTCTCCGTAGCAGAAAAGTACCTCCTCGCTTTCTCAGCTTCATCTCAGGATTTTCATGGGTTCAACTCAGAGAGCCAAGCTATACTTGTATGCGGTACATCAAAACAGAGGCGTTGGCAACTATTTCCTCAAAGCACAGAGCAACTGAGAGCAGGAACCTTCCTTTCGGCGGAAGTAACGGCTTTCGTCTCATACTTGTGGTGCAGCAGTAATTGTTTGACAAAGATCCTGTCCTGGCATTTTCACTTACACCAGGTGCATGCTCGTGAAATCACATCGCATAGTACCGGGAGAAAGAGACCATGGTTTTATTTGGACACATTGCTCTTCCATCGATGACCGTTGATAGTTCGATCATTTTGAGCGGTGTTCCTGGCAATAATTGGTGTGTGAAGTGAGCATGTGAATACTACCGAGGGGGTATCATACTTCTTCCTATTACTTGTCCATTGAGCGCATACACATCACGACATTATTGGGTAGTTCCACTAACCAAGCTGAATGGAGGGAAACGATGGACGGCACAACTGATCTTCCGGGCAAACAAACGTTGGATAGTACCACTCAGGCTGTGAAACAGCAACAAGAAGCACGTGCAGCACAGACACGCCAGAGAGTTATACTCGCCCTCTGGGTGATGGGCTTCATATTGCTGGTAGTAGCTTCTGTGATTGTGAGTTTTCATCCTGCGCCATGGCCTTTCGACCTGCAAACCACCATCGCCTTGCAGCAGCTACAACTCTGGTCTTGGGTGAGTACCCCTATCGCTTGGGTCAGTATCGTGGATAATGTGCTTCCTTCGCTTATCAGTTATATTGTATGGTTCGTGGGGCTCTCGCTGATAGGAGTGGTTGTGTGGCGCAGAGGTGGGTCTCCCATTCCCTGGTTTGTGACAGCCATTTTCGTCTCCCTTGTCCCAGGAGTAATGAATGGCCTGAATGGGCTCATCGCTTTGCTTGTCTCACGCCCTCGTCCGAGTTCGCCGCTCATCTATGTCTATATGCCCGTGCCAGTTCATAGCTTCCCCTCGGGTCATGTGGAGAATGATGTCGTCTACTTAGGGTTTCTACTCTATCTGAGCCTCACCAAACCGGTAAGCGAGTGGCGCTATCGCTGGATCTTGATTCCGTTCCAGCTCTACGCAGTGCTGAATATTCTCTTGATTGGCTTTTCGCGGGTGTATGAGGGATCTCATTGGCTCACCGATGTCCTAGGTGGCTATCTCTCTGGCGCACTCTGCCTCACCCTGCTCATCTTCCTGTATCGATGGACACTAGACAAACTGAATAAGTGGTATGCAAAGAGATTGCTAGAGAAATCTATGCAGACCCAGTAAGCCTGATAAACGGTAGTTTCAATCGTTTCCTTTGAAGTAATACCTATCACCAGGAGGTGAAAAAGCAAGATAATGAAAGAACTAAATTGCGAAATCGATATTCAAGCTTCAGACGAGGGGGTATGGCAACTCCTGACCGATTTTGCCAGTTTTCCGCAATGGAATCCATTTATCCGTCGCGCCAGTGGAGAACCCAAGACAGGGACACGGCTCGAAGTCACTATGCAGCCATCCGGCGCCAGGGGCATGACATTCCGACCGACAGTCCTCAAGGCTGAACCAAAGCGTGAACTGCGTTGGCTCGGACATCTCTTGATTCCAGGCTTGTTTGACGGTGAGCACAGCCTTACAATTCAGCCACTCGAAGCCAATCGTGTGCGCTTCGTCCAGCACGAAATCTTCACAGGGATCCTTGTCCCTCTATT
>Ga0070706_100004852_pt1 | contig 12882 bp, 12 predicted proteins | sample KBSK5501metaG_FD_65476 | JGI IMG/M metagenome (GOLD analysis project Ga0070706, IMG submission 65476) | Corn, switchgrass and miscanthus rhizosphere microbial communities from Kellogg Biological Station, Michigan, USA - KBS K5-50-1 metaG | ecosystem: Host-associated > Plants > Roots >...
CTCCGCGGCGCGTACGACCACCGAACGCGGCGTCGGAATTCCGGCCTCGCGCAGGAGCGTCTTGAAGATCGCCTTGTCCATGCCGACCGCCGACGCGGCTACTCCCGCGCCGACGTAGGGGATGCCCAGCGTCTCGAGGAAGCCCTGGAGCGCGCCGTCCTCCCCCGTCGTTCCATGCACGATCGGGAAGACGACGTCCGCCCGCCCCGGGGCGATCTCCACGGGCACCAGCGCTTCGGCGGAGGAGTCGCCACCGCGCCGGAATTTCTCCGGAACGGCGCCGGAAGCGAGGAGGCGCGCCGAGTCGACCGCCGGAAGAAAACGGCCGTTCGGGTCGAGCGCGATCGGGACGACGTCGTAGCGCGAGGCGTCGAGCGCGCCGCAGATCGTGCGCGCCGAAATGCGCGACACCTCCCGCTCGACGGACCTCCCGCCGAAGAGGACCACCACGCGCGTGCGCTTCACCAGCGAACCACCCGGACGTCCTCCACGGCGGGCGCCCGGCGAAGCCGCTCGAGGGCGGCGGGGGGCGGGGCCGAGTCCACCGTGATCGCCGCCGCGGCGCGTTCGTTTCCTCGGGCCAGCGAGAAGCTGCCGATGTTGACTCCCGCCTCGCCCAGGATCGTCCCGACGCTCCCGACGACGCCCGGGACGTCGCGGTTGCGCAGGAAGACGAGCGTGCCCTCCGGCCGAAACTCGAGCGGCAGGCCATCGACCTCCACGACCCGGGCGTCGCGGCCCGAGAAGAGCGTCGCGTCGGCGCGGTTCGTCGTGCCGCCTCCGGACAGGGAGAGACGCAGCGACCGGACGTAGTGGCCGGGCTCCTCATGTCGGGTCTCGCTGACGGCGAGGCCGCGGTCCTGCGCGACGTAGAGCGCGTTGACGTAGTTGACGGTCTCTGGCGTGTGGGCCTCGAGCGCGCCCTTGACCGCCGCGACGGCGACCGGGCGCAGCAGATCCTCGGGCAGGCCCCAGGTCTCGACCGCCAGCCGCGAGAGACGGCCCTCGGCGAGGGCGGAGAGGAAATGGGCCGTCCGCTCCGCCAGCCGCATCCACCCCGAGCCTCCTCCGGCGTCCTTCGGGCCGCGGAACGGCAGGTTGACGGCGGGCACGTACGGTGCGCCCGCGAGGGCCTCGAGGAGCGCCTCCACGGTCTGAATCGAGACGCGCTCCTGCGCTTCGACGGTCGAGGCGCCGAGATGCGGCGTCGCGACGACGTTGGGCAGCCGAAACAGCGGGTCCGATGGATCCGGCGGCTCGGTGTCGAACACGTCGAGGGCCGCCCCGCCCAACCGCCCCTGCTCGAGCGCCTCGGTCAAGGCCCTGCGGTCGACCAGGCTTCCCCGCGCGACGTTGACCAACACGGCTCCCGGCTTCATCCGCGCGATCTCGGCCGCGCCCAGGAGCGGCCGCCCCTGCTCCATCGCGGTCGAGTGCAGCGTCACGACGTCGGAGGATTCGAGCAGCGTGTCCAGCGGCACGAGCGGCACGCCCATCTCCGCGGCCTTCTCGACCGGAAGATATGGATCGTGTCCGAGCAGCCGCGCCTCGAAGGCTCGCGCGCGCGCGGCGACCCTCGAGCCCACCTGCCCCAGGCCCACGATTCCGACCTGCTTGCCGGCGAGCTCGGACCCGACGAACCTGGACTTCTCCCACCTCCCCGCCGCCATCGACGCCGCTGCTTCGGGGATCCGGCGCAGCAGCGCGAGCAGGACGGCGAACGTGTGCTCGACGGCCGATACGACGTTGCCGGTCGGCGAGTTCAGAACGAGCACGCCGCGCGCGGAGGCCGCCGGAACGTCCACGTTGTCCACGCCCACCCCGGCGCGTCCGACGACCGAGAGTCGCGGTGCGGCGGCCAGCAGCGCGGCATCGACTTTCGTCGCGCTGCGCACGAGGAGCGCGTCGGCGTCTCCGAGGGCGGACAGCAGCCGCTCCCTCGAGGCGCCCGAGAGGTCCACGACGTCGTGGCCGGCCTGGCGCAGCCGGTCGAGGCCGGCCGGCGAGAGCTTCTCCGCGACGACGACCCGGCTCAAGCGACGGCCTCGGCCGAGGCGGCGTCGAGCGCGTCGAGGAGCGCGTCGAGAGATGCGGGATCCACGTCTCCCATGTGGCCGATCCGGAACGTGGAGCCCTTCCATTTGCCGTATCCGCCGCCGATCGTGAACCCGCGCTCCTTGACTCGCGCGACGAGCGCCTCGGAGGAGAGACCCGGCGCGGGCCTCAAGCACGAAACCGTCCACGATCGCGCGCCCTCGGGCGCCACGAAACCGTGGCCGCGCTGCTCCGCCCAACGCTCCACCCTGCGCCGGAGAGCGTCGTGTCGGCTCCACCGACCCTCCAGCGTCTCGGCCAGGATGTGGTCGAGCTGGACGTCGAGCGCGAAGAGGTGCGGCGTCGAGGGGGTGTAGGGCGTCTGGTTCGTCTCGGCGAAGGTCTCCGCCTCCGACAGCCGGAGGTAATGGCAGCGCGAGCGTTCCCGGGCGCGCGCGCGGTAGCGCTCCGAGGCGAACGCGACCCCGAGGCCGGGCGGGAGGGCCAGCGCCTTCTGCGAGCCTGAAAGCGCGAAGTCGAGGCGCCAGAGGTCCGGCTCGACCGGCGAGCCTGCGAACGAGGTCACGACGTCGGCGAGCACGAACGCGTCGGACCTCTCGCGTACGACTCGCGCGATCGATGAGAGGTCGTTCAGCGCTCCCGTCGAGGTCTCGGAGTGCACGACGGTCACGGCCTCGTAACGCGATCGTTTGAGCGCGCGCTCGACCGCCGAGGGATCGACCGGCTCGCCCCATTGAGTCTCGAGTGGATCGACAGAGAGACCGAGGTCCCTCGCGCACGCCGCCCACCGCTCGGAGAACGCGCCGGAGACGAGCGCCAGGACCCGGGCCGGCATCAGGTTCGCAAGCGCCGCCTCCCAGAGACCCGTCGCGGCGGAGGTCGTCGTGAAGACGAAGCCATCGGTGCGAAAGACTCTCCGCAGTCGCGGGAGAATCCGTGCGTAAAGATCCGCGAATGCCTTGCCGCGGTGTCCGATCGCCTCGTGCGACATCGCCTGACGCACGGCATCCCGGACCCAAACCGGGCCGGGCAGAAAGAAGCGGACCTCACCCGGCCTTCCGCCGGTCGGATCGAATGGGGTCGCCACGCGGCGGCAGTCTACCGTCAACCACTTCTCTCCAACCACGGCGGCAGATCCGCGATCGAATCCAGGAACGCGTCGGCGTCGACTCCGGCGAGCTCCGCACGCGTGCGCGAGCCGCCCGGGATCAGCACGACGCGGCATCCTGCAGCGCGCGCGAACTCCGAATCGATTTCCATGTCGCCGATGACGACCGTTTCGGACGGCGTCGCGTCCAGCTCGCGCAGGATGCGGCGCAGCATGGCGGGATCCGGCTTCGGAGGCACACCTTCGTCCGGACCGGCGACGGCGGAGAGGCGCGGAGCCACTCCGACGGCCTCGAGGATCATGCGCGAAAACCGGGGAGGCTTGTTCGAGGCGACGGCCATCCGATGTCCGCGCTCGGCGAGAAGGGCGATCGCATCGGCGACGCTCGGAAGGAGGCGGGATTTCTCGACGGCGACCAGCGGGTACCGCTCGCGAAAGAGCCGCACCCCCTCGAGGGCCCGCCCCGCTCCGACCGCGCGCTCGAGAAGCTTCTCGAGGCCGTGACCCACCATCCCGCGCACGGCGTCCGCGGGCAGCGGCGGCACGGAAAGCGTGCTCATCGCGTAGGAGAGGGCGTCGACGATCGCGTCGTAGCCGTCGATCAGGGTCCCGTCGAGATCGAAGACCAGCAGCGGCCGCGTCACGAACGCGGTACGGACCGTTCGAGACCCGCCGCGCGCAGGACCGCGGCGACGATCGCGTCCCAGTCGCCGAAGCCGAGCGTCGGGACCTCGCCCTCCGCGGGGCGATCCGATATCCGGACGACCGGCTCGAGCACTTCGGGCCGCGAGGTCCCGTTTCGCACGACCTCGATTCGCGGGATCGGCAGCGACTTGTAGCCTTCGACGAGGACGAGGTCGCAGGCGGCGAAGTCGCGGCGCAGGATCTCCTCGAGCGGCTCTTCTTCTCCGAAGCGCCGGGCGGTCGTTCGGCGAGGGGTCACGAGCGCCGCCACGTCTGCTCCGGCCTCCGCGTGCCGGTGAGAGTCCTTACCGGGCACGTCGTCCGGAACGTCGCGCGTCGTGTGCTTGATGGTGCCGACCGAGAGGCCGCGGGCCTTGAGTCGAGGAACCAGCTCCACGATGACGCTCGTCTTGCCCGAGTCGTGGCCGCCCACGAACGCGACCGCGGCCGGCCGGCGATCGGGATAGAGCAGGAACGGCTGGCGGCGCGTCAGGAACGCCTGTGCGGCGTCGAAGTGACGGGCGATCTCCGCGCGCAGGTTTTCGCCGTTCTCGAGCGTCTCCCGAAACCGGGGCGAGCCCGTCAGGAGATCGATCGCCGGGCGCGCGTCGAACTCGTACGGCTCGGTCCGCCACCGAAAGTCCAGGGGGGCCATGCGGCGGGCCGCCTCCACGACCCGCAGACCGGTCTGGAAGGACCGGAAAACCGAAGCGTCGGTGACATGAATTCGCGCTCCGCCGCAGCTGACGCCGGCGTGCTTGTCGAAGGCCGGTTTGAACCGCGCCGGGAGGAAGCGGATTCCCGGCAGCGCGCGTCCGTTCAAGACATCGGCGAGTGCGAGCCCGTCGAGCCACGGCGCGCCGAAGAGTTCGAAGGGCGTCGTGGTGCCGCGGCCCTCCGACAGGTTGGTGCCCTCGAGCAGGCACATCCCAGGGTAGACCAGCGCGGTCTGAGTCGTCGGGATGTTCGGCGAGGGTGGGATCCACGGCAGGCCCGCCTCCGCGTAGCCCGTGCCGCGGCTCCATCCGTCGGCTCGACAGACGACGAGGTCCAGGTCCAGGCGGCGCTCCGAGGCGAACAGCCTTGCCAGCTCGCCGGCGGTCATGCCGTGCCGGACCGGAATCGGATGCAGGCCGACGAAGGAGAGGTAGCCGGTGCTCTGCGGCGCACCCTCCACGGCGCCGCCGATCGGGTTGGGCCGATCGCACACGACGAACCGCAGCCGCGCCTCCGCACACGCTTCCATCGCGAGCAACATCGTCCAGACGAACGTGTAGTACCGGCTTCCGACGTCGCCGACGTCGAACACGATCGCGTCCAGATCGGCGAAGTCCTCGCGCCGCGGGCGGAGGCCGTCGGCCGTCGCTCCGTAGAGCGACACCGTGGGCAGCCCCGAGGGCGCGTGGGTGGCCGTCCCGACGGCCTCCATGTAGACGGCCTCTCCGTCGACGCCGTGCTCGGGCCCGAAGAGTCGCACCAGCCGAGCGTTCGGAGAGGCTTTCAGCGCCTTCCACGTCGGCATGCCCGAAGAGGTCGCGCCCGAGGGATTCGTGATCAGACCGATGCGTCTGCCCGCGACGGGCCACGGATTCTCGAGGAGGGAATCGATTCCGAAGCGCACCTTCCCCATCTAGGCCATCGGATGCTCGGGATGCCGACCGTGGATCAGCGCGATCGCGTGGGGCAGCAGACCGAGGATCGCGTTCAGACAGTCGGCCGCTCCCTTCGGGGATCCGGGGAGCGCGACGACCAGGCTCTTCTTGCGGACGCCGACGACCTGCCGAGACAGGTAGGCCGCCGGAAATCCCCGCGCCGTCTCGGCGCGCATCTTTTCGGCCAGGCCCGGAACCTCGAGATCGAGGACTTCGCGCACGCCCTCCGGCGTCCGATCGCGGGGTGCGACCCCGGTGCCGCCGGTCAGCAGGATCAAGTCCGTCTCCCCGGCGTCCGCACGGATCCGCACCGCACGGGCGACCTGCTTCGCCTCGTCCGGGATCGTCTCCCGCGCGACCACCCGATGCTCGATCCCGGCGGCGCGCAGGGCGTCCTCGAGGGCGGGACCTCCCCGATCCGCGCGCTCCCCGGCGGCCACCCCGTCGGACACGGTGATGATCGCGACCCGGATCGTCGGCTCCTCCCGCGCCCGGCCGGCACGCGCCGGACGCACGGGTAATATAGACCGGCCATGACGCTCGCCGACGCGCTGGGGCGGCCGCTCGCGAACCTGAGACTCTCGGTCACCGACCGCTGCAACCTGCGCTGCGCCTACTGCATGCCGGAGCGCGAGTACGTGTGGCTTCCGCATCGGGACATCCTGCGGTTCGAGGAGGTGAGCCGCCTCGTCGACGTCTTCACGAGTCTCGGCGTCGACCGCGTTCGGCTGACCGGCGGCGAGCCTCTCGTCCGGCGAAACCTTCCCGAGCTCGTCCGAGGGCTGGCCGACAAGCCGGCGATCCGCGACCTGGCGATGACCACCAATGGAGTGCTGCTCGAGTCCGCGGCCCGAGGGCTCAAGGAAGCGGGACTGCACCGGATCACGGTGAGCCTCGACACGCTAAGGCCGGAACGCTTCGCGGCGCTGACCCGGTCCGACGCGCTGGACCGCGTTCTGTCGGGGATCGACGCCGCCGCGGCGGCGGGGTTTCCGGCGCTCAAGATCGACACCGTGGTGGTCCGCGGCATCAACGACGACGAGCTCGTCGAGCTGATCGAACGCGCAAAGCGCTGGAGCGCCGAGGTTCGTTTCATCGAGTACATGGACGTCGGCGGCGCCACTCACTGGTCGCCCGACAAGGTCGTTTCGCGGCGAGAGATTCTGGAGATTCTCGGAAGTCGCCTCGGCCCGATCGCCCCGATCGTCGAGGAGAGCTCCGCCCCGGCCGAGCGGTTTCGTCTGACCGACGGGACGATCTTCGGCGTCGTCGCGTCGACGACCGCGCCCTTCTGCCGCTCCTGCGACCGGAGCCGCCTGACCGCGGACGGCCTCTGGTATCTGTGCCTCTACGCCACGCAGGGCCTGGATTTGCGCGGGCCTCTGCGCGCCGGCGCGAGCCCGGAAGAGCTGCGGTCGCTGATCGCTTCGTCCTGGCGCGGGAGACAGGACCGGGGCGCGGAGGAGCGGCTCGCCCTTCGCGGACGCGTGCCCCTGGTGCCGCTGTCGGACCTAAGGAAGGACCCGCATCTGGAGATGCACACGCGGGGAGGGTGAACGGATTTTAGATTTTAGATTTTAGATTTTAGATTTTAGATTTTAGATTTTGAAGTTGGACGAGCGCCTTGGCGAATCTAAAATCTAAAATTACCTCCTGTACCTTCCCGATCGTCCTCCGGATTTCTCCACAAGCATCACTTCCCGGATCACCGCGCCGCGGTCCAGGGCCTTGATCATGTCGTAGAGGGCCAGGCACGCAGCCGACACGGCGGTCAGCGCCTCCATCTCGACACCCGTCTTTCCGGTGATGCGAGCCGTGGCGCTCACGACGGCTTCGCGGCGTGCGGAGTCGAGTTCCACGTCGACCTCCACCGACTCGAGCGCCAGCGGATGGCAGAGCGGAACGATCTCCGCGGTCCGCTTGGCGGCCTGGATGCCCGCCACCCGCGCGACCGCCAGCGCGTCACCCTTGGCGAGCCGCCCCCCTCGCAGCGCGTCGAACGCCGCGCGGGACATCGCGACCCGGCCGCGCGCCACGGCCTCGCGCCGGGTAACGCCCTTCTCGCCGACGTCGACCATCCTCGCCCGCCCCCGCGAGTCGACGTGCAAGACGCTTCGCCGCAGGGGGCCGCCGACGCGGGGCCGGCGCGGTTTGTCCTTCGGGGCTTCGGACTCGGTCACGCTCTCTCGCGGTGGGCCGCGTAGTCCTCGAGGGTATTGAGGTTCGCGAAGGCCCCCTCGCACGCGGCCGAACGCCACTCGGCTTCCTCCAGGATTTCTGCCCCGCACTCCTCGGCGAGTCGCTGGAGCGCCAGCCGCCCGCTCAGGATGGTCCCTCGCGCCGCGTCCAATGCCGACCGGCGCCACACCGCCGCCAGCGGCTGCAGGCGTCCGTCGGCGCGAGGCACCAGCGCCGACGCTTGCGTGGCGCCGCCCCGCGCGGCGATCAGCCGGATCAGCGCCGGCGACACGCCGGGGAGGTCGACGCCCAGAACGAACACGCGATCATCGGTTTCCTCGATCGCGCGGACGAGTCCGAAGATGGCGGCGCGCTGCGGGACGCGATCGTAGAGGACTCGCGCCGGCCCCACGGGGAACGCGGGCTCCTCCTTGACGACGACGAAGACCTCGGCGAAGAGCTCCGCCAGACGGCGCGTCTGAAACTCCAGCAGCGTTGCGCCGCCATAGGGCAGCGCCGCTTTCGGGCGTCCCATCCGCCTCGAGGCGCCACCGGCCAGGACCGCCGCCGGCATCGGGATCCGCATGCAGGCTCGGATGCTAGCATCCGGTCCGGCTCATGGACTCGGATCGGCCGTCTCTCATCTCGATCGTCGTGCCGATCCGAGACGAGTCCGGCGACGCGCTCGGCGCGCTCGAACGGCTCGCCTCCTGTGCCCGCACGGAGCTCGTCGTCGCCCGGGCCGCGCAGGGCTCCCGCGGCGCCTGCCTCGCCCGCGCCGCCGAGCGAGCGCGCGGAGACGCTCTGTTCTTCGTGCACGCCGACTCGCGGCCGCCCGAAAACGCGATCGAGCTGATTCGCGAGAGCCTGGCGGGAGGCGCCGCCGCCGGCGCGTTCTCGCTCGCATACGAGTCGGCGGACCGGCGCCTCCGTTGGGTGGCATGGTGGGCGAACGTCCGATCGCGTCTGCTCCGACTCCCCTTCGGGGATCAGGGCCTCTTCTGCCGCCGCGAAGCGTACGAGGCGGCGGGCGGCTTCCGCGACCTGCCCGTCTGCGACGACCTCGATCTGGTCCGGCGGCTCAAGCGAGCGGGGCCGTTCGTCGTCCGCCGGGAGCGCACGGTCACCTCTCCGCGTCGCTACCTCGAACGGGGACCGTTCAAGCAGGTGTTGCTGGTTTGGAGGGTCGTGATCGGCTACTACCTGGGGATTTCACCGGAGACTCTGGGAGCCTGGTACTACGGCCCCAAGCCCCGCCTCCCCGGTTCCAGGTCCTGACCTGGAACTTGGAACCTGGAACCTGGGACTTGAAACTCACTTCTCTCCCCCGCCCAGAATGATCGGCAGCCCGGACTTCGGATTGCCGATGACGACGACCTTCGCGTTCGGGCTCATCGCGAGCTTCTCGGTGGCCTCGATCCCCTTCCACTCGAGGAGCTGGCTGCTGATCCCCTGAGCGACGATCCGCTGGAAGTCGGCGATGCCCTGGGCCTCGATTCGCTTGCGCTCCGCCTCCTGCTGCTCCTTCTGCAGGACGAACTTCATCTGCTCGGCTTCCTGCTCGCGTTTCAGCTTCTCCTGTATCGCATTGGCGACAACCGGCGGCAGGCCGATCTTTCGCAGCAGCACGGCCTCGGGGAGGATCCCGCGCCCCGCCGTCATCTTCTGGAAGAGCTGGAACGTCTCGCGCGCGATCTGCTCGCGTTCGGCCGAGTACATGACCTTCGCTTCGTAGGAGGCCGTGATCTCGCGAATGGCGGAGCGGATCTGGGGGACGACGAGGATCTCCGCGTAGTTCGTTCCGACGGTCTTGTACACGTCGGCCGCTCGCGCGGGGTCCAGACGGTAGAGGAGCGAGCCTTCGAGGTCCATGACCAGCCCCTCCTTGGAGGGAACTTCGGCGGTCTCCTTGATCTCCTGCGTCTGAATCGACATCTTGTGGACCCGCGTGAACGGCACGACCAGATGCACGCCGGACGGAAGGATGTCTGGCGAGACGCTGCCGAAGAAGTCTTTCACCCCGACGTGCCCCGCGGGGATGACGGTCAGCGGCCCGCCGATCACGAGCAGAACGAAGACGATCAGCGCGATGATCGCGCCGCGCACGAAACGGGTCCCGGTCCCCCCGGGGACGACCTCGAAGGTCCTCATCGCCATGCTTTCGACTCCTTGAGCGGCGCTCGACGCGCCGAAGGAAGCGGAGATTTGTCCTCGGCTTCCTTGCCCGAGCAACTCTAGACCAGCTTCAGCGGCGCCAATCTCGTTCTTTTTGGCCTTGAGGTCTTTCCGCGAGTGCGCGCTCGATGGCCTGTCGCAGCCCGGCCTCTCCATAAGCGCGGACGCGGACGCCGTCGACGAAGTAGGTCGGCGTGCCTCTCACCCGGTAGCGGCGTCCTTCGCGGACGTCCCGAACGAGCGCGGCGGCGGCGGCCTCGCCGGCGAGCGCCCTCTCGAAGCGAGCGACGTTCAGGCCGGCCTCCGCGGCGTAGCCGCGCAGCGCTTGCTCCTCGAGCTGGTGCTGGTTGTGGAAGAGTCGATCGGCGTAAGGCCAGAACCGGCCCTGCGCGTAAGCGGCGAGCGCCGCCCGGGCGGCTCTCTTGGCGTGCGGGTGCATGCTCAGGGGAAACTCTCTGAACACGAACCGGACGTCACCGCCGTACCCGCGAAGCATGTCCTCGACGAGCGGCCACATGCGGCCGCAGGGAGGACACTCGAAATCCCCGAATTCGACGACCGTCACGGGCGCGCATTCCGGTCCCCGGACCGGATGGCCCTCGGTCGCGATCGGCAGACGCACCGTCGGCGGCTCTTCGAGCGCCACGCGCACGCCCGCCGCGGCGCGAAGGCGGTCGTAGAAGGCCGTCTCGGTTTCCCCTCGCGCGTCGGATTCGAGAAAGCCGGCGATCTCGGCCCGTGAGGACTCCGGGTCTCCCCGGAACTCTCTTCGATTCTTCGCGAAGTAATCCGCGACCTCGGCCTCCGTCGGGTGCCGGATCTTCCCCTCCACCTCCGCCTGGAGGAGCGCCTCTCGCGTCGTGCCGCGCCGCGCCGCCTCGGCGTCGAGCAGGCGGGCGCGGACGATCTTCTCGAGAGCGGTGCGTTGCCTCGAAAAGGCACGCCATCGCAGCTCGTCCTCGCGCGCCAGGAGGCGGTCCTCGATCGCGTCCCGCGTGATCGACTCTCCGGCGACCGTCGCGAGCACCGCCGACGAAGAAGGCTCGGCTGCGCTCGGATCGGCGAAATGGACGACACGGTTGCGCCGCTGGCTCCGCGCCGTCCTCTCCTCGAACAGCTGCGACTCACGGCGATCCACCAGGGCGCCGATCAGGACGTCGCGGACCGATTCCAGCGGTTCGCCCCGCAGGTCCTTGCTCGCCGCGTGCTCGGCTCGAATCTGCTCCTCGGTCGGAGCCCCGATCGGCCGTACCACCTCGCGCCAGTAGAGGCGATCCGCGCTCAGGCCCAGCCGCCGCGCGTCGAGCTCGAGCAGACGATCCTGGATGGCCTCCTCGAGCGCTTCGCTCCTGGCGCGGGCGAGATCGGCTTCGAGAGCCGAGGCCGCTTCCCGCGCCGACGCGTCGAGATCCTCGCCTCGGACCGGTTCTCCGCCGACCCACGCGGCCGCGGCGGCTTGCCGGGGGACGGGCGTGATCGGCGCTGCCGATTCGGCCGAGGAAAAATCTCCGCTCCCCTCGGCGCGTCGAGCGCCGCTCAGAGATGGTGCGCCGATCGCCTCCCGGTTGGGTGTTTCCTGGGATTGCGCTCCCGCCGGCGCGGCGGCGAGCAAGAACGCCGCGGCGGAGATCGCTCCCGCCCACCCGTGCGAATCCTTCAGGACGAGCCTCGCCTTGGACCGATCAGACCAGTTTCAGCAGGTGCCCCATCTTGTTCTTCTTGGCCTCGAGGTACTTGCGGGAACGGTCGGTCGGATGGACCTCCAGAGGAACGCGCTCGACGATCTCCAGCCCGTATCCGTCGATCGCCACGTACTTGGACGGGTTGTTGGTCATCAGCCGCATCTTGCGCACGCCGAGGTCGCGCAGGATCTGGCAGCCCACGCCGTAGTTGCGAATGTCGGGCGGAAAGCCGAGCTTCTCGTTGGCGGAGACGGTGTCGTGCCCCTGGTCCTGCAGCTCGTATGCCTTGAGCTTGTTGAGCAGGCCGATCCCTCGCCCCTCCTGGAGGAGGTAGAGAAAGACCCCCTTGCCATCCGCGATGATCTTCTCCATCGCGAGCTCGAGCTGCTCGCCGCAATCGCATCGTGCCGACCCGAACACGTCTCCGGTCAGACACTGCGAATGGACGCGCACGAGCACCGGCTCCTCTTCGCGGATCTCGCCGTGGACGAGTGCGATGTGCTCCTCGTGGGTGACGTCGCTCTTGTACGCGTGGAGGCGGAACTCGCCGAGGTGCGTCGGCAGCTGGGGCGAGGCGATCCGGTGGACGAGGCGCTCGTGGCGCATCCGATGCCGGATCAGATCGGCCACGGTCACGAGCGGCAGCTCGTGTTTCGCGCAGAAGCGGCGCAGGTCGGGGACGCGCGCCATCGTGCCGTCCTCGTTCATCACTTCGCAAATGACGGCCGCGGGCGTCAGACCGGCGATCCGCGCCAGGTCGACCGACGCCTCCGTTTGCCCCGCGCGCTTCAACACTCCTCCGCGCTGGGCGCGCAGTGGAAACATGTGCCCGGGACGGTTCAGGTCCGACGGCCGCGTCGCGGGATCGATGGCCGCCCGGACGGTCGCGGCGCGATCCGCGGCCGAGATCCCGGTCGTCGTCCGGCCGCGCGCCTCGATCGATACCGTGAACGCGGTCCCGAAGTTCGACGTGTTCTCCTCGACCATCAGAGGCAGCGCGAGCTCGTCGCAACGCTCTTCGGTCAGGGCGAGACAGATGAGGCCCCGGCCCTCCCGGGCCATGAAATTGACGGCCTCGGGCGTCACGCGCTCGGCGGCGAGCACGAGGTCTCCCTCGTTTTCGCGATCCTCGTCGTCCACGATCACGACGAAGCGCCCGGCTGCCAGCGCCCGGGCGGCCTCCTCGATCGGGGCGAAGGGGACGTCGTTTCTGTCGCTCACACGCTCATTTTCTCATGGTCATGGCTGTCAGCTTGCAGCTATCAGCTTTCAGCCAGACGGGCTCGGCGGCAGTTTCCGGCTACAGCTGACAGCTGAGAGCTGAGAGCTACGAGCTAAAAAACGGCCG
>Ga0070706_100004853_pt1 | contig 12881 bp, 8 predicted proteins | sample KBSK5501metaG_FD_65476 | JGI IMG/M metagenome (GOLD analysis project Ga0070706, IMG submission 65476) | Corn, switchgrass and miscanthus rhizosphere microbial communities from Kellogg Biological Station, Michigan, USA - KBS K5-50-1 metaG | ecosystem: Host-associated > Plants > Roots >...
GCGTCGTCTGCACCACCCCGTCGGGCGCGATCGGAAAGTACCAGGTCCCTGCGCCGTGATTGCCGGCCTGCTCGACCTGGTGACGCGAAGCCTCGTTGTCGCGGCGTTCGTCTACGCCGTGGTTGTGGCCTGCACCCACTGGGCAGTCCGGAGCCGTCGCCTCAGCCCCTTCGGAGCCTGGCCCCGGTTCGTCCGGCGGATGAGCGAGCCGGTGCTTCTCCCGCTCGAGCGCCGCATCGTGCGCGCCGGCGGTGGCCCTTCGGACGCGCCGCTCTGGCTCCTCGGCATCGTGGTCGTGGGCGGGTTGGTGCTGATCAGTCTCGTGCGCTGGGCGATCGGCATTGCATATGAGCTCGGAGCATTGTCGCAAGGGAGCCCGCGGGACTGGCTCATCGCGGCGGTGTCGTGGGCGTTCCGGCTTATGATGCTCGCCCTGCTGGTCCGGGTGGTCGGCTCCTGGTTCAGCCTCTCCCCGTATTCCCGGTGGATGCGCCCGTTCGTGGTGCTCACCGAGTGGTTGCTCGAGCCGCTTCGCCGCGTGCTTCCGCTCTTCGGGCCGCTCGACCTGAGCCCTATGGTGGCCTACCTGCTGCTCTGGATCGCGCAGCAGGCAATCGTCCGGGCGCTCCTCTGAGGCCCATCGAGCCTGCGCCGGGCGGGGTCCGGCTTCGGGTGCGGGTCCAGCCCCGGGCGACGCGGACCGAGGTGGTGGGGCTGCACGGTGACGAGATCCGGATCCGCATCGCCGCCCCTCCGGTGGACGGCGCCGCGAACGACGCCCTGGTCAGGTTGCTGGCGGAACAGCTCGGCGTGCCGCGCTCGTCGGTCGAGGTGACGGCCGGTGTCGGCGCGAGGAGCAAGGTCGTGGTCGTCGGCGGGATCGAGCCGGCCTCGGCGGCGCGCCGACTGGGAGTGCGCGGGGCTCGTACCGCCCCTTGATGGAGCCCGCCACCCGGTTAGCTTTCCGGAGAGACAACAGAAGGCTCGTGGCGATTTGCGGCAGCTTGCGGCCACGTTAAACAACCGCTAAAACGCCTGACCCGGGGTCGTTTTGGCGCCCGGGTTTTCGTATTGGAGCGGCTCGTGACCACTGTGTCCCCACCATCCCGCACCGGCAAGGCCGGCCACCGCCCGCGCAATGCGCGGCTGGCCCGTCTCGGTCCGCTCCTGGCGGAGCGGATCCTGGTGCTGGACGGCGCCATGGGGACCATGATCCAGGCACACCGGCTGGGTGAGCGGGAGTACCGCGGGGAGCGGTTCGCGGACTGGCCCCGCGAGCTCAAGGGCAACAACGATCTCCTGTCGCTCACCCAGCCCGCGATCGTCCGCGATATCCACCGGGCCTATCTCGAGGCCGGCGCCGACATCATCGAGAGCAACACGTTCAACTCCACCGCCGTCTCGATGGCCGATTACGGCATGGAGGCGCTCACCTACGACCTGAATCTCGCGGGCGCGCGGCTGGCGCGCGCCGCGGCGGACGAATTCGAAGCGCGGGAGCCGGGGCGGCCGCGCTTCGTGGCCGGCGCGATGGGCCCCACGAACCGCACGGCCTCGATCTCGCCCAACGTGAACGACCCCGGGTTCCGAAACGTCGATTTCGACACGCTGGCGGCGAGCTATGCGGAGGCTGCGCGGGGGCTTCTGGACGGGGGGGCGGATCTGCTCCTCGTCGAGACGATCTTCGACACGCTCAACGCCAAGGCCGCAATCTTCGCCATCGAGGGCCTGTTCGAGGAGCGGGGGGACCGGGTCCCGCTGATCATCTCCGGCACTATCACCGACCAGAGCGGCCGCACGCTGTCGGGCCAGACACCAGAGGCTTTCTGGTACTCGGTGATGCACGCCCGGCCGCTCGTCGTCGGCTTCAACTGCGCCCTCGGCGGCCGGCAGCTCCGGCCCCACATCCAGGAGCTGGCGCGGGTGGCGCCGACCTTCGTTAGCGCGTATCCCAACGCCGGCCTGCCGAACGAATTCGGCGGGTACGACGAGACTGCCGAGCTGACGGCCGGTGTGCTCCGCGAGTTCGCCGAGCACGGCCTCGTGAACCTCGTGGGCGGCTGCTGCGGCACCACGCCGGCTCACATCCGGGCGATCGCCGAGGCGGTGCGGGGACTGCCGCCCCGCCGGCCGCCGGAGCCGCCGCACCGCTGCCGGCTGAGCGGGCTCGAGCCGCTGGTCATCGGCCCGGACACGAATTTCGTGAACGTGGGCGAGCGAACCAACGTCACCGGCTCTCGCCGGTTCGCCAAGCTCGTCCTGGACGGCCGGTACGAGGCCGCGCTCGAGGTGGCGCGCCAGCAGGTAGAGAGCGGCGCGCAGCTGCTCGACGTGAACATGGACGAGGCGATGCTCGACTCGGAGCGCGCCATGCAAACCTTCTTGCACCTCCTCGCCTCCGAGCCGGCCATCAGCCGGGTACCCGTGGTGGTGGACTCGTCCAAGTGGTCGGTGATCGAGGCCGGGCTCAAGTGCCTGCAGGGAAAGGGCGTCGTCAACTCCATCTCGCTCAAGGAGGGCGAGCCGGCATTCGTGCGCCAGGCCGGGCTGGTTCGCCGCTACGGGGCGGCCGTGATCGTGATGGCGTTCGACGAGCAGGGGCAGGCGGATTCGGCGGAGCGGAAGGTCGAGATCTGCACCCGGTCGTACCGCATCCTCACCGAACAGGTGGGATTCCCGCCCGAGGACGTCATCTTCGACCCCAACATCTTCGCCATCGCGACCGGCATCGAGGAGCATGCCGGCTATGCTGTCGCCTACATCGAGGCGACCCGGCGGATCAAGGCGACGCTGCCGCACGCCCTGGTGAGCGGCGGCGTCAGCAACGTGTCGTTCTCCTTCCGGGGCAACAATCCGCTGCGCGAGGCGATCCACACCGTATTCCTCTACCACGCCATCCGCGCTGGCATGGACATGGGGATCGTGAACGCGGGCGCGCTGCCGATCTACAGCGACATCGCGCCCGATCTGCTCGAGCGGGTGGAAGACGTGGTCCTAAGCCGCCGACCGGACGCGACCGAGCGCCTGCTCGAGATCGCGGACACGGTGAAGAGCCGGGAGGTCGCGACCGCGGACCTGGCCTGGCGCGAGGCGCCGGTGCACGAGCGGCTGGCGCACGCGCTGGTCGAGGGCATCGCGGACTACGTCGTGCAGGACACCGAGGAGGCACGCCACCTCTTCGAGCGGCCGATTCAGGTGATCGAGGGGCCGCTCATGGATGGCATGAACATCGTGGGCGATCTCTTCGGCTCGGGCAAGATGTTCCTGCCCCAGGTGGTGAAGAGCGCGCGGGTGATGAAGAAGGCAGTCGCCCACCTGGTCCCGTACATCGAGGCGGAGAAGCACGCCAACTCGAAGCCGAAGGGGAAGGTGCTGCTCGCGACGGTGAAGGGCGACGTGCACGACATCGGGAAGAACATCGTGGGCGTCGTACTCCAGTGCAACAACTACGACGTGCTGGATCTCGGCGTCATGGTCCCCTGCGCCCGGATCCTCGAGACCGCCCGGGTCGAGCGGGTGGACATCGTCGGCCTGTCGGGCCTGATCACGCCGTCGCTCGAGGAGATGGCGTTCGTGGCCAGCGAGATGGAGCGGGAGGGGTTCTCGATCCCGCTCCTGATCGGCGGGGCGACGACATCGCGGGCCCACACCGCGGTCAAGATCGCGCCGCAGTACACCGGGCCGACGGTGCACGTGCTCGACGCGTCCCGGGCCGTGGGCGTGGCGAGCAGCCTCCTGAGCGACACCGGGCGGGACCATTTCGTCCGCGGGGTGGCGGAGGAGTATCGCGGCATCCGCGAGGCCCGGGCGGAGCGGCCCACCGGCCAGCGCCGGCCGACGATCGCGGAGGCCAGGGCCAACCGCTTTGCGATCGATTGGCGGGCGACGCCGCCGCCTCGCCCCTGCTTCCTGGGAGTCCGGACCCTGGACAACTATCCGCTCGACGAGCTGGTCGCGCGGATCGACTGGACCCCGTTCTTCCAGACCTGGGAGCTCAAGGGTCATTACCCGGCGATCCTGGACGATCCGAAGGTGGGCAAGGCGGCGAGAGGCCTCTTCGCCGATGCGGAGCGGATGCTCCGTGCGATCGTCGTGGACAGATCCCTCACCGCGCGGGCCGCCGTGGGCTTCTTCCCGGCGAATGCCGTAGGCGACGACATCGAGCTCTACGCCGACGACTCGCGGAGCGCGGTCGTCGCCACGATCCACACGCTGCGCCAGCAGATGCCCAAGAGTTCGGGTCGGCCGAACCTCGCACTGGCGGATTACGTGGCGCCCAAGGACACCGGGGTGCACGACTACGTGGGCGGGTTCGCCGTGACGCCGGGGCACGGACTCGCCGGGCTGGTCGCCGGCCATGAGGCGCAGCACGACGACTACAGCGCCATCCTTGCGAAGGCGCTCGCAGACCGGCTGGCCGAGGCATTCGCCGAGCGGCTGCACGAGCGGGTCCGGACCGAGCTCTGGGGCTACGCGCCGGGCGAGGCCCTCGAGAACGACGCTCTGGTGCGGGAAGAGTACCAGGGCATCCGTCCGGCCCCAGGCTATCCCGCGTGCCCCGACCATACCGAGAAGCGGACGCTATTCGACGTCCTCGGGGCGGAAGCCCGGGCGGGCATCACACTGACGGACAGCTTCGCCATGTTGCCGGCGGCCGCGGTGAGCGGTTGGTATTTCTGGCGGCCGGAGGCGAAATACTTCGGCGTCGGGAAGATCGAGAGAGACCAGGTCGAGGACTACGCGCGGCGCAAGGGGATGGACCTGGCGACCGTGGAGCGGTGGCTGGCGCCCAATCTGAACTACGACCGGTGACCGATGCTGACGCTCTGTGATCTCATCGCTGACAACCGCGTGCACGTGTTCGACGGCGCGATGGGGACGATGCTCTACGGAAGAGGCGTGTTCGTCAACGTCTGCTACGACGAGCTCAACCTCTCCCAGCCCGGCCTGGTGCAGGAGGTACACGAGGCGTACGTGCGGGCCGGCGCCGAGATCCTCGAGACCAACACGTTTGGCGCGAATCCCGTGAAGCTCTCAGCCTACGGCCTCGAGGGGCGGACCGAGGAGATCAACCGGACGGCGGTGGCCATCGCGCTCCGGGCGGCGCACGCCAGGGCGAGCGTGCTGGGCGCGATCGGCCCGCTGGGCATTCGGATCGAGCCGTGGGGGGCGACCGCTAAGGACGAGGCAGTCGAGCACTTCGCGCGCCAGGCCACCGGGCTGCTGGACGGGGGCGTGGACGGCTTCGTTCTGGAGACCTTCAGCGACATCGAGGAGCTTCATGCCGCGTTGCTCGCCGTGCGCCGGCTCTCGACCCTCCCGGTCGTCGCGCAGATGACCGTGGGCGAGGACGGTAGCACGCCCTACGGGACCTCAGTGGAGTCCCTGGCCGCGCAGCTTACGGAGTGGAGCGCGGACGTGATCGGGCTCAACTGCTCCGTGGGCCCGGCGCCGATGCTCGACGCCATCGAGCGGATGGCGGCGGTGACGACCAAGCCACTGTCGGCCCAGCCGAACGCGGGGCTCCCCCGGGCCGTGGGGGACCGCCGGATCTACCTTGCGAGCCCGGAGTACATGGCCCAGTACGCCCGCCGCCTGATCCAGGCCGGCGTCCGGTTCATCGGCGGGTGCTGCGGGACGACCCCGGAGCACGTTCGACGGATCCGGGAACAAGTGGCGAGCGCCGAGCCCCGGCGTGCCGCCACCATCCGTCCCAGCAGTGAGATCGGGCGGCCGTTGGGGGTCGAGCCAGGCTCGCTGGCCGAGCGCTCACGCTGGGGCCGGAAGCTGGCAGGCGGCGAGCTCGTCACCAGCGTCGAGCTGGTGCCCCCGAGCGGCTGGCACGCGGGCGAGATGCTCGACCATTGCCGGACCCTCAAGGAAGCAGGCATCGACGCGGTGCACGTCCTCGACAGCCCGCGGGCGCGGGCGCGCATGGGAGTGCTTCCGGCCGCGCTCATCATCGAGCGCGAGGTCGGCATCGAGACCGTCTTCCACTACACCTGCCGCGACCGGAACATGCTCGGCATGCTGAGCGATCTGCTCGGCGCCGCCGCCGGCGGGCTGCGGAACATTCTGATCGTCACGGGCGATCCGCCCGTCGCCGGCCCTTACCGCGACGCGACCGCGGTCTTCGACATCGACAGCATCGGTCTCACCAACCTCGTGCGGCAGCTCAACCGGGGACTCGATCCCGGCGGCAACTCCATCGGCGATCCGACTCGATTCGTCATCGGAGTCGCGCTCAATCAGGGTGCAGTGGAGCTGGATCGGGAGCTGGAGCGGTTCGCCTGGAAGGTAGAGGCCGGAGCCGAGTTTGCCGTGACCCAGCCGGTGTTCGATCCGGAGGCGCTGGCCCGGGTCATCGACCGGATCGAGGGCCGGCGGATTCCGGTCATCGCGTCGCTCTGGCCCCTCACCTCGCTCCGTAACGCGGAGTTCCTGGGCAACGAGGTTCCCGGCTTGCACGTGCCGGGAGCCGTGATCGAGCGGATGCGGCAGGCCCAGTCGCGGGGTCCGGAAGCCGCGCAGGCCGAAGGCGTCCGGATCGCGCGGGAGATGTTCGAAGCAGTGCGCGGCATCATTCAGGGAATCCAGGTCAGCGCGCCGTTCGGGCGCGTGGCTCAGGCGCTCGAAGTGCTCGAGGTGCTCTCGCCCGCCGACCCCCTCAGCTGATCAGCTCGACAATGCGCCGATAGCGCGCGTCCGGACGATCGAAGCCGAGATTGCTGAGGTAGACCTTGTCGACCCCGATCTCGCGCAGCGCGCAGATGCTGCGCGCGCAGATTTCTTCCGCTGAAAGCCCCGCCTCGAAGTCCCGAGTCACGCCCTCTGCCGGAACCGGAAAGAACTCGCTCAGCTGGGCCAGCGTCCGCGGGTTCGCGCTGCGATAGAGAAAGACGCCGAACACGCCCGGATAGGCGACCCCCCGCCGCCGGGCTGCGTCCACAAAGCGCTCTACCTGGGGCGCGTGGTGGTGGGAGACGATCTGCGTAAGGTAGTAGTCTGCCTCAAAGTCGGCATCGAGCAGGAAGTCCACCTGGCGCCCGGGATCCCTGTGGGGGTTGACCCAGCCGCCGAGGTTCAGGCCGGGTACCCAGCGCCGCATGAGGCGCCGGAGGTGGTAGGCGTGCGGGACCGCCCGCGCGGTGCCCCCGGACTGATCGCCGCCCACCACGGTGAGCGCCTCGAAGCCGTGCGAAGCAGCCCGGGCAGCGTAGAGCTGGAGGTACTCGAGCGAGTGCTTGGAGGTGAGGAACGGCACCAGCCGCGCGGCCGGCAGCTCACCGGCGAGGTTGGCCGTAAGATGGGCGAGGTTCTCCTCCTCGGACCGGCCGACGGCGTTGTCGGTGAGGAAGATGAGCGTGTCCTGCCGCGCGAGCCGGCGGATCGAGTGGTACATGTCGATCCACGCGTCCACGCTGTCGGCGTAGGACATCCCACTCTGCGGTGGCCGAAGCTCGACCGCGAGGAGTGGCCGGTCTTCGCGCAGGCGGCGGAGGACGGAGGTCGTGGTGGCGCCGGGAGTGGTAGACATCGGTGTCGTGGGACCGAAACGTAATACACCGAGGCCGGCAGGTCGGGACCGGCCGTCCCCGGTCCACTGCCTCGCCCATCCCTGGGTCGCGATGCCTTGGGGAAGGAAGTTGCGGCCGAGCGAGTGACCGGGGGTAGCGCGGCTGGTGGAGGAGTTGCGGGGGCAGCGGCCGTCGCACTGAGGCGCTCAGACCCCGACCAGGCGGAGGACGTGCGGCACGAACACCACCAGCCCCACTAACGCGGCGCCCGCGGCCGCGATCAGTACCGCGCCGGCCGCGATATCCTTGGCCCGCTCCACCAGCGGGTGGGGGGCGGGCGAGGCCAGGTCGCACAGAGCCTCGAAAGCCGTGTTCACGGCCTCCGCGCTCCAGACCACGGTGATCGCGAGGACCACGAAGCACCATTCCATCCGGGACAGCCCGAGCCCGAGGCCCAGGACGACGACGATGACGGACGCGCCCGCGTGGATCCACGCGTTGTGCTGCGAGCGCATCAGGGCGACGATGCCGCGCGCCGCGTAGCGGAAGCTCCGCCCCCGGGCGACGACGTTGAACTCGGGTTGGCTCATCGGTGTCTCAGTTGAGGCCGACCTTCCCCCGCACCGACGCGATCAGCTTTTCCGGGTCGTAGCCGACCCCGTCCTTGAACACGAGCTCGACGTTCTCGATGTCCCGGATGTCGCGCGACGGGTCGCCCCGCACAACGAGGAGATCCGCTTCCTTCCCCGCAGCCACCGTCCCGACCCGCTGGTCCCGGCCCAGATACCGAGCCCCATTCAGCGTCGCGACGGAAATCGCCTGCAGCGGCGGAAACCCGGCCTCCACCAGCAGCTCCACCTCCCGCTGGTTGGAAAACCCCGCCACCACCCCGCCGTAGCCGGTCGGGTCGGTTCCGGCCAACAGCAGCCCGCCGGCCCGCGCGAAGGCCAGCTCGAAGGCCATCTCCCTCCTCAACAACGCGGTCCAGGTCGTATCGCCCCGGTCCGCGATCCGCGCCCGCCGGCGCAGGTATGCGGTCCGGGCATCGGTCGTCAGCACGTCGAGCACCTTGTCGGGGAGCGGGGGGCGGTGGGCGGTGAACGTCTCGAACACCGGCAGCGTGGAGGTGACGGCCACGCGGCGCGCCACCAGATCCTCGATGAGCTTCCGCAGCGGCTCTCCCGCGGGGTCCAAGGCAAGTATCGACGGCTCGACGTCATCGTCGGGACAGGCGTCCGGCTTCTTTCCGGTGACGAAATCGCTCGCGACCACGAGCCCGTGCTCCAGGTCGTCGATCCCCAGGGCCGCGGCCTCGCGGAACGTGACGGAGCAGAGATGGCCAGTGACCTTGAGGCCCCGGGCGTGCGCGGCCTTGATGGCGGCACCGAGCTCGCCGCGCGTAATGTTCGTGTAGGCCTTGAATGAGGTCACCCCCAGGCCGGCCCAGTAGTCCACGGTCCGCCGGGCATCGTCCGGCCCGGTGAGCGCGTGCATCTGATAGAAGAGGGGGAATCCGGGCCCCTGTAGATACGGCCCGGTCACGTCCATCTTGGGACCCGGAGTCCGGCCCGAATCGATCGCCGCCTTGAGCTCGAGGTCGGTATAGGGCTCCAGGCTGCCGCCCGTCCGCACAGTCGTGGCCCCGCCCGCGAGGTACAGCCGGGGAAAGCTGAACGCCTGCTCGTTGGCCATGTAGCCGCTTGACCAGAGCACGCCGGGGTAGAACATGTGCTCGTGGACCATCACGAAGCCCGGCAGAACCGTCCGCCCGGCAAGGTCCAGCACCCGGGCGCCGGCCGGGATGGCCACCTGGGCGGAGTCGGCGACGGCACGGATCAGCCCGCGGTCGATCAAGATCGTCTGGTTCGGACGGGGGTCGGCACCGGTGCCGTCGATCACGAGGGCGTGGAGGAGCGCCGTGGTTGTGCCGTCCACCTGCACGAAAGCCCGGGTCTCGGGCGAGAGTCTGGGCGTCTGCGCCGCGCCGGTGTCCGCCAGGGCGGACAAACCGAGAAGCCACGGCGCGACGTACGAGCGGGAGAGTATCATGGTGGGGCTCAGGTTACCGCCGATCGGGAGCGGTGTCAAAGCAACCGCATTGAACCCCCCTCCGACCACCGGTATCTTCTGCACGAGACGTCACTTCCACAGCGAGCCGCGCCCATGACCCAAAGTCTCTCCACCGCCCCGCCGGCGCTCAGCATTCTGTCCGAGGAGGAGGAGCTGTTCCGCGTCACCGTGCGCGAGTTCGCTGAGACCGAGATCGGCCCCCACGTGAGCGCGATGGACGAGGCCGCCCATTTCCGTGGCGACCTGCTCCCCAAATTCTTCGACCTCGGTCTCATGGGCATCGAGATTCCCGACCGCTTCGGCGGAGCTGGGGGCTCGATCTTCATGACGACGCTCGCGATCGAGGAGCTGGCGCGGGTGGATGCGTCCGCCGCGATCTACGTGGACGTCCACAACACGCTGGTGAACAACGCGCTGGGGCGCTGGGGCAGCGACGAGCAGAAAGCGCGCTATTTCCCGCGCCTCGTCACCGACCTCCTCGGCGCGTTTGCCCTGTCGGAGCCGGCGAGCGGCAGCGACGCGTTCGCCCTGGAGACGAAGGCGGACCGGACGGACGGCGGCTGGGCGCTCACCGGCCGGAAGTTCTGGATCACGAACGGCGCGGAGGCCGGGCTATTCATCGTCTTCGCGAACACCGACTTCTCCAAGGGTTACAAGGGGATCACCGGGTTCCTCGTGGAGCGAGACTTCCCCGGCTTCTCCGTCGGGAAGAAGGAAAACAAGCTCGGCATCCGGGCGTCGAGCACCACGGAGCTCATCCTCGAGTCCTGTCGGGTGCCCGAGGCCAACGTCCTCGGCCCGGTGGGCCAGGGCTACAAGATCGCGATCGAGACCCTGAACGAAGGACGGATCGGCATCGGGGCGCAGATGATCGGCGTCGCCACCGGCGCGCTCGACGCCGCGACGGCGTACGTGAAGGAGCGCAAGCAGTTCGGCAAGGCGATCGCCGAGTTCCAGGGCGTCCAGTTCCAGCTGGCGCAGATGGCGACCGAGCTGGAGGCCGCGCGGCTGATGGTGTACAACGCCGCCCGGCTCAAGGACGCGGGCCGGCCGTTCGCTCGCGAAGCCGCTATGGCGAAGCTCTTCAGCTCACAGGTGGCCGACCGGATCACGTCGAAGTGTCTCGAGCTGTTCGGCGGTTACGGATATTCCAAGGAGTACCCGGCCGAGAAGTACTACCGGGACGCCAAGATCGGCACGATTTATGAGGGGACCAGCAACATGCAGCTCCAGACGATCGCAAAGATGATGCTGAGGTAACGGGTGACGCTCGGTTATCGGCTCGGATTCGGTCTACTGTTGCTCGGATTCCACACCGGGCGGGCGGCGGGCCAGGCGGCGGATCAACAGTGGCTCGATGAGAAGATGGGGTCCTGGCACCGTGCCGCTTCTCGGGCGGCGCCGGGCCACTGGGGCATTGCCGTCGCCGACGAGGACGGCAACCTGCTCTGGGGTCTCAACCCCGACGACCCGCTGGTCCCCGCCTCCACGGTGAAGGTCTTTACCACTGGCTTCGCCCGGTCGGTCCTCGGCGGGACCGCGCGCCGGCCGACCCGGGTGGTAGGCGCAGGCTCGGTGGATCCGACCACGGGTGAGTGGATCGGAAGCTGGGGGCTCGAGCTCAACGGCGATCCTTCTTTCGAGCGGGGGGTCGGCGCCGGGCCGACCCTGTACGACCTCGCGCTCCAGCTCGCCAGCGCCGGCATCCGCAAGCTCACGGGCCCCCTCAATGTGCAGAGCGCGGACGGCCCGGCAGACGCCGTCTATCCCACGGCCTGGTCCCGGCACCACTTCGGCCGCCTGTTCGCCCCCCTCATCGGGCCCATCACCCTGAACGAGAACCTGGTCTGGATCGCGGTGCAGCCCGGCGCGAGGCCGGGGGTGCGGCCACGGATCGTGGACGAGTCTCCGGCGGGCGTCGCCTCCCTCGTCGCCGTGAAGGCAGTGACCAGCGCGGGGCGGCGGTCGAGCCTCAGACTCAGGCCCCGCGGCGACGGGGGGTGGACCCTCGTCGGAACGATCGGGTCGCGGGCTCGCGCCCGGGGGCTCGCCGCCGTCGTCCCCGATCCCAAGATCGTGCTCAACGCGGCCTGGACCCACGCGCTTGTAAGGGCGGGGATCGCCTGGAACCCGGCGCCGTTCATCGGGGCGCCGCCCACGGCCACCCCCCGGGTGCTGGCGGAAGTCTCCTCGCCGACGCTCGACTCGCTCGCGAGCGAGATCAACCGCCGGAGTCTCAACTACGGCGCCGAGCTGCTGCTCCAGTGGGCCGGCGGTCGGGACACGCCGGCCTCCCAGCTCACGAGACATGTGGAGCAGATCACGGGCAAGGCGGATGGGCTCGAGCTGGTGGACGGGAGCGGGCTCTCGTCCGACGACCGGGTCACCGCACGCACGTTCGTTTCGTATCTCGCACGGTTTCCGGCCACACCGGAGGGCCGAAACTTCCCGCAGCTGCTTCCCGCCAATGGCACCGGGACGCTGCACCGGCTGGCGTCCGGCTTTCCCGGCGAGGGCGTGGTCCGGGCGAAGACCGGGACGCTCGCGCGGGTGGCGAACGTGGTCGGCTACCTGGGACGCCCCGACGGCGTGCTGCTGGTGGCCCTGCTCTACAACGGCCCGCGTCCGTGGGCCGCCCGGAAGGCGGAGTGGCAGCTGTTCCGGAAGCTCGGCGGCAACGGGGTGATCATTCCGAGCGACAGTTTGCCGGATGCCCTGGTGCCGCACTTCGGGGGCGACGAGGAGACCGACTTCGTGCCCGCCTGGCCGGTGGACAGCGCCGACACTGTGGACACCATCGACTCCCTGCCCGCTGCGCTCCGCGGCGACACAACTCCACCCAAGTAGAGTAGCGAATCAGAACTGCACGTGGACGAGCATCGGTCCGCTCGGCTCCGATGTACGGTTCACGGCCGGCTCCACCGTCAGCGCTGCGCCCATCACGGCACCGGGCGTGTTCGGCATGCCCACCGTAGCGAACGCCGGCCGGTCGGGCTCGCCCCGCAGCTCCACCGATCGCACCATCCCCGTCTCCGTGATGAACCAGAACTGATAGACGGAGCCCGCAGGGGCGGGCGGCAGCCCGTGGAGCACGACGTTCCACCGGTGGGTGACGGGGTCGGCGAAGATCACTAGGCCGCCCTTGTGGCCGTCCATTGCGACGTCCCGCTGGACGATGAGCTGGGCATCCCGCATGATCGAAAGCGTGTCGCGGAGGGCCGCCAGCTGACGGTCCCGATCGGCGACCGCCTCCTCGGCCGCGGCACGGGCCGCCCGCTCGTGGACACCGAGCCC
>Ga0070706_100004858_pt1 | contig 12875 bp, 7 predicted proteins | sample KBSK5501metaG_FD_65476 | JGI IMG/M metagenome (GOLD analysis project Ga0070706, IMG submission 65476) | Corn, switchgrass and miscanthus rhizosphere microbial communities from Kellogg Biological Station, Michigan, USA - KBS K5-50-1 metaG | ecosystem: Host-associated > Plants > Roots >...
TTCGTCAGCGCCCTCGACGACCAGGAGGCGGTCGCCAACAAGATCGGCAAGTACAACCTGCTCGCGGTGCCGGTGCTGGAGAAGGACGGCACCGTGGTGGGCTTCGTGACGGTGGACGACGTCATCGACGTCATCCGCGAGGAGGAGACGGAGGACATCCTGAAGATGGGCGGCATCGAGCCCGGCGCGCTCGACCGGCCCTACTTCGAGAACTCCATCCCCCACGTGGTCCGCAAGCGCATCGGCTGGCTGCTGCTGCTCTTCGTGGCCGAGACGTTCACCGGCACCGTGCTCCGCTTCTATGAGAACGAGCTGGCGGCGGTAGTCGCCCTCTCCTTCTTCATTCCCCTGCTCATCGGCACCGGGGGCAACGCGGGCTCCCAGACCGTGACGACGGTCATCCGCAGCATCGCCCTCGGCGAGATCGGCTTGCGCGACGCGTGGCGGGTGCTCGCCCGCGAGGCGTCCACGGGCGTCCTCATCGGGCTGCTGGTGGGAGCGGTCGCGTTCGGGCGGGCGCTCTTGTGGGGGGCCCACATGCCGCTGGCGATCACGGTGTCCATCACCGTCCTCGTCATCTGCTCGTGGTCCACCACCGTGGGCTCGCTCATTCCCATCGCCGCCGAGCGCTTCGGCATCGACCCGGCCGTGCTCTCGGCCCCTCTCATCGCCACCCTCGTCGACGCCACCGGGCTCGTCATCTACTTCACGATCGCCAAGGCGATCCTCCATCTTTAGTGACGAGGGCCCGGGCGGCGCTGCTGGCGGCGGCGACGCTGCTCGTGCTGGTCGCCGCGCGGTGGGATGCGTGGCCGCACCTGCGCGGCCCCGCGCCCTATCCGCCGGAGTGGCAGTGGGGTTACGCGCCGAAGCCGGCGCCCCTCGGCCGCGTCGCGCCGGCAGCGGGCCTAGCGGCCGTGCTCCTGGGCCTGGCGGCGATGGCGCACCGTGCCGCTTCCCGCCGCGGGATGAGGCGGGCACTGCTCGCCGCCGGCACGGTCGCGGGCTGCGGGTTCCAGCTCGCGCTCCTCGGCCTCGAGCCGGCGGGCGCGATGGCGGAGCTGGAGCGGCGCACCACGAGCGGCTCCTTCACGTCCTACTTCAAGGTGGCGGCCGGAGTGTCGGACGCCGGCGACCTCCTCTCCCGCCACGACGAGCTGTTGCCGCGCTTCCGGCACGGCGCGCTCCACGCCGCCACCCACCCTCCCGGCCCCATCCTCTATTACGTCGCCCTCCAGCGGCTCGCGGCGCGCGTCCCGGCCTTGGCGGCCGCGCTCGGTGGCGAGACGCGGGCGGCGGCGATCGCGGGCGCCGCGCTGCTCGGGCTGCTCGGCGCCGCGGCGTGCTTCCCGGTGGCCGCCCTGGCCCGGGCCCTGGGTGCCCATGACGCGGCCGCGCTGCGGGCGGGCCTTCTCTGGATGCTCGTTCCCGGCCTGTGCCTGATGGTCCCCGAGCTGGACCAGGCGATCGCCCTGCCCGTCGCGTGGACGGCGGGCCTGGCCGGCGCCGCCGTGGCCAACGGTCGCGGAGGCAGAGGGCTTCTCGCGCGCGCCGCCGGTGCGGGCCTCCTGACCGGGGTCGCCGTCTTCTTCTCCTACGGCGCGCCGTTGCTGATCGCCCTGGCCACCGCCGCCGCGGCCGCGCCCGCCCTGCGGACCCCCGAAGGTCGCCGGCGCGCCGCGCTCTTCGCCGCGGTCGCCGCCGCCACCGCGCTGGCGTGCTTCCTTCTTCCCGCGCTGCTCGGCCATCACCCGCTCGCCGCGGCGCGAGCGGCGCTCTCGATCCACCGGGAGCAGTTCACCGCGCATCGCAGCTACCTGCAGTGGCTTGTCTTCGATCTGCTCGACCTCGCGCTCTTCCTCGGCGTTCCCGTCGTTCTTTTCGCCCTCATGCTGCCCCGCACGCCCTTCCGTCTCGCCGCCGCGGGCGGCGTGCTTCTTCTCGTCGCGTCGGGCCTGATCCGTGGTGAGATGGGAAGGATCCTGGTGCCGCTGATGCCCGTGCTGCTGGTCGCGTGCGTCGTTTCGGCGCCGCGCCCCGACGACGGCGAGCCGTCGGCCTCCACCGCCCTCGTCCTGGGCGCGCTGCTGGCGGCCAACGACGTCGTCCTGCGCCTGTCGTGGGAATTGCCATGAAACCCCTCTCCCCCGGAGGGGGAGAGGGAAGGGTGAGGGGGAGAATGATCGACTACGAGAGGCGCGCCGAAGAGATCATCGCGAGCCGAGGCGTATCGCCGGAGCCGGAACGACTCCACCGTCTCTTCGATCTCCAATGGCAGTACACGATGGAGGAGTACCCGGAGTTCGCGACCTACGTCGGCTGGCCGGGCCAGAACCACCGCTGGACCGACGTCTCGCTCGAGGCCATCGAGCGCCGGAACCGGGAGATGGAGGTGCCCGCGCGCGTGCTCGCCACGATCGACCGAAGCGCTCTCGGCGCGGACGACCAGCTCCACCGCGACCTGTTTCGCCGCGGGGTCGAGGAGAGCCTCGAGGGCCGGCGCTTCAAGGGCGAGTACATGCCGATCAACCAGATGCAGGGTGTGCAGCAGAACGTTGCGCAGACGCTCGCGATGATGCGCATGGCGACCACGTCCGACTACGAGGACATCGTGGCCCGGCTGCACGGCGTGCCGCGCCTCATCGACCAGACGATCGCGCTGCTCGGCAAAGGGCTCGAGACCGGCATCACGCCGCCCCGCGTCACGCTGCGCGACGTGCCCCCGCAGATCCTCAACCAGGTCGTGGAGGACCCGCAGGCCAGCCCTCTCCTGCGCCCTTTCGCCCGCTTCCCGGAAGCAGTGGCCGAGCCGGACCGGGAGCGGCTGCGCCGGGCGGCGGCGGAAGCGTACCAAGGCGAGGTCGCGCCCGCGTACCGGCGGCTGCACGGATATGTCACGAAAGAGTACCTGCCGCGCACCCGGGAGACGATCGCGCTGTCCGACCTGCCCGACGGCGAGGCGTGGTACGCGTTCAACGTCCGCCAGTCCACGACCACGCGGCTGACGCCGCGGGAGATCCACGACATCGGCCTCGCGGAGGTGCGCCGCATTCGCGGCGAGATGGACCGGGTCATGACGCAGAGCGGCTTCGCCGGCACCTTCGCGGAGTTCATGGCCTTCCTGCGCAGCGACCCGCGGTTCTTCTTCGAGCACGCCGAAGACCTGCTCCGCGGCTACCGCGACATCTGCAAGCGGGCCGACCCCGAGCTGGTGAAGCTGTTCGCGACGCTGCCGCGGCTGCCCTACGGCGTCGTCCCCGTGCCCGCCTACGCCGAGAAGTCGCAGACGACCGCGTACTACGAGCCCGGCTCGCCGGCGGTGGGCCGGCCCGGCTACTTCTTCGCCAACACCTACGACCTGCGCGCGCGCCCGAAGTGGGAGATGGAGGCGCTGGCCCTGCACGAGGCGGTGCCCGGCCACCACCTGCAGATCGCGCTCGCGCAGGAGCTGCCCGCGGCGCCGGAGTTCCGCAAGCACGGCTTCTACACCGCGTTCATCGAAGGGTGGGGCCTGTACGCGGAGGCGCTGGGGGCGGAGATGGGGTTCTACGCCGACCTCTACGCCCGCTTCGGCCAGCTCACCTACGAGGTGTGGCGGGCGATCCGGCTCGTGCTCGACACCGGCATGCACGCCTTCGGCTGGCCGCGCGAGAAGGCCATCGCCTACTTCGAGGAGAACGCGGGCAAGGCGGCGCACGACATCGTGGTCGAGGTGGACCGCTACATCGTCTGGCCCGGCCAGGCGCTCGCCTACAAGATCGGCGAGCTGAAGATCAAGGAGCTGCGCGCGCGGGCTTCCGCCGCCCTCGGGCCGGCCTTCGACGTGCGGGCCTTCCACGACCGGGTGCTCGGCGGCGGGGCTTTGCCCCTCGACGTCCTCGAGGCGCGCATCGACGCCTGGATCGCGGAGCAGAAGGCGGCTATGATCTCGCCCTAGATTGCGGATCGGATTCACGTTCAACGTGAAGCCGGGCGCCTCGGCGCCCGACGTCGATGACCGCTACGCCGAGTGGGAGGACGAGGAGACCATTGCCGGCGTCGAAGCCGCCCTCGCCCGCGCCGGCGACGTGATTCGACTGGAGGCCTCGGACGACCTCCCCTTCCGCCTGAAGGACGCGCGCCCCGACATCGTCTTCAACATCGCCGAGGGCCTCTACGGCCCCAACCGCGAGTCGCACGTGCCCGCGATCTGCGAGTTCTGGTCGATGCCCTACACCGGCAGCGATCCCCTCACCCTCGCCCTCTGCCTCGACAAGGGACGGACGAAGGAGATCCTCTCGCATCACGGGATCCCCACCGCGCCGTTCACGGTCGTCGGAGGGCCGGAGGAGCTCGACGGGTTCGCGGCGTGGCCGGCCATCGTGAAGCCGCTGCACGAGGGCTCGAGCATGGGCATCACGCGCTCCTCGTATTGCCGCTCGCGGGCCGAGGTCCGCCGCGCCATCGAGGGGGTCGTGGCCCGCTACCGGCAGCCGGCTCTCGTCGAAGGCTACCTCGGCGGGCGCGAGTTCACCTGCGCGATCCTCGGCAATGGAAAGGACGCGCGCACGCTGCCCATCATCGAGATCAACTTCGCCGCGCTGCCGCCGGACGCGGTGCCGATCTACTCCTACGAGGCGAAGTGGATCTGGGACCGGCCGGAGGAGCCGCTCGACATCTTCCGTTGCCCGGCGGACGTGGGTCCCGAGCTGGCCGCGGCCGTCGAGAGCACCTCGCTCGCCGCCTACCGCGTGCTCCGGTGCCGCGACTGGGCGCGGATCGACCTCCGCTGCGACGATCGCGGCGTCCCGCACGTCCTCGAGGTCAACCCGCTCCCCGGCATCCACCCCGACCCCGCCATGCACTCCTGCCTGCCGAAGGCCGCCCGCGCGGCCGGCCTGGACTACTCGCAGATGATCCTGAGCGTGCTGCGGGCCGGGGCCGCCCGCCATGGGCTCGTCCTCTAGACCGAATGCGACGCGCTCCGCTCCGCGCGTCGGACGCCAGCGCCGAAAGAGCGGTTCAGCATCCTCCGAGCCCCGGCGCCCGCCGGCGGCGGGTGGCGATCATCGCCGACGCCGTCGCGGAGACGCAGGAGCGCTTCGAGTCCGCCACCGCCAGCTCCCTCGGCGACGTGCGGGACGCCCTCGCGGGGCTGGGCTTCGAGCCGGTGGTCGTCGAGTTCGCCGGCGAGCCCGGGTCGTGGCTGGGCGCGCTGCGCGACGGCGATTTCGACCTCGTGTTCAACCTCTGCGAGGGCCTCAGCGGCCAGGGCTCGGAGGAGCACTTGCCCGCGGCGGCCGTGGAGCTGCTGGGCCTGCCCATGACGGGAGCGCGGGCGCTGACCCTCGGCCTCTGCCTGCGCAAGGACCTCGTCAACGCCCACCTGCGCGCGCAGGGCATCGCCGTTCCCGAGTGGGTGGTGGCGCGGGCAGGCAAGCCCGTGGCGTGGCGCCGCTATCCGGCCATCGTGAAGCCCGCGGCCGAAGACGCCTCCCTGGGCATCGACGCGGGCTCGGTGGTGCACGACCCGAGCGAGCTCGAGGCCGCGCGCGAGCGCGTGCACGCGAGCTGGGAGCGCCTGATCGTCCAGAGGTTCGTCGAAGGCCGCGAGCTGAACCTGGCGGTGGTGGGGGACCACGTGCTGCCCCCCGCCGAGATCGAGTGGGCGCTTCCGGACGGGCTGCCCCACGTCGTGACCTACGCGGCCAAATGGGACACCGGCAGCGTGTACGACCACGGCACCGTGCCTCGCGTGCTCGGGCCGCGCGAGGAGCGCCTCTCGACGCGGCTGGCCATCCTGGCGCGGCGCGTGTGGGCGGCGGTCGACGGCGTCGGCTACGGCCGGATCGACGTGCGCATGGACGCGCGCGCGAGGGCGTACGTCATCGACGTCAACCCCAACCCCGATCTCTCGCCGTCGGCGGGGCTCGCGCGCCAGGCCGCCGCCGCGGGATGGAGCTATCCCGACCTGATCGCGCGCATCGTCGACGCCGCCCTCGCGACCCAGAGCCCGCTGTCTCGCGCGCGCGGCGCCCGCCGCGCGGAGGTCCCCGCTTGAAGGTCGGCCGCCTCCGCGTGGATCCCTCCATGCTCGAGGCGCGCTTCGCCGCCGGCTGCGACACCGGCCAGTGCCGCGGCGCTTGCTGCCGGAGCGGCGTGTGGCTCGACCTCGCGGACCGCGACCGCGTGCTCGCCCACGCCGGCCTCGTGCGGGAGGCGATGGACCCTGGCCAGCCGCGGGACACGCGGCGCTGGTTCAGCCGGCGCGTCGTCGCCGATCCCGATTTCCCCTCCGGCCGTGCCGTGCACACGCGGGTGAAGGACGGGCGCTGCGTCTTCCTCAACGGCGAGGGGCGCTGCGTCCTCCAGAAAGCGTCCTCCGCCCGGCCCGGCCTCCAGCTGAAGCCGTTCTTCTGCACCGCCTTCCCGGTGACGATCGCGCACGGCGTGCTCATGCTCGACGACGAGGACTACCGCGCCGGCCAGCCGTGCTGCGCCGCGACGAAGGGCGGGCCCCTCACCGTCTTCGACACGTGCGGGATGGAGCTGCGGCACGTCCTCGGCGCGGCCGGCGTCTCGCGCCTGCGCGCGCTCGCCGGTCGTCATCGAGCAAGGGGGCGCAGCGGCGCGCCCCCTTGACCCCCGCTCGCTCCGCGGGAATGAATCCCGCTCCGCTCGCAGCTTATGCTCATTGAACCTTGCTGACCCTTCGATACGCCGCGCTCCTCTTCTTCTTCGCTTACAGCCCTGCCTTCGCCTCCCCGCCCGACGAGCCCGCGGTGACCGCGGTCCGGCTCACGGGCGAGCTGCATATCGACGGGCGCCTCGACGAGCCCGCGTGGGCCCTGGCCACCCCCGCCACCGGCCTGCGCCAGCGCGAGCCGCGTGAAGGCGAGCCGGCCACCGAGCCGACCGAGGTGCGCGTGCTCTTCGACGCGCGGAACCTCTACATCGGCATCCTGGCGCGCGACTCGGAGCCGTCCCGGGTGGTGGCGCACATCCTCCAGCGGGACAAGCTCCTGGAGCCCGGCGGCCCCGACGGCAGTCACGAGTTCGCCGGCGACGACGCGGTGGCCATCCTCCTCGACCCGTTCCGCGACCGCCGCAACGCGTTCGTCTTCGCCACCAACCCCGTCGGCGCCGAGTTCGACGCGCTCATCACCGACGAGTCCGGCGCCTTCGACGCCGACTGGCGCACCGTGTGGACGGTGCGGGCGCAGCGCGGGCCGGAGGGCTGGTCGGCCGAGATGGCCATCCCGTTCCGCTCGCTGCGCCATCCCTTCCGGACGGGGGAGGACGGCTGGGGCTTCAACGTCTGGCGGGTGATCCGGCGCAAGAACGAGCAGACGCTATGGACCGCGTGGTCGAGGAAGGGCGGGGGATTCCAGCGGGTGAGCCAGGCCGGACGCCTGGACGGCCTCACCGATCTGCCGCGGTCCCGCGCGGCCGTCGAGGTGAAGCCCTACGGCCTCGTGGGGCTGACCCAGGGGCCGCGCGTCGGCGATCGCCTCGACACCGGAGGCGACGCGGACGTCGGCCTCGACGCGAAGTGGGAAGTGCGGCCGGGCGTGGTCGCGGACGCCACCATCCACCCGGACTTCGCTCAGGTGGAGGCCGACGACGAGCAGGTGAACCTGACCCGCTTCGAGCTGTTCTTCCCGGAGAAGCGCGAGCTCTTCCTCGAGAACGCGGGCATCTTCGATTTCGGCTGGCGCGGCTTCGACGAGACGCCGCCCTTCCTTCTCTTCTTCTCGCGCCGCATCGGGATCGCCAAGGACGACGCGAGCCCGATCCCGGTCCGCGGGGGAGCGCGGCTCTCGGGGAGGGCGGGCCGGCAGACCGTGGGCTTCCTGGACATGCTGACGGGACCGGGCGCCGGGCAGCCCGCGGCCAACTACGGCGTGCTGCGCGTCAAGCGCGACCTGCGGCAGAACGACTCCCTCGGCGCGATGATCGTCGACCGCCGGGACGCCGCCGAGGCCAACACCGCCGCCGGGATCGACGCCTCGTTCCGGCCCACGGCCGGCCTCAACGTGCAGGCCTTCGCGGCCCACACCTGGACCCGGGGTCCGGGAGGCGACGGCTCGGCCTGGCGGGTGAGCGCCGACTACACCTCCGACCGCTTCGGCATCCTCGCCCAGCATTTGATGGTCGGCCCCGAGGCGAACCCCGGGGCGGGGTTCGTCACCCGGACCGACATCCGCCGCACCGACGCGTACGGCCGCTTCACGGTGCGTCCCTCCTACGCCGGGATCCGCCGGATCGACTTCTTCATGGAAGGACAGCACGTCGTGCGCACGAGCGGGGAGAAGCAGGACGCCGGCGGGGGGCCGACCGTGAGCCTGGAGATGGACAGCGGCGACAGCGTCAACGCCTACTTCTTCCAAGGCTCCACCCGGCTGGACGAGCCCTTCAAGCTTTCCGGCCGCGTCCCCGTGCCCGCGGGTGATTACGGGGTCCGCGCCTGGTCCCTGTCGGCCCGTACGAGCAGCCGCCGTCCCATCACGCTCGCGGGCGAGGCGCAGGTGATGGACACCTACGGGGGCCGGCTCTCCACGCTCAGCGCCAGCACGCGCGCGGCCCCGGGCTCACACCTCACGCTGCGGATGGGCTTCAACCATCACCGCGTCGAGCTGCCCGGGGGATCCTTCACCGCCGACGTGGCGTTCGTGCGCGCGGTGTACGCCTTCAGCCGCCGGCTGGTCGCGTCGGGCCTGCTGCAGCGCAACAGCCTCGACGGGAAGATCGTCACCAACCTGCGCCTGAACTTCATCCACCACGAGGGCAGCGACCTGTTCGTCGTGTTCAACGAGGACCGCCGCGACGCCGTGCCGAGCCGCTTCGTGGCGAGCCGCGGCCTCGCGGTCAAGGTGAGCTATCTCACCCGGTTCTAGACGTTGCCTTTCCGCGCAGAGGCCGCAGAGGAACGCCGAGGCCGCAGAGAACGGACAGGAGGATGAGGGCGCGGTGGACGACCGCCGCGCCCTGGACCGGCGAGGGCCGCGGGTGGTTGCGACTAGCTGAAGCGGACGCTGACCAGCTTGCTGACGCCCGGCTCCTCCAGCACCCCGAATGCGGGCGAGCTCCGCTTCGCACATGTCTTCATCCATGCGCGCTCGCGGAAATGAATTCCGCTTCGCGCGCTGGAGGAAATGCTCCGCTGCGCTCGCCCGAACGCGGAGGAACCGGGCGCTAGCTGAACCTCACACTGACCAGCTTGCTGACGCCCGGCTCCTCCATCGTGACCCCGTAGAGCTGGTCGGCGATCTCCATGGTCTTGCGGGAGTGGGTGATGAGGACGAACTGCGTCTGGTCCTTGAGGCCCTCGAGCATGCGGACGAAGCGGCCGATGTTGGCGTCGTCGAGAGGGGCGTCCACCTCGTCGAGGATGCAGAAAGGCGACGGCTTGTACTGGAAGATCGCGAACAGCAGCGAGATGGCGGTGAGCGCCTTCTCGCCTCCGGAGAGCAGCATCACGTTCTGGAGGCGCTTGCCGGGAGGCTGGGCCATCACGTCGATCCCGCTCTCGAGGATGTCCTCCTCGTCGAGGAGGCTCAGCCCGGCGGTGCCCCCCCCGAAGAGCTGCTTGAAGATCTCCCCGAAGTGCTGGTTGATGACCTGGAAGGCCTCGCGGAACCTCTCCTTCGACGTGCGGTCGATGCTCTTGATCGCGCGGTCCATCTCCGCGATCGACTCGACGAGGTCCTGGCGCTGCGCGCTCAGGAAGCGGTGCCGGTCCTCCAGCTCCTGCGCCTGCTCCACCGCGAGCACGTTCACCGGCCCCATGCGGTCGAGCTTGTCGCGCAGCTCCTGCACCCGGGCTTCGAGCGCGGGAGGCTCGGCGGCCCGGCCCTCGTCGGTCAGGCCGGCGGCCGCCTCCGCCGCGGTGGCGGCCACCGCCTGCTGGCATTCCCGCACCAGGTGGTCGAGGTCCGAATCGGTGCGGGCCCGGGCCACCTCCAGCTCCGCCAGCGCGTCGCGCAGCATGCCGCGCTCGCGGCGTCGCTCCTTCAGCGCCAGCTCGCGGCTCTCCAGCTCGTTGCGGATCTCCCGCACCCGGTCCTCGGCCGCGGCCGCCTCGCCGGTGACACGGTCGCGGTCCGTGAGCGCGAGGGCGAGCAGCCGCTCCGACTCGGCGCGCTCGGCGCGCAACGCCTCGCGCCGGCGGGACAGTTCCTCCGCCCGGCTCCGGCCGGCCGCGATGCGGCCCTCGAGCTCGTTCCAGTCGTCCTCGAGGCGCCGCGCCTCCGCCTCCGCCGCCGCCGCCCGCTCGCGCAGGCCCGCGACCACGGCGCGGGTCTCCGAAGACGCGGCGTGGGCGGCTTCGGTCGAGGTCCGGGCCGTGGCCACCGCCGCTCCCAGCGCGGCCAGCCGCTCCGTGCCGCTCTCGCGCTCGGCCTCCGCCGCGGCGAGCGCCGCTTCCAGCTCCGCGAGCCGCACGGCGGCGGTGCCCCGCTCCTGCTCGGCCTGGCGGCGCTCGGTGTCGAGCACCGCCGCCTTGCGGTGGAGGCGCGCCGCTTCTTCGTCGGCCGCGGCGAGGTCGTGGCGGACGGCCACCAGCTCCTTCTCGGCGGCGTGGATGCGCTCGGCGAGCGCCGCGGCCTCGCCCTCCGCGGCGGCCGCGGCCTTCGTCTCCGCGTCCACGCGCGCGCGGGCGGCAGCGAGCAGCGTCTCCAGCTCTTCCAGGCGGGCGGTGATCTCGCGGATCTCGCGCCGGGGCGCGAGCAGGCCCTTTCCGCCACGGCCCCCTTCGGCGACGGCGCCGTGCAGCGTTTCCCCGGCCGGGGTGACGCACGGCACGGGTCCATGCGCCGCGGCGACGGCGAGCGCATCGTCGAGCGCGTCGACGACGAGCGCGTCGGGCAGCGCGTTGCGGATCGCCTCGGCGTGGGGGCCGGTGACGCGGTAACGCTCGCTCAGCAGGCCGCGGACGCGCCGCTCGCGGCCCGCGATCTCTCGCAGCCGCGATCGGTCCACGGGACGGGCGGCCGCATCGAGGAGCAGCAGCGCTCCGCGGCCCGCGCCGGACTCTTCCAGGAAGCGGACCCCCTGCACCGCGCGTCCGGCGTCGGCGACGAGCACCGCCTGCAGGCGGTCCCCGAGGAACGCCTCGACGGCGCGCTCGTGGGTGGACTCCGCCTCCACGGCGTCGGCCACGACCCCCAGGACCTCGATGCTCTCGGGCCCCGCGAGCAGCGCCCGCGCCCCCTCGTCGAACGCGGCGTGGGTGGCCACGATCTCCTCGAGAGAGGCGAGTCGGCCGGCGAGGCCGTCGCGCTCGCTCCGCAGGGCGTCGGCTTCCCGCTCGTGACCCGCCGCGCGCTGCCGCGCCTTGGCCGCCCGCGCCCCCGCCTCTTGCCGCTGCCCGCCCAGGTGCGCCACGAGGTGGTCGGCGGACTCTTCGCGCGCGCGCGCCTCCGCGCGAAGCGACTCGATCCGGCGCCGGTCTCCCTCCAGCTCGTCGATCTCCGCCGCGAGCTTCACGAGATCCGCCGCCGCCCGGTCGGCGTTGCCCGTCACCGACGACCGCGCGTTCTGCAACGCCGCCAGCCGGCCCAGCAGCGAGACCTGGCTCTCGCGGCTCGCCTCCTGCTCCGCCTCCGCCTCGCGCTGTCGCGCCGCCGCCGCGTGCGCGGCATCGTCGGCGCGGCGGGCGTCGTCCTCGGCCTGCGCGAGGTGTGCACGCAGCCGCGCCTCGTCCTCGCTCCGCGCCGCCCGCTCGGCACCGAGCGGGCCCACGCGGCCCTGCAGCTCTTCGGCCTCGCGCGCCTCTTCCGCGCTGCGCTGCTCGGTCTCGTCGATCTGCTCGCGGCAATAGCCGCTGCGGCCCTGGTGGCGGTCGACCGCGAGCGTCAGCTCGCTGAGGCGGGCCCGCGCCCGCTCCAGCGCTCCTTCCGCATCGTAGAGCACGCCGCGGCGGGCCTCCATCTGCGCCTCTTCGGCCTCGAGAGCGATGGCCGCCGCCTGCTCGCGCCCCGACTCGTCGGCGACCCGCGCCGAGAGCGCGCCCGACTGCTCCTGCAGCTCGAGGAAGCGGCGGCCGAAGAGCACCCGCTGCACCGCGATCATCTCGTCACGCAATACGCGGTAACGCCGCGCCTTGCCGGCCTGGCGCTTCAGGCTCTCGAGCTGCTTTTCCACCTCGTGCACGATGTCGTTCACGCGGAGCAGGTTCTGCTGGGCGGCCTCGAGCTTGAGGGCCGTCTGCCGCCGGCGCGCCTTGTACTTCGTGATCCCCGCCGCTTCCTCGATGAGGGCGCGGCGGTCCGCGGGCTTGCTCGACAGGATCATCCCGATCTTGCCCTGCTCGATGATCGAGTACGCCTTCGAGCCGAGGCCGGTGTCCATGAACAGCTCGTGGATGTCGCGCAGGCGGCATACCTTGCCGTTCATCAGGTACTCGCTTTCGCCGTTGCGGTAGAGACGCCGGGTCACCACGCATTCGGGGGCGCCGTCGGGGCTGTTGCCGTTGAGGCCCGAGACCTTCAGGTTCACCTCGGCCATCGCCAGCGGCTGGCGCGACTGGCTCCCCGCGAAGATCACGTCCTCCATCGCGGTGCCGCGCAGGCTCTTGACGCTCTGCTCGCCGAGAACCCAGGAGATGGCGTCCGAGATGTTGCTCTTGCCGCAGCCGTTGGGGCCCACGATGCCGGTCACGCCCCCCCGGAACGACAGCTCCTGCCGGTCGCAGAAGGACTTGAAGCCGACGATCTCCACGGAATCAAGACGCATGGAAGCCCCTAGGTATTGTGAACCTCGGGCACTCTAACACAAGCGGCTGCGCCCAAGATAGAACGACTTGGGAGCGGACGCGCGTTCGGGGCGCGTCGAGGCCATCGCTCGGAGCGCGTCGGTCGAAGCCTGTGTCTCGATCCTTCGTGAGCTCTCCGGAC
>Ga0070706_100004859_pt1 | contig 12873 bp, 13 predicted proteins | sample KBSK5501metaG_FD_65476 | JGI IMG/M metagenome (GOLD analysis project Ga0070706, IMG submission 65476) | Corn, switchgrass and miscanthus rhizosphere microbial communities from Kellogg Biological Station, Michigan, USA - KBS K5-50-1 metaG | ecosystem: Host-associated > Plants > Roots >...
CTCGAGCACGGTGGCGGACCGCCCGACCAGGGCCGATGTTCCGGTCCGCAGCACCGGGGGCTGCCGGATGTGGCGCACCGCCAGCGGCCGCACCACGCCCAGGCCGGCCCCCGCCGCGACGGTGAAGGCGACGATCTGGAAGGGCAGGCCCAGGCCGACGCCGCCGACGATGGCCGCCACCACCGCCGCGACCGCCAGTAGCCCGAACGCCAGCGTTGTCGTCATGACCTCGGCGACGCCCAGTAGCGCGGCCAGGACCAGCCAGACAATCCACGACCCCATGGTCACTCCCGGAGCGGGCGCAGCAGCGACGAGCCCACGTCCCGAGCGAACGTACGGCGGCTCTCCCGCGTCCCTGTATTGACACTAACTCCGCTGTGGCGCGCCGACACCACTACTGACGAGCCGCAATCCCGTCCCGTTCACTCGCCGAGCCGCGCAGCCAGGAGACGCCCGGCTCCGGCAGTCCGCCGGCCGGCGCTCCAAGCGGGGGCTGTTCAGCGCGATGTGCAGGTGGATGCGCCCGCTCGCCGTCACCGGGGCGCCCGCCGGGTCTTGGAGTCGTGTCGCTGCTGGTCGAGGTGGCTGGGCGGATAAGCGAGTCGCGGAGGGACAGGGCGACGCGAGCATCAGCCCTCCGCAGAGCAGGCCGACGGTGTCCACGACGATGAGCGGGATACCGCCGGTGCTGAGCCCGTAGGCCAGCCAGATCGCGTAACCGCCCGCATAGGAGGCCAAGAAGCCTGCCGAGACTTCACCCGATGTGCGGCAGGCGAGGGTACGACGGCTTCGGTCGCCGGTGCCACGCCTGTCGTGGTGCGCTCAGTGGTCATGTCATGCTCCCCTTGGCTGCTGACCCCCGGTGGCTGGGGCGGCCCAGCCCGGTCCTGTTGGCCTGGCTCTTCGGGGAACGGTACGAATTGCGGCCGCCGTGGGGCGTCACCCGAAGGTGCCTGCTGGGTGGAATGTCGCTGCGGGGCGATCCCTCACCCGAAGGTGCTACGGGACGGGCTGAGGGCGGTGTCAGGGGATCAGGCCGAGCTGCCGGGACCGCGCGACGGCCTTGGTCCGGTTGGCGGTGCCGAGCTTGGCCAGGACGTGGGTCACATGCTTTTTTGACCGTGTCGGGCGCCACCACGAGGTCGTGGGCGATGCGCTGGTTTGACCTGCCCGCGGCGAGCAGCCGCAGCACCTCCAGCTCGCAGTCGGTCAGCGGCTCGGCCAGGCCCGGCGGCGTGGCGGCTCGCTTCTGCGGCGGCGTGGCGTCTGGCTGGCCGCAGGCGCGCAGGGGCGCGGCCAGGTAGCCGGGTCGATACGGCGGGCCGCGCTCGGCTGGTCTGGCCGGGCAGCGGGCAGCTGGGCGCGCATCGGCGCGTCTTCGTCGGCCAGGACCCGGACGTAGCCGTGCCGGCGGGCGGGCGTGAACGCCTCGGTCAGCGCGCCGAGGGCGCTGGCGTGATCGCGAAGCCTGCTGAGCCGCAGCCGCTGTCCGGTAGACAGCGCCCAGCAGCGCGTGGTGGTACCCGGGCTGTCCGAGCTCAGCCGACGTGCTCACCACGGGTAGGCTGCGTTGTCACCCTCCTTGATTCGGGGCGGCGTTCCCTCGCCAGTGACTGCTGTAGGGCAGGCCCCGCACGCTGGCGGCTCAGCCATCTGGCAGGCCCAGCAGCCCGTGGGCGACCTCGGTGAGGTCGGCGCCGGTGACGTCGGGCGGGGCGAAGATGGGCGAGTACTCCGGCTCCAGGCGGCTGACCCAACCGGTGACCAGCCCGGCCTGGCTGGCCCCGTGGCAGTCCCAGGCGTGCGCGGCGACCAGCGCTAGCCCGCCTGGTTCCACGCCGAGTACGGACGCCGCATGCCGGTACACCACGGCCGCGGGCTTCCAGGTCCCGGCCTGTTGCACCGAGATGACCCGCTCGATGTAAGGGCCCAGCCCAGCCCGCTCCACGAATGAACTGGTGAGGGCGGCGCTGCCGTTGGTCAGGCAGCCCAGCCGCAGCCCCGCCCCGGCCAGAAGCTTCGCGGCGGGCAGCACATCGGGGTGCGCGGGCAGCTCGCTCAGGCCAGCCAGCACCGAGGCGACCTGGGCCGCGTCCACCCGGTACCCGGACACGGCCCGCAGCGCTTGCCCGGCGACCTCGGCAAACGGCGCGTACTCCCCGGTGGCAGCCAGCGCCATCCCGTCCCGCAGGGTCCGGGTGAACCACATTTCCAGCAGGTAAGGCGGCAGCCCGGCAGCGGCGAACCGGTCCCGGAGTGGCTCCAGCGGCATCAGGGTTTCGATCACGTCGAACACAACCGCGACCGGGCGACTGGCCATGATCCACTTTACCGCCCGGTGATGGCACGCAACGGCTGGCGCAGGTTCGCTTTCCTCGTCTCGCCGCCTCGCGGCGCGCTAGCTGTGAAGCTACGCACGGCCAGGTGCGCGATCACCGCTGCCGGAACGGCGTCTCTGTAGATGCAACGCAAGCAGCATCGAGGAGGCGCCGTGAACAAAACGATGGCCGCTGTGGCCGTGGCCGGGACGGTGCTGGCCGGCCTTGCCGCCGCCAGCCCCGCGCTGGCGGTGACAGGGGACATCCAGCTGTGCTCCCCAAGCACCAACGGCGGCACGATGGTCAACGGGGTGTGCGTGTGTTCGTGTCCGGCACCACCCAGCTCATCGGCACCATGACCAACCTGGGCAATGGCAATTATCAGGGCCAGTTCTCCTGCCGGTGAACCCCGGCTATGTGGACATCAAGAGCAGCGGCGGCGCCACGCTGACCATACCCATTACCACGGTGAACCAATGACGCCCAGCCAGGAGGGGTAGGGAGCCGACCCGGTCCGCGGCCGTCAGCGGCACGGGGTGGGAGCGCAGCCTACTGCGAGTTTGCCCCGGCTGCCGGGCAAGTCGAGGATGTGGGAGTGGCCGGTGCTGGGTGCGAGATGCCCGGCTGTGATGCAATCAAGAAGAGTCGGCGGGCGTCCTATCTGGATGTGAAGAGCCGTGGGTGCTGACCATCGCCTGTTCCTGGAGGCCACGCTGCCGCACCTGGACGCTGTTTACCAGGTGGCGCGGCAGTGGGCCAGGGACGGGCAGAACCCCGAGGACCTGGTGCAGGAAACCTACCTGCGGGCCTACGCCGCCTTCGGCTCCTACCGGGGTGGGAACGCGCGGGCGTGGTTGGCCGCGATCTGCCTGAACGTGGCCCGGTCGCAGGCGCGCCGCCGCCGTCGGCGGCCATGGGAGGTGACCGGGTCCGGCCTACTGGACGTGCTGCCACGCTCCCGCGCAGACGGCGGGGAGGGCGCGGGTGACGTGGTTGACGTGGTGATCGCTGGCCTGGACGCGGAGCAGGTGTCCCGGTGCCTGGGGCTGCTGCCGGAGCCGCAGCGGGCGTGCATCGTGCTGATGGATGTGGCCGGGTACAGCGCCCGGGAGGCGGCGGAGGTACTGGGCTGCCCGCGCGGGACGGTGCTGGCCCGCGTGCACCGGGGCCGGCGAAAGCTGGCGCAGTTGCTGGCCGAGGCGGGGGTGAGCCGTGGACAGCCATGACCGGATGCTGGCTGGGTTCCTGGCCGGGGAACTGGACCCTGCGGACGCGCAGCGGTGGGATGAGCACCTGCTGGCATGCGAGCGGTGCTGGCGGGCGGTGCGCGAGGACCGGGCCGGCCGCCAGGCCGCGCAAGTGCTGCGCCAGCCCGCGCCGCCGGGGCTGGCCGACCGGCTCGCCTTCGCCGTGGAGGTGGCCGCCGCGGGCCGCACGGCCGCGCAGCGGCGCACAGGCCAGGATATCCATTCAGGGCGGTGGGGCCGCCATGACCGCCGGTTGCGCTGGCGGCTGGCGAGTGCCGGGGCCGTTGCCGTCGGCCTGGTGATCGCGCTCCTGGTGGCCCTGCTCCCAGGCGGGCACCAGGCCGGCAGTGTGCCCGCGGCGGTGGCGGCGGTGGCGCGGTACGCGCGGGCGATCCCGCCGCCCGCCGGGGAACAGCATCCTCAGCGCGCCGCGCCGGTGCAGGTTGGCCGCCCCGTGACAGTGACCGCGGGCGGGCAGCGGATCGTCCTGCGGACGTGGCGCCTGGGCGGCACCGAGGCGGTGGTGGCGGTGTCGGGCCATCCGTTCCCGACGCCCGCCCACGCCCATGGAGTGCCCGGCATGGGGATGGCGTGGTCGGCGCGGCTCGGGAGGCTGGGCCTGTACTGCCTCAACGGGACGACTTCGGAGCTGGTGGCGGCGCCGGTCCCGGCGGCGGAGCTGGCCGCGCTGGCGGCGCAGCTGCCGCTGGCCTGACGGCACCGTCGACGGGCAGCACAGCCCCGCCCAGCGCCGCCGCTGCGCCTGTGCAATCAAACATCCTCTCCGGGCGTCTCTCACGACATCAGCACCCGAGCACGCCTTCGGCGCGCACGTGAAGGAGTACGCCAATTTTGGCCGCTCCTCTACGAGCCTGGGGCCGCTGCTGCCGAAGTGTCAGCCGGTGACAAGGAGGGGTGCCATGGGGTTGCGGCGGCTTCCCGGCGCAGCAGCTGGGCGGGCTGCCCGGCTGCTGCCGTGCCCGCGGGCGCAACCGAAGGGCAGATCCGGCAGGCCGCGCGGGTGGCCCGGTGCGTGGGCCGCGGTCATGCCGCGCCAATGCGGCCAGCGGACGTGGCCGCGGTGGCCTCCACGCTCGCGGTGCGCACCTTCCCGCCGGGGTCGATCTTGTTCGCCAGCGGTGACCAGGCGTGTGGATCGTGCGCGAGGGCCTGATCGAGCTGTCGGTCGGCGCGGGGCGCCGCCGCGCCGTGGTCCAGCTGCTGCGCCCCGCCGACGTGGACGGCGACATCCAGTTGCTACTGGAGATGCCCTGCCCTACACCGGCCGCGCCCTGTCCGGCGTCACGTGCCTGTTCCTTGCCTGCGACGACTTCGAGCAGTTGTTGGCCACCCACCCGGCGATCGCCCGGCGGTGGCTGTCCAGCGTGGCCCAGCGGCTGGCGGCAAGCCAGGCCCGGGTCCTCGAGCTGCTCGGCGGGTCGCTGACGGCTCAGGCCTGCAAACTACTCGCTGACGAGGCCGTGAGCGGGCGGGTAGAGCTGCCGCAGCAGACCTTGGCTGCAATGCTCGGCGCACAGCGGCCCTGGCTGAACAAGGTGCTCAAGGACCTGGAACGCGACGGCTTGATCACGATCAGCTACAGCGCCATCGAGATCCGCGATGCCACCAGGCTCGCCTCCCGGGCCTGACCCGGCGTCCGGTGCACGCGGGCGCGTGGCCGGCTGGGTCGCACAGGCCTTCTGCCAAATGTGTCAGATTGCTGACCTTGTCCGCCGCGGGCGGCGCACCGGCGTAAATCTATATGGGAGAAGGCTCTGTGGTTAGCGTCCCTTCCTCCGGGAGTGGACGTGCGGGATGGCCGTGGTGGAAAGCGACTGGGCCCGGTGGGTGACTCGCCGGCCAGCACGTCGGCGATCTGGGCCTGATCCACCTTGGTACCCGGACACGACCCGCAGCGCCAGCGCTGCGACCTCCGCAAACGGAACGTAGTCCCCGGCCGGGCGGCGGCGTTGAGGCAGGCCAGCTGGGCATAGTCGGCGCTCGCGGCGATCTCGCGGGCCAGCGCCAGTCGTGACGCGGCGGCACCGGTCTTGGGTCCGGAACTCGCCGCGCTGGCGGCGCGGCTGCCGCTGGCCTGACGGCCGCGGCGGGCGGTACGCCCGGCCGTTCGCGCCGGGCAGCCACCGGACGGTCCTGCTGAAGGACTGGACGCCGGACCGCTTCTTTCTGAATCTTTGGCTGGATGTGCAATCAACCCCGCTGCGGCAGCGTCTATAAGAGGCGTCCTTGGAGCTGTCTGTGACGGTGCCCGTTCACGGGACGGGCACCTGAGGAGGGTCTGCCCATGTCCACGTTCGCATCACCCGGCCGCTCGTGGCCGGGTCCGGCCTTCAGGGCTGGTGTTGGCATGGCCGCTGTCGCCCTGGTGGCGGCCGCCTGCGGCTCGTCGGGGAGCACGTCGGCGGCGGCCGGCCAGTCCAAGTCTCCGATGCCGGAGATGTCGAGTTCGATGCCGATGCCCAGCCCGTCCATGTCGATGGGTAGCGGGATGCTGCCGATGGGCGCCAAGCACATGAAGGTCACGATCACCTCGCCGATGACGGGGATGAAGGTGACGGGCAACAGCGTGACGGTGCACGTGCAGGTGAGCGGCTATAAGGACACCTGCGCGCTGGCCGGCCGGCCGCTGATGGGCGGGATGGAGGCCACCGCCACCGGGCACTATCACGTGCTGCTGGACGGGTCGCTGATCAACATGCTCTGCACGCCGACCGCCGTGGTGTCGCTGCAGAACGTCAAGCCCGGGATGCACACGCTTACCGTGGTGCCCGCCCTCGATGACCACGCGCAGGTCAACGCCAACGCGAAGTCGATCACGTTCGACTACGCGCCGGCCAAGCCGCTGCCCGCGCTGACCAGCATGATGACCATGGGCAAGCCCTCGATCATCATCGTCTCCCCCAAGCCCGGGGCGACCGTGGCCGGGAACTTCACCGTGAAGGTCCGGGTCAAGGACTACCACCTGAGCTGCGGGCTGTTCGGCAAGCCGAACCTGCACGGGTGGGGGCACTGGCACCTCAACCTCGACTCCGCCACCGGCGGCATGATGGGCATGGGCGGCATGATGGGGATGAGCTGCACCCAGGTGATCCACGTGTCCACCGCAGGGCTGATGCCCGGGTCGACCCACACGCTGATCGCGCTGCTGGTCGACAACCTGCACGTGCCGCTGATGCCGCTGATCGCCGCCCGGGTGAGTGTGCGGATCGGCAAGTGAAGTCCTGGCCGCAACCGAACGCGCGATCTGGGCCGGCCAGCCCCGGGACGCCCGGCAGTGAGGCAGGCAACCGGCCGGCCGCGTGGCCGTCGCGCCGGTCCTGGCGGCTGGGCTTGCGGGTGGCCGGGGCCGGGCTGCTGGCTGCGACCGGAGCGATCCACCTGGACCTGTACCTGACCGGGTACCGGTCCATCCCCACTATCGGCTGGATGTTCCTGCTGCAGGTGATCACCGCCTTCGGCCTCGCCGCGGCCGTGCTCGCGACCGGCAGCCGGTTGCTGGCCGCGGCGGGCGCCGGGTTCGCCCTGGCCACGCTCGGCGGGTACCTGCTGTCGGTATGGGCCGGCCTGTTCGGGTTCAAAGAGATCCGTACCACCGCCGGAATCGTCGCCGGGATCATTGAGGTGGCTGCCTTCGCGGCCCTGGCCGCCCTCGCCGCCACCCCCGCTGCGACGGGCCAGCAGGCCGGGCAAGCCACTGGTGGCAGCCGGCTGCCCGCCTGGTACCGTGGCAGCCGGCTGCTGGCCGGGCTCCAAGCTGGCATCCCGGGCGCGGGACGGGCTGTGGCCGGCCTGTCCATCGCCGCCCTGGTGGTGCTGGGCATCTCGGTGGCGCACGCGGGTGGCCCGGCACCGGCACCGGCCAGCGGCGGCCGCGCAGTCCTGAAAACGGCCACCATCGGCGGGGTTAGGGTGCTCACCACCGCGCAAGGGTTCACCTTGTACTGGTTCGCCCCCGACACCCCGGCCAGGTCCGCTTGCTACGGGACCTGCGCCGGCTACTGGCCGCCAGTGACCGTGACCGGAACCCCGTCGGCGGGCCCCGGTGTCACCGGCAGACTCGGCACGATCAAGCGGTCCGGCAGCACCACCCAGGTCACCTACAACGGGCACCTGCTCTACACCTACGTCGGCGACACCGCCCCCGGCCAGGCCTTCGGCAACAACCTCAACCTCAACGGGGGGCTATGGCACGAAGTGACCGTGTCCGGCTGAGCGGTGAGCGCATCAAGGCCGCCAGTCCTCCCCGCCGGGCCTTCGGCGCCAACGCGATCTTCAGCGGGTCGCTTCGGAGAGCCCGGGGTGGTGCGGCTGGTGTCGGGACTCGCGAGCGCCGCACCGGTTGGCCGGGAGCACCGCTCGCCGCCCTCGTCGCGGTCGTGGCCGCGACCGGCGCAGCCTGGTATGGGTTCCTGGCCCACATTCATGGTCATCCGGCGGTGCGGCTGGCAGGCGCGCTCGCGCTGGCCTCGGGTGGCCTGGCTGCGGTGCTGCTGGCCACCCCACCGCGGCAGGCCGCGGTGCCGGTGCCCGGCGGGCCTGGCCCGCTCTCCCAAGCCGCCCAGGCGGCGGGCACCCGCACCGTCGCTGCGATCCTGGGACTGCTGTCCATAACCACCGCGCTGATCCACTTCGCGGTGATCGACCAGCACTGGGCCGTGTACTGGCTATACGGGGCGTTCTTCATCCTGGTGGGGTCCGCCCAGCTGGGCTGGGCGCTGGCCATCACCGCCGCGCCCAGGCGCTGGCTGCTGTGGAGCGGGGTGGTGGGGAACGCCCTGGTGGTGATCACCTGGATCGTGACCCGCACCGTCGGCGACCTGGTCGGCCCGGCCGCCACCACGCCCGAGCGGGCTGGATTCGGTGACCTGGTAGCAACGGTCATGCAGGTTCTCGTAGTCGCCGGCTGCCTGGTCCTGCTGTCGCGGCGGCGAGTCCGCGCCGGTTGGTGGGCCGAGCAGGCACGCGTGATCGCCGCGCTGGCCGTCGTCCCATTCCTTGTGCTGGCGCTGTACTCGGCGGTCGGCGGGTCCCCATTCGTCAGCATGGTGGGCTGACCAGGCCACCAGCAGCCGACACCCCCCGCTGTGTCAGTCTTCCAGTTCGACCGTGCCCTGGAGGTACTCTTCCCGGTCGATCTCGCCGTTTGCATACCGCAGCCGCAGGGCATCCTTGGCCTGCCGCACCGCGGGCGACTCGGGCGGGGGGAGAGGGGGCGGTTCAGGCCCGCGCCGGGTGCCCAGGGCTCGTGCCACCACGACACCAGCCGTCACCGCCACCACAAGGCCAACGAAGATCCACAACAGAGCCCAGGCTCTCATGCCCGCACCCATCATTCCGCCCATGACGGCCCACCGCCTTCCCGGCATCCTGCTCCACCTCTCAGCATCGCGGGCCGCCGCCGTGGCGCGAGGGCCATACGGCCTGGACCGCGATGACCAAGGACCCCGGCCGCCGGTGGGGCACGATCAAGGAAGCCTGGGGTATGGGCTGGCCGGGGACGTAGCCCCAGGTCAAGCACGATTCGCTGGATCCTGCCTGGCGGTGGGATCATGGCGGCGGGCCGGCCCTGGGCCAGGCTCGGTGAGCTGAGGGAGAACGCGATGGGCGAAGCTGATGATGGGGACGGCGCGGCCGCATACAACTACGCTCGCTTCGATGATTACGTCGCCGCTGGGGGCGATGTGGCGGATGAGGCCGCGTTCTGGGTCTCGCCCCGGGCGGGGCAGCGTGCGCCGGATTTCGCCTTGCCGCGGCTGGGAGACGGCGGCAGTGTCAGGCTGTCCGAGCTGTGGCGGTCCAGGCCGCTGGTGATGGAGTTCGGCTCGTTTACTTGACCGTACTGCTCCGCAGAGGGTCCTCTGCTTGATGCCGCGGCGGCCCGCCACCCTGAGGCCACGTGGGTGTTCGTCTACACCCGGGAGGCGCACCCGGGCGAGAACGTCCTGCACCATGACAGCTTCGAAGGCAAGCTGGCCTGCGCGGCGCTGCTGCGCGACGAGACCGGGATCCGCCGGGACATCCTGGTGGACGACCTGGCCGGCACCGTGCACTTCGCCTACGGGCTGATGCCGAACATGACCTGGGTGATCGGCCGGGGCGGGCGGATCGCTTACAAGGCGGACTGGACCAGCGCCGCGAATGTGGAAGCCTTCCTGGAACGGTTTCTGGCCGCCCGCGGCGAGCACCCGCCCGGGACCACGCCGGTGATGTATGAGAGTCAGCAGGCCGAGTTCCGGTACCCCGACCGGAAGCGGTTCATGCAGCGCCTGCTGCGCAACGGCCCGCGTGCGGTGGCCGAGTTCGAGAAGGCCCAGGAACTGTGGGCTCACCGGGCGGCACCCTGACCGGTCAAAGCTCCCGCAGTTCTCCGCCGTGCCCGCACGGGCGGTGGCCGTTCAGGTTCAGCGGCCATGGGACCAGGCCCGGGTACCAGCGGCCCATTCCTAACATGGGCGCGCAGCACCACGGGCGGGCGACGTCAGCCGAGCGGCGCGCCCAGGTTTCAGCCATCCGCGGGGATGACGTCAGGGGCATGGGACCTGTCACCGAGGTGACGCAGTTCGCACGCCGGCGGGCCCGGGCGGGTTGGATGTCTTGTACCGCGGCCGATCCCGCGGTTACGTTCGGGTGTGTCCTAAGCCAATCGTTTGCGAGAGAGGTGAGCCATGGCGGCGGCCGATGGCGCGGGCAGTGGTTTCGTGCGGCGCAAGGCGGTCTCCGCGCACAACGACGCCACGATGCGGACCGTCGCGGATTTCGGCGAGTTCGGCCGGGTCACCTTGGATGAGCCGGTCCGGCACGGCGGCACAGGCCAGGGGCCCTCGCCGCTGCAAGCGGTGGTTGGCGCGCTGTGCGGGTGTGAGGCGGTGACGTTCCACCGCACCGCCGCCGAGCTGGGCCTGCGCTATGAGTCGGTGGATTTTGAGGCGGCGTTCACGATCGACATCCGGGGCCGGCAGGGGGACCGGTCGGTGCGGCCGCATTTTCAGACCGTGCGGGTGCGGGCGGTCGTGGCCACCGGAGAGCCGGCGGCGGCGCTGGCGGCGGTGATCGAGGAGACCGAGGCCCGGTGCCCGGTGATGAACCTGCTGCTGGACGCCAAGGTGGACATGCGGATCGAGTGGGTCCGCGACAGCGGCGGCAGCCTGGAGACGGTCACGCGGCGCTGAGCCCGCCGTCAGATGGCTGGCTACGCCGGCTGCGCAGTGTGGTGACTCGGGGCGAGAGCGGCCAGGATCGCTTCGATTCTGTCCGGGGCGGCCGCGATCCAGGGGAGGGTGAGCGGGTCGGGGGAGGTGAGCGCCAGTTCGCGCTGGGCGGCGGTGTCCCGTACAGCAGCCCGGTGGCGACCCGGAGCCGCAGCGCGTGTTTGTCGTCGCCGAACGCGCTGGCGGGCAGGACGCCCATGCCGTAGCGGTCCAGCAGGTGACGGGCGAGGCCCGTGTCCGTCGCCACGCCGTGGCGGGCGGCGAGTGGCGCCGCGCCGGGCGTGGAAGCCGGGGTAGAGGTAGAACGCGGCCTGCGGTGGCCGGACCTCCAGCCCGGCGGCGGCGAACCCGCCCGCCGCGGCGCGGCAGACCGCGGCGTGCAGGGACCGGCTGCGGGCGATCCGTTCGGCCAGTTCGGGGGGCTCGGTGAAGGCCAGGGCGGCGGCGTGCTGGACCGGGGCGGCGGTGGCGGACCAGATCTCGCTGGCGATCCCCAACAGGCGACCGCGCAGCGCCCGCCCGGCCAGGCCGTCGGGGAGCCGGGCGACCCCGGCCCGCCAGCCGCCGAGGGGCCAGGCTCTTGCTCGGCGCGGTCGTCACGACCGTGCGCTCGGGGGCGCAGGCGGCCGGGCCAAGGAACGGCGGCGCGGTGTCATAGGCGAGGTCGCGGTAGATCTCGTCAACGCCGCGGCGGGGCGCGCCGGCCGGGGAGTGTCAGGCAGGTGACAGGATGAGAGCGGCAGCTTCCCTGCTGCGCCGATGATGGCCGGGAAGGGAGCACGGGGTGGACGGACATAGCTATGAGCTGGTGATTGTGGGCGCGGGCAGCGGGAACATGCTGCCCGCCAAGGAGTTCGCCGGCTGGCGGATCGCGGTGGCCGAAAGCGACCGGTTCGGCGGCACCTGCCTGAACCGGGGGTGCATCCCGTCGAAGATGCTGGTGCACACCGCGGACGTCGCGCAGGAGGTGCGGCACGCGGGCCGGTTCGGGGTTCGCGCCAAGTGGGCCGGGGCGGACTGGCCGGCGATCCGCGACCGGGTGTTCGGCCGCATCGACCCGCTCCATGAGCGGTCCGTGGCTCACCGGCGGGCTAAGGGCATCGACGTGTTCCTCGGCGAGGCGCGGTTCACAGCGCCGAAGGTGCTGCAGGTCGGCGAGGAAGAGCTCCGCGGCGAGCGGTTCGTGCTGGCCGCCGGGTCGCGGCCTGCCATCCCGGCGATCGACGGCCTGGGCTCGGTGCCGTACCTCACCTCGGACACGGTGATGCGGCTGGACCGGCTGCCTAAGTCGATGGTGGTGCTGGGCGGTGGGTACATCGCGGCGGAGATGAGCCACATCTTCGGCTCGCTGGGCACCAAGGTCACCATCGTCGCCCGCGGTGAGGAGCTGTTGTCCCGGCACGACGCCGACATCCGGGCCCGGTTCACTGAGTGCTACCGGGAGCGTTTCGACGTGCGGCTGGGTGCAACGGTCAAGCGGGTCGCCAAGACCCGCAAAGGGGTCCGCCTGGACCTGGTCACCCCCTCGGGTGCCCAGGCGGCCGAGGCGGAGGTGCTGCTGGTGGCGACCGGGCGGGTGCCCAACAGCGACCGGCTCGGCGTGGCCGCGGCCGGGATCGAGACCGACGAGCACGGGCACGTGGTCACCGACGGCACCTATCAGACGAACGTGCCGGGGATCTGGGCGCTGGGTGACCTGGCCAACCACTTCCAGCTCAAGCACATGGCCAACGCCGAGACCCGCCTCGTTCGGCACAACCTCCTGCATCCGGGCCAGCCGCGGCACGCTCAGTTCACGGTGGTGCCTGCCGCGGTGTTCGCCGGCCCGCAGGTCGCCTCGGTGGGCTCGACCGAGCAGGACCTGCGGGCTCAGGGCCGCGAATACGTCGCGGCCACCCGTCCCTACCGGGATGCCGCCTACGGCTGGGCGCTGGAGGACACCACCAGCTTCGTGAAGGTCCTCGCCGACCCGGCCACCCGGCTGCTGCTCGGCGCCCACATCATCGGCCCGCAGGCCTCGACGCTGATCCAGCCGCTGATCCAGGCCATGTGCCTGGGCAGCACCGCCGACCAGGTCGC
>Ga0070706_100004860_pt1 | contig 12873 bp, 5 predicted proteins | sample KBSK5501metaG_FD_65476 | JGI IMG/M metagenome (GOLD analysis project Ga0070706, IMG submission 65476) | Corn, switchgrass and miscanthus rhizosphere microbial communities from Kellogg Biological Station, Michigan, USA - KBS K5-50-1 metaG | ecosystem: Host-associated > Plants > Roots >...
GTGCCGTCGTCGATCCGGCGGAGCGCGTCCTGCACTTGTTGCAGAATCGTCGAATTGAGCTCCGCCTCCGTGAATTCGGAATCGACGGCCACATCGGAGACGCTGGCGTCACCGGCGTCATGCGGAGTGTCGATCAATTCTCCGCGGCCGTTTTCCATGTCGCGATCGACGCGCTGGTTGAGCTTTTTCTCGAGGTCGAGGAGACGCTTCTTGTATGTCTTAGTGTTGATCATGACCGCCAAGTATAGGATTGAAAAATGAGGACAACAGCTTGCGGGTTGATTCTTGCGTGTCTGATTCTCACGGCCGGTCCGATTACGGCCGACTCGTTGTCGGATCTGCGGGCGGTTCTCCAGCGATATCCAGCGCGGGCGCCGTTCGTCGTGTCGGCCACTGTTCAGGTGAATGGCGACTCGCAGGGCGTCGCGGGCGCGCGCAGCGGCTCGACGAATTTCGAGGTCGAGTCCGGTCCAGCCGGTCTGATGATTCGCGTGCCTCCCTCCGCCCTTGGCGCGGCGGAAACCGAGGCTGAAGAGAAGAAGCGCGATCCTGAAAATCGCACGCCCACGCGCACTGCGATGGTGGCGCTCACGATCTTCGATGTGATCGATGGGCTCGACTCCGCGGCGATGTTGCTCAACGACCTCGATCAGGCGTCTTTAGTCAGTCAGACGTCCGCGACGCACGCAGGAAAGCCCGCGACATTGATGCGGATCAAAGTCAAGCCCACGCTGGCGGGCACCAGCAGATTTGTGAAGGAGCCGAAAATCGAGCTTCGGGTCTGGGTCGACTCGAACGGCATCCCTGTCGCCGCGGAGCGCGACTCGAATTACTCGGCGTCGTTCGTGATCGTTAGCGCGGCGAATGTGAGGAAGGAGCGATGGGAGTTCGCCGCCTCCGGCGATCGCCTCTACGCAGCTCGCAGCGACGAGGAGAATCGCGCCTCCGCGGTCGGCAAGAGCATCATCAGCTCGCGGTCGGTGACGTACGTCCCGAAGGCTATCCCGTGATGGCGTCGGCGATGTCGGCCAGATCGTCCATGATGGCGTTGAGCATTTTGCTGTAGCCGCCGTGATCGTTGATCATGCCGCTGTAGTCGGTCTCGCTTCCTGACCAGAGGAACGTGACCGCGTCACCATCGACGCGAATGTACTCGCAACGCAGGCTCGTCATGTGATTCATCAATTGTTTATTGCCGGCCAGGCGCCCTGCGAACGCCGCGTCAGCCGAGTAAATCGATCCCGCTTTGAAGCCGATCTTCGCCTGCTCCGGCATGTCGACCTCATTGGCCAGGACCGAATATTTGCTCACGATATCGAGTCGGGGAGCGGCAGCCTTGCCATGCTTGAGAATGACGGTCACAGCTAGCGGCTGGCCGATGATTTTGGACAGCGCCCGGTCGAGAGGGCTTCCGACGACCTGACCGCCCAGCGCCTCCCGCTGCCCGGTCACGTATCCGAGGAGGCCGCCCACTTCGTGGCCGATCTCTCCCATCGTGAGGCGCGCGGCATAACGCCCCCAGACGTTTCCGGCCTTCGCGGTGTAGATCACGTCATAACCCCGATGCTTCTTGCCGAGGTAGGCGCCTTCGGTGTTGGGGATCTGAACGGGCGCCAGTCCGGTGTCCTTCTGGATCTGTTCGAGGGCCTTCTGGTAGGCGTCGGCGAATGCCGGGCCGCCGAGGAGGAGGACGAGCAGCGAAACGGCGATCACGTTCTTGTGCATCTGAATAAATGTACCATTCTGGTTGACCTCCTATGGCGAAACAGCCGAGCGGCCGCACGCGGCCGGAAAGACGCAAGCGACAGCGCGTGGCGCTGGCCCGCGGAATCTTCGCTCGATTTGGAACAGTCGACGTCATCATCGTCGACATCAGCGAGGGAGGGGCGCGCGTGGAGCATTTCAGCCAGTTCAATGTCGGAAGAAAAGCGCTCCTCCGCTTCGAGTGGCAGCAGGAAACGATCGAGACGCAGGCAAGCGTCGTATCGTGCAAAGTTCACCGCTTCGCGCACGAAGAAGCAGGGACGACGGTGTACCAATCGGGACTGTTCTTTACGGATCAAGTCGAGGACACTGCGGCCAGAATTCACGAGATGGTCACGATGCTGGTTGCGCGCTCGCTCGCGGAGCAGGTGGCAAACGCACGGGGCATCGGGCCGGTGATCGAGCGGAACATGCCGGTGTTTCGCTCGGGCGTGGTGGCGGGCAGTGGTGTCGAGTCCCTTCGACCGGATCAACGCAGAAGGATTCCAGACTCTCAGATCGTCGTCGATCGCGGATACCTCCGATGCGTGCTCAAAGGGAAACAGTGGGACATGAAATGGACCCGCAGCCCAAAGCAGCCGGAAATCGGCTTCACCATACCGGCGACAGAATCGTCAGATTCGGTCGAGGAACTATGCCAGTCGTATCTGGACGCCGATGCCGACGGCCGCGCGCTCATTCAACTGCTGGCTCGCCTCAGCGTCGAGCCGGTCGAGGAAACCCCCGAGCCGAAGCAATGAGGTAGAATCCGCGAGTCCTAAATCCCTGAAAAGGTAGCTTCCCCGGGCCCGATTGCGGCCCGACGAATGTTTCTCGTCTCAGCGTCATCCCTGAAAGGGGTCCGCATGGCTTCAGGGGGATATCGCCGTCTTCGAATCGCGATCCTCGCGCTCGCGCTGGCGACGGTTACGCGGACGAGCTTCGCCGCCTGTCCCGACTTCCCCAATCCGGTGACCTACAACGTTGGCTCGGCGCCCCTCCGTGTGGCTGTCGGAGACCTCAATCGTGACGGAATCCTCGATCTGGCAGTTGCGAATACCAACTCGAATAACGTCTCGATCCTACTCGGGAACGCCGACGGCACGTTTCAGCCGGCGGTCAACATCGCGACAGGCACCACTCCTTACGCGGTCGCAATTGCCGATTTCGACGGCGATTCGATCCCCGACCTGGTGGTCGCGAATTTTGGTTCCAGCAACGCCACGGTCTGGTTCGGGGTTGGCGACGGCACTTTTCACAACAGGGTCGATTACGCTGCCGGCAACGGTCCGGCTTATGTCGCTGTCGGGGATTTCAACAACGATGGCCACATGGACTTCGCCGTCGCGAACTTCACTGACAACACCGTTGGCATTTACGCCGGGGATGGTCTTGGATCGTTCAGCATCCCCCCAGGCTCTCCCTTCAACGCAGGATCATCGCCGAGCTGGATCGCGGTCGCTGATTTCAATCGCGATGGAAAGCCGGACCTGGCGATCGCGAACCAGGCGGTCTCCGGAACCGTTTCGATTCTCCTCGGCGCAGGAGACGGAACCTTTCCGACGGTCACGAGCTATGCCGCCGGCAACACCACCGTTTCCGTTGCGGTGGCGGACCTGAACGGCGACGGCAATGCGGACATCCTCGCCACGAATATCGGCGACAACACCTTGATGATCCGCCTGGGCAACGGCGACGGCACGCTCGGGTCGGCGAATACAATTTCTTTCGTTCCTACCAACCCAACCGCAGTCATCACCTTGGATTTCAATCGAGATGGCAAAGTCGATTTTGTTGTTTTGGGCAGCGACTTCTTTACGGTTTATCAGGGTGATGGCAACGGTTCCTTCAACTCCTCGTTCTTCTTCTTCGCCGGCAACTCATCGGTTGACATCAAGGCTGCTGATTTCAATCGCGATGGAAGAGATGACCTGGCCGTCACGAATCTCGGTTCGAATCAAGTCTCGATTCTCCTGAACAATGGAGTCTGCTGGACGAACTGCACCACGTTCGCCGCCCCCGCCTACTATGCCGCGGGCGGCACTCCTAGCTCAGTGGCGGTTGGCGATTTGAACCGCGACGGAATCCCGGACGTCGTCGTCGCGAATGGAACGGACGTCGCGGTCCTGCTGGGCAACGCCAACGGCACTCTCGGAACGGCCAGTCACCTCACAGCCGGAACAACTCCTGTCGCAGTGGCGATTGGCGATTTGAACCACGACGGCATTCTCGATCTCGCCGTTGCGAACAATGGTTCGGATGATATTTCCGTTTTCATCGGCAATGGCGACGGCACGTTCGCGGCGCCAGTGGAGTCTGCCAGTGGCGGTCTCTCGCATCCGTCGGCGATCGCGATCGTTGATTTCGATCTCATGCTCGGCCCCGATCTCCTGGTGACGAACGCCGGCTCGGACAATGTAGGGATCTTCTTCAACAATGGAGATGGCACCTTCCCGGCATTCCCGCAAAACTATCCGATCGCCACATCCAGTACGGCGAGCTCAATCGCCACCGGTAATTTCAATCGAAACTACGCGGCCGACTTTGTGACTGCAAACCCCGGCTCGAACAACATCTCGGTTGTTTTGGCGGCGGGATCGACCGTCAACTACCCAGCCGGTTCGCAGCCGAGGAGTGTGGCGGTGGGAGATTTCAATCGGGATGCGATCCTCGACCTGGCAGTCGCGAACGCAGGATCGAATGACGTCTCAATCCTACTCGGCAACGCAGACGGCACGTTTCAAACTGCCACGAACTACAGCGTCGGTATGTCGCCTTTCTCTGTGGCTGTCGGAGATTACGACCTCGATGGCAAGCTCGATCTCGCGGTTGCCAATTCAGGTGGCGACACGGTCTCGATCCTGCTAGGCAACGGAAACGGCACCTTTGCCCCGGCAACCGCTTTCAGTACAGGCATCGGGACGGCGCCGCAATCGGTGGCCGTCGGCGATTTCAATCGCGACGGTAAGCCCGATCTCGTAGTTGCCGACAGCGCGACCGGCGACGTCGCGATCATACTCAATAGTTGTCCGGCGCCCGACCTCACCATCAACAAGAGTCACACGGGCAACTTCACCGAAGGCGATACCGGCAGGACATACACCATCACGGTCTCCAACGCCGGGGTCGTTGCCACGGCAGGAACCGTCACCGTAGTCGACGAACTGCCTGAAGGCCTCACCGCATCGAACATGACCGGCAGCGGATGGTCGTGCAACACGACCACGTTGACCTGCACTCGAAGCGACGCGCTGGCGCCGACGATGAGCTATGCGGCGATTACTGTGACCGTCAACGTCGCGGTCGGTGCGCCGACTCTCGTCTCGAACTCCGCTAAGGTTTCCGGTGGCAACCAAGTGAACACCTTCAATGACTTCGTGTTCGACAACACCACCATCGTGCAGGTTCCCGATCTGGTCATCACGAAGTCGCATGCAGGGAACTTCACCGCGGGCCAGACCGGCGCGAGATACAAACTGATCGCCAGCAACGCCGGCGGTGCAGCCACCAGCGGCACGATCACGGTCACAGATACTCTGCCCACCGGTCTGACCGCCACAGCGATCGCCGGCGTGGGCTGGACCTGCACCCTCGGTACGCTGACGTGCACGATGTCGAGCCCAATCGCGCCCTTCTCGTCTGCGGCCCCGATCTTCGTGACGGTCAATGTTGCCAGCAACGCCGCTGCCACTGTGACAAACACGGCCGCGGTCTCGGGCGGGGGAGAAGTCAAGACCAACGACAACACGGCCAGCGATCCGACGTTCATCGCGCAGATCAGCGCGCCTGGCTGTCCAGACTTTGCGTCTGCGGTCAGCTACCCGCTCCTTTCCGCAGTCGTTCACGATGCAATTGCAGTTGCAGATCTCAACCGCGACGGGAAGCGGGATCTGGTAATCGCGAATCGCGATACAAACAATGTCTCGGTTCTAATGGGGATTGGCGATGGCACATTCGGCTCGGCGACCAACTTCGCGGTCGGCGGTCAGGCGCTGGATGTCGGCATCGCAGACTTCAACCATGACGGCAAGCTCGATCTCGCGGTTCTGAGCAATGACAACAACGTCTACATCCTCCGAGGAAACGGCGACGGCACCTTCCAGGCGGCGGTCCCTTATGCCACCGGCGCCGGTCCGTCCCGACTGGTGATCGGATATTTCAATTTAGATGGCAATCCTGATCTGGCCGTGGCCAATCAGACCGCCAACACTGTTTCCATCCTGAAGGGCAACGCCGACGGCACGTTCCAGGCGAAAGTCGATTACCCGGTTGGCGCCGGTCCGTATCGAATCGTGGCTGTTGATGTCCTCCATCGTGGAATTCTCGATCTGGTCACCGCGAACATCACCGATTCGACCGTCTCCGTGCTCTTCGGAGTCGGGGACGCAACTTTCTACCCGGCCGAGACTTTTGCGACCGGCGGCTCACCTCGTGCCCTGGTCGTGGGCGATTTCAACAACGACGGCCTGCCGGATATCGCAACCGCAAATGACACATCCCGAGACGTAACTGTTCTTCTGGGGAACACGGATACAGTATTCGCGACGGCTGTTCACTACCCTGCGGGCTCGGGTCCGGTTGGGCTGGCGATCGCCGATGTCAACGGCGACGGCAAGAGCGATCTGGTTGTCGAGAACAGCAGTGATAGCGAAACTGCGATTCTGTTGGGAAACGGCGCCGGAGGGTTTTCCGCACCGATGTCGTTCCCCGGCGGGATGCACCCCAACTCGCTGGCGGTCGGCGACTTCAATGGCGACGGGAAAATCGATGTCGTGGCCGCAGATCCTTCCGGCAACCTCTCGGTCCTTCTCGGCAATGGAGTCTGCTCCACGAACTGCGGGACCTTCGCGCCGGCGGTGAACTACAGCGTTGGAAGCCATCCGATGTCGGTGGCCACCGCTGATTTCAACAACGACGGCAAGCCCGATCTCGTGACGGCGAACTACAACGACGGCAATGTCACCGTGCGCCTCGGCAACGGCGACGGCACGTTCGGAGCGGCGACGAATTTCTCAGCCGGACAGAATCCGCAGTTCGTCACGGTCGGCGATTTCAATTTCGACGGACTTGCCGATATCGCCGTGGCCAACAACGTCATCAACAAAGTCAACATCCTGCTCGGCAACGGCGACGGAACATTCAAGGCCGCAGTTCCTTATGACGCTGGCGCAACGCCGCAAAGCATCGCCGTCGGCGATTTCTTCGGAGGGACGCGGAGACAGGATCTGGCAGTTGCCGACAACGGCTCCGCCAACGTTTCGACCCTGGTGAACAATGGAGACGGGACTTACCAGGGCCCGTTCAACAATTCGTCAGCGGCATTCCCGGTCGGCATCGCCATCGGCGATTTCAATCGCGACGGCAACTCCGATCTGGTGGTCACCAACGGCGGCGGTAGCAATATCGTCGTCCAACTCGGCAACAACGGAGGGGGTTTCACTGCGCCGGCGTCCTTTGGTACCGGCGCCGCGGGCCCCAATCCGTACGGCGTCGTCGTGGGCGACTTCAATCGCGACGGCAAACTCGACATCGCGACCGCTGACCACGGTTTCGCCGCCGTCTCAGTTCTCCTCGGCAACGGGGATGGCACGTTCGGAGCGGCGACCACTTTCCCGACCGGCACCGCCCCGTTCACCATCGTGGCGGGTGATTTCAACGGCGACGGCAAACTCGATCTGGCGACTTCAAACACCGGTTCGAACGACGTCTCAGTACTCTTCGGCGATGGCGCCGGCGGATTCTCCGCGCCGGTTAATTACGCGACCGGCAGTACCGCGTCTTCGGTGGCGGTCGCCGACTTTAACGGCGACGGAAAGCCGGACCTGGTGGTGGCGAACACGAATTCCGGCAATGTCTCTGTTCTGCTGAACACCTGTCCGGCCCCCGATCTGACGGTGTCGAAGAGCCACGCCGGAAACTTCACCCAGGGAGACACAGGAAAAACATACACAATTACCGTTACTAATAATGGCACCGGACCGACCAGCGGATCGATGACCATGAAAGACACGCTGCCCACCGGTTTGACAGCGACAGGGCTCACCGGCACAGGATGGACGTGTGACACCGGCACGGTGACATGCACGCGGAGCACTTCGCTGGCGGCATCGGCCAGCTCCGCCATCACGCTCACGGTCAGCGTCGCGCAGAACGCTCCGGCCAGTGTCACGAACACGGTGTTTGTCGGCCGAGGAGGCGAGCTCAATCTGACGAACGACAGCGCGTCGAATCCGACGACGATCAATCAGTTGGCCGATCTGACGATTACGAAGAGTCACGTTGGAAACTTCAAGCAGGGCGAGACCGGCAAGACTTACACCATCACTGTCAGCAATGTCGGCACAGGACCGACCAGTGGAACCGTGACCGTTACGGACACATTGCCCACGGGCCTGACCGTGACCGGAATGACGGGAACGGGATGGTCCTGCGGATCGCTCACGTGCACCAGAAGTGATGCGCTGCCGGCCTCACAGAGCTACCCCGCCATCACGCTGACCGTGAATGTCGCGGCGAACGCCGCGTCGAGTGTTACGAATACGGCCACAGTTTCCGGTGGAGGCGACTCGAATGCTGCCAACAACACGGCGAACGATCCGACCACCGTTTCTCCCGTCGCCGATCTGACAATCACCAAGGCGCATACTGGAAACTTCATTCAAGGTCAGACAAACGCCATCTACACCATCACTGTGACCAACAACGGAACTGCGGCCTCGACCGGCACAGTGACGGTGACCGACAACCTGCCGGCCGGTGTGGTGCTCCAGAACATGTCGGGATCGGGGTGGAGCTGCAACAACGCGACCCGCACATGCACGAACAATCTCGCGCTGGCGGTTGGTGCGAGCTACCCCGTCATTCAGGTCAGCGTGAACGTTAACAGCAATGCTCCGGGGACGGTCACAAACACGGCAACGGTCTCCGGCGGGGGAGAGACGAACACCGCCAACGACAGCGCAAGCGATCCGACAACTGTGAATCCGAGCGGACTGATTGCGCCGACGAATCTGATCGCCACTGCGGCGACCACCCAAACGATCAACGTGCAATGGGATGCCGTGACGACGGCCACTCGGTATGACATCTTCCGCAAAGCTGGCAGCGGCGCCTGGGGATTCTACTTGTTCGTAAACACCACGTTACTCATTGACAACGACCTAACGGCCAATACCACCTATCTCTATTACGTCGTCGCTCGCGACAGCGGCGGTAACGCCAGCGGCGCGAGCAACGTTGATCTCGCGACGACCATCGTCTTCACCGATGACCCACTCGCTGCCGGCGTGACGATCATCAAAGGGCAGCATCTGATCGAGATTCGGACCGCGGTGAACGCCGTCCGCGCCGCAGCCGGAATGTCGCCGTCGACCTTCACCGATCCATCGCCGGGCGGTGTCTTGATCAAAGCGATTCACATCACCGAGCTGCGCAGCAGTCTCGCGTCGGCGCGGAGCTCGATCGGAGTTCCCGCGATTGTGTATAGCCATCCGACGCTCACCGCGGGCGCGACGACCGTGACGGCCGCCGACTTTCAGGAGTTGCGCGCGGGAGTAAAGTGATCTTTGGAGTGCGGTGCCTTGGCACCGCTTTATCAGCCGCGGCTTGCCGCGGCATGAAGGGGTCAGAGCTTCGGTTCGCCCTAAATTCTCCGCGGAGTAGAGAATAGGGCGAATCGAAGCTCTGACCCCCAAGGCGGCGGCAAGCCGCCGCACTCCAAAAAGCTACTGGACCGGCGAGGCCAGCCGGGCCGCGCGCACCGCGAATCGGAATGGAAACGTACGCGCGCGGAGATCGGACGACGTGATCTCCGTTGCATTCGCGAAGTCCGCTTCCAGCATCGCACGGACCTGCGACGCCAGATCGCGGTCAGCGACCGCCATGGTGATCTCGAAATTCAGCCGGAACGAGCGATTGTCGAAGTTCGCCGTCCCGATCGTGCAGTACTCGTCGTCGATCAGCGTGACTTTCTGATGCATGAATCCCCGGGTGTATTGATAAAACCGGACGCCGACCTCTTCGAGCTCGTCCAGATACGACCAGATCGATAAGCCCACGAGCAGATTATCCGAGTGCTTCGGAAACAGAACGCGCACCTCGACGCCGCGCAGGGCCGCAAGCTGCACTGCTGTAATGAACTGCTCATCGGGAACGAAGTAGGGACTGGCGATCCACAGCCGCGAAGTCGATGCGTTGATGGCGGCCACAAAGAACAGCGTGCAGGTTTCCATCTCGTCTGCCGGACCGCTCGGCAGAGCGAGAATTTCGCGGCGCGCTCCGCTGGAAGCCGGCTGCGGATCCCAGTTGAGCTCCAGAATCTCGTCGGACGCCCAGTGCCAATCCTCCACGAATGCGATCTGCACGGCCAGCGCGACCGGACCTTCCACGCGCAGGTGTGTGTCGCGCCAGAATCCAATCTTGGGGTCGCGTCCGAGGTATTCGTCGCCGACGTTGAGACCGCCGACCCAGGCCTGGCGGCCGTCGACCACCACGATTTTCCGGTGATTGCGAAAGTTGATCTGGAATCGGTTCGCATGTCCGCCGACCGTATGGAACGAGCGCACCTGAATGCCTTCCGCGCGCATGTGGTTGATACAGCGCCTCGACAGATCGTGGCTGCCGATTTCGTCGTACAGGAGATAGACGCGCACCCCGTCGCGAACGCGATCGATGAGACACTCCTGAAACTGGCGTCCGATTTGATCGTCGCGAAAAATATAGAACTGCACCAACACGTAGTCGCGGGCGCTTTTGATTCCTGCGAAGATGGATGCGAACGTCGCCTGGCCGTCGACCAGGAGCTCCGCGTCGTTGCCGGTCGTGAAAGGGAGTTTCGCCAATCGCTCGAACGGCAACTCGCGAGCGTGATCGGTCTTGACCAGCAGCCCGCGGTCGATCAACGTCTGATACGTCTTCTTCGCGATCGGGCTGGCTTCCTCCAGGTAGCTGCGCCGTTCGATCACGTAGCCTTCGAATTTCCTCTTTCCGAAAATCCAGAACAGCGGCAGCGCCACGTAGGGGAAGGCGATGAGCGCGATGGCCCATGCGATCGCGCCTTGCGCTGTCCGGGCATCCATCACCGCGCGAATCGCGCTGGCGATGCCCAGGAGCTGAATGAAGACGACGATCCAGGCCAGCATTGTGCGCTAGTGTAGTGCGTCGGTTTGTGACCCGCGCGGAATCGTCGCCAGCGTCGCGACTGTCAGCAGTTCTTCAAGGGTTGATCAAAACAACCTCGCTGGTCTTCCATCCCCGTACCAGTGCGAGCTGTTTTCCGTCGCGAGAGAACGCGAAGCGCAGCAACTGATGGCCGGAGTCGAAGTGCGTGATTGCCGTCGCGGGCGTCCCATCGAGTGGCAGGCGCCAGATGTTAGACGCTCCGTCCCGCGCATTGACGTACGCCAGCGCCTTTCCGTCGGGCGTCCATTGAAACGGCCGGACCCATGCGTATCCCACCGGAGGCTCGAGCTTCGTGATCGAGCCCCGGTCGACGTCGAGGATCGCGATGAACGGCTTCCCCAGCGGATATTGGTCTGGCGATATCGGCTCGGATTGGAAAGCCAAACGCTTTCCGTCAGGCGAGAGGGCGACCGAGCTGCTGACCACCTCTTGGCTGATAATCTGTGCGGACGTGCCGCGGATCGAGACTTTCCATGCACGCAAACCGGACCAGGGCAAATCGGTCCCAACGGCGCGATAGAACACCCATTGTCCGTCGGCAGAGCACGCAATTCGTCCGACGGCCCGGCCCGCAGTAAGTCGCACCACATTGTGGCCGTCTGGGTCGGCCCTCCAGAGGACGCCTGACGTCCCTGACCGGCTGGAGCTGAACACCACGTATGGGCCGCACTCGATCGGAAAGCCGTCGAATCCGGGATGTTCAATCACCGGCACCGAGGTACCGGTGCGGGGATTGATCCTCCAGATGTCCGGATTGTTTCCGGCGTTCACCGTATAGAGAATCTCGCCCGCCGAAGTCCACGACAGGCCATCTAGTCCTGTCTGGGTGTTGAGAGTGAGCTGCCGGGGCGAAGCGCCCGTGGCTGAGCTTATCCAGATCTGTCCGGCCTGCGCTGTCTGAATGACAAGCAACTTCGAGTCTCTGCTCAAGGTCAGGCTTTGGTAATCATTCAGATCATGCGTGATTCTCCGAGCGTCTCCCTCGGGATAAGAGATAAGCCACAACTGGTCGGCTCTCTCTTGTCCCGGCTCGCGCGCCGACAACAACAGCCCGCGTCCATCTGACAGCCAGGCGATCCTTCCGATGCGGGACCAACGCATCCGTCCCAGGGCACCTGATTTTCCCGATCGGATGTCGACGCATTCGATCGAATACCGCTCCCGTCCGTCATTGAAGACTGTGGCAATCGTGCGCCCGTCTGGTGACCACGATGCATGCGTAAACTCCCCGAAGCCGGTTCTACTGAGGATTGCACGCTCTTCTGACCCGTCTGCGTTCGCGATCCTCACAGTTGTCCTCGCTGGTCCGGGATAGCCCCGCGTGAACGCGAACCGGGTTCCATCGGGAGAGAACGCGATCGCGCTGTCGACGTCGCGGAGCACGTTCGTGATCGGTCCTCCAATCGTCGGTATGCGAACTAGAGTATTAATCTCGCCGGGTACCCACGCGGTGTAGTAGATGTAGTTACCATCGGGTGAAAACGTGATGCCGCCGAATTTGGCATCGGCGAACACGAGATCCTTTGAAGATACGAGTGGTGTGCGACTCTCGGAACTAGTCTGTCCCAACCAAAGGGTTCCCACTCCGTCTTCGGTACCGTAAGCGAGCAACTTCCCATCGGGAGAGATCGCCGCCGCGGTCACGTTTCCGGCCGACGACAACCGGGCCATTCGCACTTGCTGGAAGGGCGCAGATACCGTTAGCGCCGAGGTTTTGCGCTTCGAAAACGTCCAGAGGCCAATGCCGGCGGCAGCGGCGACGAACGCAGCGATCCACACTGCCAGTCTGACCGCGCGTGCAGGAGGCTCATCGAATTGGACTTCGGCTGAAAACGCATAGCCGAACCGCTGTACTGTCCGCACCAGAACAGGATTGTCGCCGTCATCCTGAAGGGCGGAACGGATCTCGGCCACCACGTTTTTGACATTTCGCTCCTCGACGACGGCGTC
>Ga0070706_100004865_pt1 | contig 12866 bp, 12 predicted proteins | sample KBSK5501metaG_FD_65476 | JGI IMG/M metagenome (GOLD analysis project Ga0070706, IMG submission 65476) | Corn, switchgrass and miscanthus rhizosphere microbial communities from Kellogg Biological Station, Michigan, USA - KBS K5-50-1 metaG | ecosystem: Host-associated > Plants > Roots >...
GATGACTCCATGACTGTCGTTCACCTTGCAGCGCGTGGTCAGGAGAAAAAGGTGACTTGATAAGATGACCTATGGCACATCCCTGCGGCGATGAAAGCCGATACGCTTCGACCGCTGTATAACGATTTCGCAAAAGGAGCTATGAACATGAAGTCGAAAAAGACAATCTTAGGGCTAGCGTTTCTAGTCTGCTCGCTGGGCTCGCCACTGTGTGTGTCCCGGACTTACGCTCAACAAAGCAACACCGCCTTAACGGCAAATCAGGAATTCATCGATTCTATAAAGAGGGGTGACCTGGCGAAGGTGCGTGAGATGCTGAAACAAAATCCTTCGCTGATTAGGGCCACCTCTAAGAAAGGGGCGTCAGCCATTCTGGTTGCGGTTTATTTTCGGCAGAAACCGATAACTGATCTGTTACTCGCCACGGGAGTCGAGCTCAACATTTTTGAGGCGTCGGCCACGGGTCAGCTTGAGCGCGTGCGAGAGTTACTGAAGAAGAACCCCGAACTCGTTCACGCCTACTCACCAGACGGATGGACGCCATTGCATTTGAATTTTGGTAACGTGGAGATCGCCAGGCTGCTCATAGATAGCGGAGCGGACATCAACTCTGTCGCTCATAACAAACTTGTAGCAACGCCGCTTCAGGGCGCGGTCGTCAACAAGAGCATAGAAGTGGGCCGGCTCCTGTTGGCTCGCGGCGCAAACGTGAATCCCAAGAACGACGACGGAGGGAATCCGCTGCACGAAGCTGCCGGTGACGGCCAAATCGATTTCGCCAAGTTGCTGCTTGACCATGGGGCTAACATTAATGCCAAGGATGATAAAGGCAACACCCCGCTGGCGATTGCGCTGGAGTACAAACAACCCGAGATGGCAAAGTTGCTGCGCGATCACGGGGCCGTACAATGATTTGTTTGGTGGATTCTAAGCCCAGACCGCAAAGGGACGACATACAAAGCGCGAAGTACTACAATTCGTTTCGCATCGAGAAAAGCGCACAATGCGAACCCAGGCAGAGAAATCGATCATCTTCCAAGCGCTCCATGAGCGTGAAGGCGCGTTCATCATTCCCAATCCTTACGACACAGGGACCGCGCGGTTGCCGTTTTTCTCAGCGCCTTAAGACTGAACTTCCGCGCTACGGGCGAGTCTTCAAAAAGAGATTCCCGGATGCCAAAGGCATTGGGGAAATCTACTTTATGCCGAACTTGTTGGGAGGATGGGACGCGGGCAGCGGCAATCCCGATGGACATCCGATGTTGGTTTTCGCGGTTGACTCAATCGTGAAATTAAAGAAAGAAGGATTCAACCTGGCCACGCTTATTTCATCACGAATTGTTTCATCGGTACCATGACCAATTTCATCCAGAGTGGCGCGATAAGAACCGGGCGAAGGGGGAGATCCCTTTGTACTGGTTGATGTAGATGGAAGGGCTGGCGACATATGTGAGTAAAGTTCTTAATCCTAAGGCGAATACCGACGACATCCTGCTGCCGGACGAGCTCGTGCGGAACACTGAACAACAGATGCCCAAGCTTGCCAAAGAATTGCGTGAGAACTTGGATTCAACCTCGACGGATACTTTTATGAATTTCCTTTCGGCTTCACCCAAACGTAAGGATATTCCGGCACGGGTGTGGTTACTACGTCGAGATGCTGGTGGCGCGCGAGTTAAAGCGGAAACACTCTCTACGGGAACTAGCGCGGCTTGGTGATCAGCGACTACGGAAAGAGATTGAAATCGCCTTAATAAAACTTGAATCTCGGAAAGGAAAGCTCAACAAGGTGATGCAGCCGACGCGCCAATGAGGCGGCTTCTCAAATACCAGTTAGCGGCGCGGTTGCGAGCGACTCGACCTTTCAACTTCCGAGGTTACAAGTTCTGGCTGACGAAGCTGAACAACTTCAATGGCAACTTTGTTAACTTTGAGATGGCCAGGAGCGTCTTTAGGGGAGAAGATAGGCCACATCTTTCTGCCCTGTCGCAGGTAGAACATACTCGATTTGACTATCTGGGAGGCATCTTGTGATTAGATCAGTTCTGATGCTAAGTCTCACCTTGTTCAGTTTCTTGCTCGCGCCTGCTGCATTCCATGCGCAGCAAAGCACGCCCGAAAAGCTACCGCTCAGCGAAAGGGTATGGATTGCCACTCAGATCTATTCGTCCATCGAAACCTATTTCGGACATTGGCGCGGAGTTCCTCGCTTGGACCTGGACAAAGAGTTTCAGAGCTACCTCGACCAAGTGCTTGCAAACGACGACAGGCGTGCATTCGATCTGGCTAGCATGGAGCTGTTTGCGAAACTCCACAATGGACACAGCGGGTTTGGCGACGCATGGTTACGGTTGACCGATGGCCAGCGGCTCGGCTTTTACGCTTATCCGATCGACGGACAATGGGTGGTTACGCAGAGTAGCAATCCCGGTTTGAAGCCCGGCGATGTGATCGCACGGATCGACGAGGAGAGCTTTGAAAGCTTTTTTAGAGCACGTCGCAAATACGTCTCGGCATCCGATGAACGCTGGGCCAGGCGCGCGTTCTTCGAATACCCGTATCTTTTCCCCAAATCGTTTACTCTGGAGCTTGGGGATGGACGTAAGGTTTCCATTGTTCGCGAGGGTGAGTTCCGCTGGCCGGGCTCGGAGCATACGGACATAACCGTTCGCGAAGAAGACAGCGTTGCTTATATTCGGATTCCCTCGTTTAGCGAACCGAAATTTGAAAACGCAGCGATCAGGGCGTTACAGAACCCATCGAAAACCAAAGCAATAATCCTGGATGTCAGAGGGAACCACGGCGGAAGCAGCCCCGTTAAGCTGATAGAGGCGCTAATGGATCGACCATATCGTTGGTGGTCGGAATCTACGCCGATGAGCATAGGCGTTTTCAAGTATCGGGGTACGCTGGGTGAACACTCGGAGGTTTACTGGTCCGGCGAATTCCGGAAACCGAGCGTAAAGGGGTATCGCGGGCCCCTTTACATCCTCGTCGACGGGGGGTGCTTTTCGGCTTGCGAAGATTTCGTCGTTCCCTTCAAGGATAACCATCGCGCCACTATCATCGGCGAGAGAACAGCGGGCAGTTCAGGGCAGCCTTTCGGCAAAGACTTTGACAACGGCATGGCTTTCGGGCTCAGCACCAAGCGAGAGTTCTTTCCGGACGGTTCAGAGTTTGAGGGAGCAGGCATTGGACCCGATATCGAAGTCCATACTAGAGCGAGCGACTTAAAATCCGGTAAGGATCCCGTTCTTGAGAAGGCCCATGAACTCATAACAGCATTGGGGCCAGGAGCGCCACTGCCACCGAATGCGGTTGCACCGACGGCTCCAGTTTTACACTTTACTTCCTAACTCACATCACGAGAGTTGTCGTTTCCACCACCTTCTGTCGGTAAGCAATATCTTGAGCGTTTACGGCGCGAGTACAGGCTTGATGAACTGGTGGTGGGGTCGGGATCTGACTTTGATCGGGTACACTGCGACGCGCTCTTCCGCTTCACATGTGGACTTGTGAGCCAGGCAGAGGCAGCGGAGGAAATCACTCATGACTGCTTCTTGAGTCTAATTCGTCAGCCGTGGCGTTTTGATTCATCGAAGGCCTCTCTGCGGACATATCTTTTCGCGGCGGCGAGGAACCTCGCCTTTAAGCACTTCCGTCGAACGGCAAAAGAAGTCTTGGTTGATGAAGTGCCGGAAGAGCGTCGCTCATTGGCGGTAGAACGAACCGCTGCGGCAGCTTCTGTCTGAGGAAGTCTCAAACAAAGTGCGAGAGGCGATTGCAGAGTTGCCGCCGCTCCAGCGCGAGGCGCTTCTGCTTTTTGAGTATGAAGGGTTGAGCCTGGCGGAAGTCGCGCAGGTTGTCGGCATGGATGTGGGCGCTGTTAACGCCCGTCTGCACAGGGCGCCCGCAGGATTACGCGTGTGAACAAACCGCTCGCGCAAGAGTAGGGAGGCAAAGAATGATGAAATTGATAACGACGATTGGCCTAATCGTGAGTTTCCTACCTGTCGGCGGTTTTGCTAAAAGCGTGCGGGTGAGCGCGCGAAAGGCAATAATTCACTGCTGGAGATTCCTTAAGTCGACGACGCTCTGGGCGTGAGAATCTACTTCGTCTCCTGCTCGTCAGACCCATATATATTAAGGACACGTTATCGGGATTTCCGACCAGCAAAGGACGCTAGGTACACCTGATCGAGAATCTGCTCGACGGTCATTGCTGGAAACTTGGTGTCACATCTGAGTCACAAAATAATCCGGTTAGTACGAACGGTGTGAATAGTGCGATGACGCAAAGTGTCAGAATACTGAGGAAAACTAAAAAAGACCTGGAAAGCGGTGTAAAAGAGCAGTGTATGTGAGTCCGCCCTTCGGCAAATCAATTCTAAGTCCAATAGACACAGCCATTTACCGCGATAGGTGCGGCTTGGTGTCTATCGAACCTCCAAAATAGACACCAACCGCAAATTCCCAATGACGCAGGGGCTCTTGAAGGAGAATGAATGGCGTGTGAACGCAATGGCGCCCCACAGGGGTTCGAGTTCCCGCTTCGGCACCAATGCTCTAACCGCTTTGGTTGCAGCTATTTTACTTTCTTGGGGTCTATGAAGCGTCAAGAGCAGCGCCGTTGATTTCCTGCATCGCACTCCTGTGAAGCGGGGAACAGTTCTCTTCCCACCGGAGGGACTTCATAAGATGTGGAGTCAGGCGCACTACATTATTGCGGTCGGTGGCGATCCGCAGAATCGCGTGGCTGTAGGACAAGTCCGACTTCTGCGTGGCGGAACATCTGTAACAAAATATTGGATGATGGTTGTCGAGCGTTTCCGAAAGTGGGATTCGCTCGTCCCAAAACTGAAACGCTCTGATGCCCAATTGACGCCTCCGAAGACTGCCCGGGCGTCTTCCGAGATAATGATGAGCTGTTGCAAGTAACGCGATGACTTTGACTTGACAGAAATCCTCAACTAAACCTTCTCAATGGCGCTCGATGGCATAGGCCTTGACACGGTGATGCGGTGTAAGACTGCGCCGCATACACTCTTATGGATATCAAGCGTCCGGCAAAATCGAAACTCAAGAGGCGCATCCGCACAGTTGTCCTCATCGTCCTCGGTCTTGTCGCAGTTGGCGGGATTACGTTCGGCCTTACCAAGCTCAAGCCGGCTGCCCCTACGCTCGACCGCTCCACTGCTGTAATCGACACCGTCAAGCGCGGCGAGATGCTGAGAGAGGTCCGGGGAAACGGGACGCTGGTGCCTCAGGTGACGCGGTGGGTTCCGGCGCCAGCGGACGGGCGAGTCGAAAAGATTCTGGTGCAAGCCGGAGTTGAGGTTGGCGCCACCACTGTGATTGTGGAGCTTTCCAATCCGCAGATGGAACAGCAGGCGCTGGATGCCGAGTTTCAGGTCAAAGCGGCCCAGGCCGACCAGGAGAGTCTGCGCGTGCGCCTGGAGAGCGAGAACATGACGCAGCAGTCCGCCATAGCCACCATAATTGCCGAATACAGCCAGGCGAAAATACAACTCGACACCGACGAGGTGCTCGCGAAACAAGGACTGGTGGCCGAGTTGTTGCTGAAGATTTCTCGGGTGAAGGTGCAGGATCTCGCCAACAGGCTCAAGGTTGAGCAACAAAGACTGGCGATAAGCGGAAAAGCCACCAAAGCTCAAATCAATGCTCAGGACTCTCGAATCCAGCAACTGCGCGCACTCGCCAAACTCAAAAAAGATCAGGTCGATGCTTTGAAGGTGCGCGCCGGCACAAATGGCGTGCTGCAAGTGGTGGCTGTGCAGGAAGGGCAGCAGGTCGCTCCCGGAGTCAACATTGCGCGCGTGGCGGATCCCGCTTCCCTCAAAGCCGAATTGAAGATTGCCGAGACGCAAATCAAAGACGTTAAGCTCGGCCAACCCGTTGCGGTTGACACGCGTAACGGAATTATTCAAGGCCAGGTGTCACGTATAGATCCGGCAGCTCGCGAAGGCACATTTACAGTTGACGCTGAACTGACCGGCCCACTGCCCGGAAGTGCACGACCGGATTTGAGCGTGGACGGAACGATCGAACTTGAGCGTCTTGAGAATGTCTTGCACGTGGGCCGTCCTGCTTTTGGTCAGGGACAGCAGACGGTGGGCATGTTTCGATTGACTCCGGATGGAACGGAAGCTGAGCGCGTCCGCGTCACGCTTGGCCGGAATTCGGTGAGCACGATCGAGATAGTCAGCGGATTGCGCGAGGGAGATCAAGTCATCATATCTGATACGTCGGCAGTGGATAGCTACAACCGCATTCGCGTGCGCTGATCTACGTTGCGATACAAACTGAATCCGCGGTTTCAATGAAGCTTTAGCGTTTTGCACAATTTGAAGGAGAGCACAATGAGTTCAACCGGTCCTCTGATTCACCTCTCAGACGTCAAGAAAGTTTTTTACACGGACGAAGTCGAGACGCACGCGCTTTCGGGCATACATCTCGACATCAAACAGGGCGAATACCTGTCGATCGCGGGCCCCTCGGGCTGCGGCAAGTCAACGCTCCTGTCGATTCTGGGTTTGCTCGACACTCCCAGCGAAGGCGAATACGTGTTGAATGAAAACCCGGTCGAGAATCTCTCGATGTCCCAACGCGCGCGGATTCGGAATCGCGAAGTGGGTTTTATCTTTCAAAGCTTCAATTTGATCGGCGACCTCACCGTCTATGAGAACGTCGAGCTGCCGCTCACCTATCGCGGGATGAACTCAAGTGACAGAAAGAAACGCGTAACCGAAGCGTTGGAGCGCGTGGGCATGGCCCATCGAGCCAAGCATCTTCCCAGCCAACTGTCGGGCGGCCAACAACAGCGCGTGGCAGTCGCGCGTGCGGTCGGCGGCCAACCCAGCATCCTGCTCGCCGACGAGCCCACCGGAAATCTGGATTCGACCAACGGCGAAGCGGTCATGGAACTGTTGCGTGAGCTGCATCGCGGCGGCGCAACCATCTGCATGGTGACCCACGACCCTCGGTACGCCCAGCATGCTGATCGCATCGTGCATTTGTTTGATGGATTGATTGTCGAAGAAGAGAGGGGCGCTAATCGGCGCGAAATTGAAGAAGCAAAGCGAGAATTGAAAGAGAGTGGCTTTGGAGACATTCAATGATCAAGCTGCGCAACGTAGAAAGATTCTTTTCGCAGGGCCTAACCAAGACCTACGTGCTGCGCCGCATCGACCTTGATATTCAACCCGGCGAATTCGTTTCCGTCATGGGCCCATCGGGTGCCGGCAAGTCAACGTTGCTGCACATTCTGGGAATGCACGACCAATCGTGGGCCGGCGAATACCACTTCGACGACGTGGCGGTCCACACGCTGAAGCCCAAGAAGCGCGCCGAACTTCGCAATCGTAACATCGGCTTCGTCTTTCAGAGCTATCACCTGCTCGATGATCAAACTGTCTTCGAGAATCTTGAGTTGCCGCTCTCTTATCGGGAGGTGGGCCGGAAAGAGCGGCAGTCGATTGTTTGCGATGCGCTGGATCGCTTTCAGATCGTCGGCAAAAAGGATTTGTATCCCACGCAGCTTTCTGGCGGACAACAACAGCTCGTGGGCGTGGCGCGCGCGATGATCGCGAATCCCAAGCTAATCCTTGCTGACGAGCCGACCGGCAACCTGCACTCGAGCCAGGGCAAAGAGATCATGGAAATGTTCAAGCGCCTCAACGAACAGGGCACCACCATCGTTCAGGTAACGCACTCAGAGACAAATGCCGCTTACGGCAACCGGATCGTGCAGCTGGAAGATGGTTGGGTTGTGCCAGGCAAATGACTGGTTGAGCTGCGAAGTCCGGACTGAGATTTGAGTCTGGTCGTAGGAGAATGAAGGCGAGCTCGATTCAGACTTAGTCTCCGGCACTGAGGATTAAGATGATGGCAAACCTTGGAAACGACATTCGCTACGCTCTCAGGAATCTCGTCAAGCGGCCGGGATTCGCCGCTATCGCGGTGATCACGCTGGCCATTGGCATCGGCGCCAACACCGCTATCTTCAGCTTCATTGACGCACTGTTACTCAAGCCGCTGCCGTTTCCGGATCTCGATCGCATCGTTGCGGTGTGGGAAAGGGTTCCCAGCCACGGAGTCGAACGCAACGAAGTTACCGTAGCGGACTATCTTGACTGGCGCGCGCAGAACCAGACCTTTGAGCAACTCGGAATCTATCGATGGTGGAGCACCAACCTTACCGGCGCAGACTCGCCAGAACGCGTGCAGGGCTTCCAGGTCACGACTAATTTCCTCGATATTGTCGGGGTGAAGCCCTTGATGGGTCGTGGCTTTTCCGCGGAAGAAAGCGAGCCCGGCAAAGATGCAGTAGCGCTTCTCACTTACAATTTGTGGCAACGTCGCTTCGGGGCTGATCCAAACATCGTCAACAAGACGATCTCCACCAACGGCACTGCGCGCACCGTCATTGGAGTAATGCCTCCCGAGTTTAACTATCCCAAGGGCGCAGAGATTTACTCGCCGCTGGCGATCACGCCAGAGCTGGCGCGCAGCCGTCTCAATCAATCCTATCTCGGTATTGGCCGGCTTAAGCCCCGCGTTTCTGTTCAGGCCGCCCAGGTCGATATGGATCACATTGCCGGTCGGCTCGAGAAACAATATCCCGCAAGCAATACCGGTCGCGGCGTGGTTATCTATCCAATACTGCAAGATACAGTTCGCCTTTACTCGACGGCCCTTTGGGTGATGATGGCCGCCGTTGGGTTTGTCTTGCTGATTGGCTGTGCGAACGTCGCCAACTTGATGTTGGCACGCGCTACCGGCCGGCAGCGAGAGATTGCTCTGCGGGCAGCCCTCGGCGCGAGCCGCCTCCGTATCGTTCGGCTGCTGCTGACCGAGAGCATGGTGCTCGGGCTTGTCGGCGGCGCCCTTGGGGTACTGGTCGGCTATTGGGGAATCGATTTGATCCGCGCTGCGAATCCCGGCGAGGCGGCCCGATTCGCGCCCGGTTGGAGCCACCTGGGAATCAATCTTCCGGTGTTGATTTTCACGCTATTGCTGTCTGTCTTGAGCGGCGTGCTTTTCGGTTTGGCGCCGGCGTGGCAACTCTCTAAGCCAGACCTGAACAAAGCGCTGAAAGAAGGAGGGCGGCAAGCCAGCTCCGGTTCGCAGCGGCTCCGTGGTCTGCTCGTCGTTTCCGAAATCGCGCTTTCACTTATGCTGTTGGTGAGCGCCGGGCTTCTAATTCGAAGCTTCCTGCAGATGGTAAACACTGATCCCGGGTTCAATTTCGCCAACCTGTTGACGATGAGCCTCGTCCTTCCGGGCGCAAAGTATAAAGACGAGGCGCAGAGAGCGGCTTTCTATTCGGAACTTATGCGGCGCGCTGAAGGACTGCCGGGTGTCGAGTCGGCGGCAGCAGTCAATCATCTCCCGCTTGGCGGCAGCAATTCTTCGAACCCATTACTGATCGAGGGTCAACCCGAACCTCCGCCCGGGCAAGAGAACGACGGCCGCTATCGAGTCTGCACTCCCAATTACTTTCGGACGATGGGAATCGCGATCCTGAAAGGCCGCGCCTTTACGGATCAAGACAGTGCCGCCGCGCTACCGGTCGTCATCGTCAATGAAACCCTGGCACGTAGGTATTGGCCCAACACCGATCCGATCGGCAAGCGCGTGCGTTATCCCGGACCGTTGGACAAATACCCCTGGATGCAGGTGGTTGGGGTGGTGCAGGACGTCAAGCATGAAATGAATCTTCCGGTCACCCCCGAGTTCTACATACCGCACGCTCAGGATGCCTGGCAATCAATGGTCCTGGTCGCGAAAACGAAAGTCGATCCGGCGGCGATGGCCGCTCCCATTCGGGAGCAGGTCTGGTCAATCGATAAGGACCAATCAGTGTTCGACGTGCATACGATGCGCGAAGTGCAGGCGATCTCGTTAGCGCTTTACAGCTTTTCTTCCGTCATGTTGGGTATCTTCGCCGGCGTAGCGTTATTGCTGGCGGCAATAGGGATTTACGGAGTGATGTCTTACACCGTGAACCAGCGGACGCAGGAAATCGGGATTCGCATGGCACTCGGCGCTCGGGCCATAGATGTTCTGAAGCTTGTAGTAAGAAACGGAATGTCCCTGGCTTTGATCGGTGTGGGAGTGGGATTGGCCGGCGCATTTGCGATGACGCGATTGCTGGCGTCGTTGCTTTTCGGAATCACGCCGACCGATGCGTTTACGTTCTCGATGGTCACGTTGGGTTTGCTTCTGGTAACGCTCCTCGCATGTTTTATTCCGGCGCGCCGCGCGACGAAAGTCGATCCGCTGGTGGCGCTCCGGTACGAATGAAGTCGATGACGAAAATCGCAACACAACGCTGAAGGAGGCTAACTGCGGTGACATTGCTCCAAGATTTACGCTTCGCCATTCGAGTCCTGATCAAGAATCCGATCTTTACCTTGGTTGCGATGGTTACTCTTGCTTTGGGAATTGGAGCTAACAGTGCGATCTTCAGCGTGGTCAATTCCATTCTTATTCGGCCGCTGCCCTACCAGCGTTCGGAAGAACTAGTCCTGATTAATCACATGTACCCAAAACTCGATCTGCGAGCGGCCGTCTCTGTTCCGGGCTATCTGTTCTACAGAGATCACTCCCAGTCATTTCAGAGCATGGCGGCGGTCAAGGACTGGGAAGCAAATCTAACCGGCAATGGCGAGCCCGAGCGAGTTGACGGCACAAGAGTGACAGGGAACTTCTTTGGCACTCTGGGAGTGCTGCCGGCGCTGGGGCGAGATTTTGCGGCTGACGATACTGAAACAGGCGGCGACCACGTCGCAGTTATTAGCGATGGGTTGTGGCGCCGCCGGTTAGGAGGCGATGCAAATGTCATTGGCCATAGGATTACAGTCAACGGCGAAAGCTATTCGGTCGTTGGCGTCATGCCGCGCGGCTTCGCCTTCGGCCGGGAGTTTGGCGCCACGATAGATCTGTTTGTGCCGCTGGCGTTCACGCCGCAGGAGAATGTGCCGGATAACTTCGGTTGGGAATTCCTGACCGTAGTCGCACGTTTGAAACCCGGCGTCACTGAACGACAAGCTGAGGCGGAACTGGATACGACCGCGGCCAACATCCGGCACCAATACATGAATGATGCCGACCCGTCCAACTGGGGCATCGGAGTTACCTCGCTACGTCAGTTTGTTGTTGGCGATATTCGGCCCGCGCTCTTTGTCCTGCTCGCAGCCGTGGGCTTTGTTCTGTTAATCGCTTGCGTGAACGTCGCCAATCTCTTGTTGGCTCGTGCCGCAGTGAGACAGAAAGAAATCGCTATCCGGCTTGCAGTCGGCGCGAAGCGTGGTCGGGTAATTCGCCAGTTGCTGACTGAAAGCATTTTGCTCGCGTTGGTAGGGGGTGGACTGGGATTGCTGATCGCCTATTGGGGTGTCAATCTGCTGGTCCGCTTGAACGAAACCAACATTCCGCGCGCGCAGGAGATTGGCTTAGATGGACGCGTGGTTCTCTTTACCCTGGGAATATCCGTGCTCACCGGAATTCTGTTCGGCCTGGCTCCGGCGATTCGATCCTCCAGGAACGAGTTGGTGCACGCGCTGAAAGATGCGGGCCGCAGCGGCAGCAGTGGCGTGCGACAACGCTTCCGCAGTTCGCTGGTCATAACCGAGATCTCGCTTTCTTTGGTTGTTCTGGTGGGTGCGGGTCTGCTTATTCGCAGCTTCTGGCGCGTGCAGCAGGTCGATCCGGGTTTCCGAGCCGACAACATTCTCGCGATGAGCTTGGCGCTGCCTGATTATAGGTATCACAAAGCAATAGACCAGCGCCTCTTCTTCGATCACCTGTTGCAAGCAACAAAGGCCCTCCCGGGTGTGCAATTAGTAAGCGCAACCTCCGCTCTGCCTTTGAGCGGGTCGACGCCGAGCTCAAGTTTTTACATCGAAGGCCGGCCGGTGGCTACCGGTCAACAAGCGCCGCATGGTGATTACGCGTCTGTCAGCCCTGACTATTTTCAGACACTGGGCATCAAGTTAATTCACGGACGCATATTCACCGAACAGGACAACTCAGAAACCGCAGGCGTGGTGATTATCGACGAGACCGTGTCGCGGAAGTATTGGCCCGGCGAGGATCCGATCGGCAGACGCATCACGTTTGAAGGAGGAAGCAAGAATCCAGTTTGGCGCGAGATCATTGGTATTGTGGGCCACGTCAAGTCGAGAGCCCTGGACGGAGAGTCTCGTCCTCAATACTACGTCCCGCTTGACCAACGACCGGAGTCGAGCATGTTTCTCGCGGTGCGTACCACAAGCAGACCTTCGAGCGTTGCTCCTGCGATACGCGGTCTCATTCATTCGCTTGATAAAGATTTGCCGGTCTATCGCGTCACCACAATGGAACAACTCGTTGCCAGTTCATTGGCCCAACGGCAATTTTCGACTTTGCTCCTGGGAGCATTTGCGCTGATCGCTTTGTTACTCGCGGCAGTTGGCCTGTACGGCGTTACGGCTTACTCAGTGACTCAACGAACCCACGAGATTGGCTTACGCGTTGCACTCGGGGCGCAACGGAGCGATGTGCTCAAACTGGTCGTCGGTCAGGGAATAGTTCTGACTGTAATTGGTGTGGCCATCGGTTTGGCCGCGGCCTCTGCTTTGACGCGCGTGATGTCGACCATGCTGTTTGGTGTGGCGGCAACTGACCGCACGACGTTCATCGCAGTGTCGCTGATGATAGTGATCGTGGCACTGCTGGCTTGTTACATCCCGGCGCGGCGCGCGACGAAAGTCGATCCGCTGGTGGCGCTGCGGTACGAGTGACAACGTGAAGAAAAGTTGAGGTGATTGATGAATACACTCTGGCAAGACATACGGTACGCG
>Ga0070706_100004866_pt1 | contig 12864 bp, 10 predicted proteins | sample KBSK5501metaG_FD_65476 | JGI IMG/M metagenome (GOLD analysis project Ga0070706, IMG submission 65476) | Corn, switchgrass and miscanthus rhizosphere microbial communities from Kellogg Biological Station, Michigan, USA - KBS K5-50-1 metaG | ecosystem: Host-associated > Plants > Roots >...
GCACCTCTGGATCGAGCGTCGGCGTGAAGTGCAGGCTGGCAAGCTCGACCGACGCCAACAACACCGTGGCCTCCGGCTGGGCGCGCACCGCCGTGAGCGCCTGGCGCAGGCCGACCAGCGCGCCGTGACACCCCATGTGGCCGATGACGACGCGGCGCACGTCGCGTGGTAATGCCAGGTCGCGTGCCAGCAGAATATCCAGCCCCGGGGCGCCGTATCCCGTGCACGACACCACCGAGACATCGGTGACATCGCCCGGCTCGCGTCTGCCCGCTGCCCGGCGCAAGCACTCGTCTGCGGCCGCCTTCCCTAGCGTGTACGCCTCCGTGGCATAGACCGCCATGCGCTCTCCGGTACCCGGCACGCGCTTGTAATAGCTGAGCAGGTCCACCGCCGCGCGGCGCTCATGCACCTGTGTCGCGGCGAACAGACGCTCGATCTGCGCCGCCTGCTGCGCTTTCGCGGCCTTATGCTGCCAGGCGGGTCCCAGCAGCCGGGCCTGCGCCTCGCGAAGGAGCGCCTCCTGCGTGAAATGGAAGCGTGGCTCTGCGCTGGCAAGCGCAAGCACGCGTGGTGACTGTAGCAAGCGGCACTCCGATCATCTGCCTTTCGGCGGGGCAAACGCCGTGCAATGGCCTCAGTCAGGCCCCACACATGTAGTAATACACAGCGCAGTGACAAGCGGGCCACCCCTGCGTCTGGTCGCAGACCGCGTGCCGCCACGCGCTAGCTGCCGCCCAGCCGGACTGATTACCTCACATCCCATCGAAACCATGACAGGCGATGTCAGGAATAGCTCGTACGCTCTGGGTGAGGTGCTAGCGAGGCGGGCAGATGGAAAGCCGCAGAAGTGTACAGACAACGATGGAGATCAGCTGTAGGATTGAACGATCGCAATGCTGCTTCCTGGTCGTCGTCGCAGAGCCAAACAATTCCCACACTCTGCGCCCTCTGGCCACAGCAGCGGTCCTGTCGGATGCGCTGATACGGCGTCACGGTGTACCATTGCAATTTGCCGTGCGCGCCGGCCGCCGCCGTGAGCCCGGCAAGTGGTCCGCCAGTGCGTCACGATGGTGGTGACGTGCACATGCCCGGATTCGTGGCGAGGTTGGAATGCCACAAGCATTCACGATCTCTATAGATAATAACGCACCTCCTCACGCTAGGAAGAAGGCAAGCGTGTTCGATCGGCCAGAACTGGTCGCCGTGTTCCAGCAGCATGGACTCGATGCGTCGTCGCTCATAGGCTCCACTCCCTTCGCGGCGGGCGCCTCATACAGGTTGACCGTGACAGGTGTGCGGGCCGTGGCGACGTGGCAGACGCTACGCGGGCTCGTCGACGTGACGGGATACTGGCCGGTTATGGTGGGCGACCATGAGAACCTGGAAATGATCGTTGCGCGAGGCGGCAAGGCGCGATCTCCGCAAGAGGTCATCGACGAGGGCCTGCGCCTCGATGTCGAGCAGGTACAGCATCAGCGTGAAGAGCAGTATGCGGCGGCGTATCACACCCCACTCAGCGAGGTGCTATCGCATGGGGCGTGGCCGGGGCCGCAGGAGATCCCAGCGACGATCAGCACGATCAGCGGAGAGCAGCTCGAGCGCGTACATCTCGCACTGCTGCCCACCGTGGAGGGGTGGCGCGTCCCAGCATATCTGAACTTCGGTGCCTGGAACGATTGCCCATTGCCCCAGGAGCATGTCTGCATGCTGAAGCACTGGCATGAACACTATGGGGCCGACCTCATGGGCATGACCGACACGACGATCGAGATGCGGGCGGAGCGCCCGCCGCGGGACCGTGAGAACGCCTTGCAGCTGGCCTGGCAGCACTATGTGTACTGCAACGAGACCATCGGCTATGACCTCGTGACCAACACGCTCGAAGATCTGGCGGCGCGCCTGCTCGACGCGCCGCTGTGGCAGTTCTGGTGGGATTGATACCCGGTCGCGACGCACCCATGTAGAATAGACATCTGGACACGTCCCTCCGCGCCACACGGCGTATGCCATAAAAACGCACCGCGCCAGCGCCATAACTGCGCGCTCGCGAGCGCAAGAATGTACAGTACAATGCGCTTGTGCGCCACCGGAAAGGAGACAAACGTGCGCCGCGGCACCTTGTCCTCCTCCTGGCTATGGCTACTGAGCCTCTTTACCCTTGCCGGCTTCATTGAGACGGTGTTCTGGGGCCAGATGAATTCCTTCACGCCGCTCTATCTGCCACGCCTGGGCATCGCCCCTGGCGACGTGGCAACGTGGACCGGCGCGACGGTGGCCATCTCGGGCGCCCTCGGCATTCCGTTCCTGCCGTTCTGGGGAGCGCTGGCGGATCGCTACTCTCGCAAGCCCGTCATCGTGCGCTCGTTCGTCGCGCATCTCGTGGCCGGCGTCATCGCGCTGCTTGCGGGCAACATCTGGGTCTTCGTGCTGGGCCGAGCCGTCATGAGCCTCGCGCTGGGCAACAGCGGCCTCATGATGACGACGCTGGAGGAACGCGTGCCCGAGGGGCGGCGGGGGCTGGCATTCACGATCATGAACAGCGCGCCACCGGTCGGCGCCTTCATTGGGCCACTCATTGGCGGGCCAATCGTCGACGCGCGCGGCTTTCCCGCGCTGCTCGCGCTCGATGTGGCGCTCATGATCGGCGTCATCCTGATGCTCACCTTCGGTTATCACGACGACTTCCAGGGCCGGAATACCGGACCGCTGGCGCGCATGGCGGCGGAGTCCGTGCGCGTCGTCTGGGAGTCGCGCAGGCTGCGCACGCTCTTCCCGGCGCTGTTCTTGCTCTTCGGCGGCTGGATGGTGGCGCTTACCTACGTGCCCCTGGCGACGCAGGCGCTCTATACCGGCGCGACGCCAGGGACAGCGGTTGGGCTCGTCATCGGCGCGGGAGGGCTGACCGCGCTCGTGCTCGGCCCAGCCACAGGACTGCTCGCTGATCGGTTCGGCCACTGGCGTGTGCTATTCTGCGGCGCCGCGCTCGAAGTTGTGCTCTGGCCGCTGCCGGCGCTCATGCATAACATCGTCGCGTTTGGCATCGCATGGGCCGTGTTGAATGGTGTCGCCTCCGGTGTCTTCGCACTCTCGTTCAGTGTGCTGTCTGCGTCCGCCGCGGCCGACATTCGCGCGCGAGTCTTGTCGTTCGCCTATCTGCCGGTGAATGCCGGGCTGTTTGTGGGCCCTGCGCTAGGCAGTATCGTCACGCGGGTGAGCCTCTTCGCCGTCTTTCCCGTCGCCGCCGCGCTCACACTGCTGGGTGTGGCAGCGCTGGCATTTGCGGCGCGCCAGCCTATGCCGCAGTCGCAGGCGCCGGTGGCGGTGCACGTCTAGCCTTGCAGTTGCCCGCCCGGCGCGACTGGCGTAGAATGAGACCATGTTCCTCCTCTTCCACGGTCCCGACGATTTCAGTGCGCGCGAGGCGCTGGCGCAGCTGCGCACCTCCGATGACTTCGACACCAGCCAGGACACGCTCTATGGCGCTGAAGTGAGCCTGGACACGATCCGTACGCTCTGCGACACCTTCCCGTTCCTGAGCGAGAAGCGGCTGGTTGTCGTGGATGGCCTGCCTAAGCGCAAGCGCGCCGGCAAGGATGAGAGTGACGAGGCGTCGCCGCCTGGCCAGGCGAGCGCTGGCGCGCCTCCCGCCCCGGCGCGGCCGGCGAAAGGCAAGCGCACCGCGGCTGCCGGCGCCGATCCAAAGGCCTTCGCGCAGGGGCTGGCGGAGTATGCGGCGCGCCTGCCCGAAACGACCGCGCTGGCGGTGTTGGTCGATGAAGTGTTGGACGACGCGCATCCGCTGCTCCAGGCGGCGCGGCGCTATGGCACGGTGCGGCTCTTTGTTGCCCCGCGCGGCGCCCAGCTTACGGAGTGGCTGACTCGTCGGGTGCGGGCGAGCGGCGCGGGCATCGCGCCTGATGCCGCTCGGCTGCTGGTGAGCGGCGTCGGGAGCGATCTGCGCCTGCTGGCCTCGGAGGTCGACAAGCTCGCGACCTATGTCGGCGCGGGGGGGCAGATCGGTGTGGAGGACGTGCGGCAGCTGGCCTCTACCTCGCAGCAGGCGCGCGTGTTCGACCTCACCGACGCGCTGGCACGGCGCGACCGCTCGCGTGCCCTCGCCTTGCTCCACGAGCTGTTGGCGGGCGGCGAGTCCGCGCTAGGTATCGTGGCGCTCACCGCGTTTCAGACGCGGGCGCTCCTCCAGGTGAAGTCACTGGCCGAGCGCGGCGTGCGTGCGCCGCAGATTGCTGCGACGGCGGGACTCTCGCCCTATGTCGTCGAGAAATCGCTGGCGCTGACGCGCCAATTCACCTATGCGCAGCTGGAGGCCGCACATCGCAGCCTGTTCGCGGTGGATACCGCGCTCAAGCGCAGCCGCATGACGCCAGAGCTGGCGCTGGACCTGCTCGTGCTCGAGTTTGGCACGGAGGCCCGCTGATGCCAGCTACCTGTGCGCGCGCCTGTTTGACACTGCTTTGCTGCTGCCGGCACGCGACCAGCGAAGGGATGCGGCCGTCGTGACGTCCATGCGAGCGCGCCGCAAGGCGGCACCTCTCGCCCCGCTCCCGCGCCTGAGCTTCTCCTTCGAGTCGCGCCTGCTCGTCGGGATTTGCCTGCTCGCGCTGGCGTTGCGCCTCTGGCCGCTCGGCGGCTTCTCGACCGAATATGACGAGGGCGTCTACTGGCAGTCGCTGCGTGCGCTGGCGGACGGACACGCGCTCTTCAGCTCCGTATTCAGCTCGCAGCCGCCATTTTTCCTGCTCTCGCTCTTTCCGCTCTATCTGCTCTTTGGCCAAACGCTGGCGGCCGCGCGGCTGGCAATCGTGATCTTTTCGCTCGCCGGCATCGTCGCCATCTATTTTGCCGGCGCGGCCATCAGCGGGCGCTGGGCGGGACTCGCGGCGAGCCTGCTGCTGGCGCTGGACCCGCTCTACATCACCGGCTCGATCACGCTCCAAGCCGAGATCCCATCGCTGACCTGGGCGCTCGCCGCCGTTGCGCTGGCGTTGCATGCCCCGCGCGCCTCCCTCCAGCGCGGCCGGCTGCTGGCGGCGGCCAGCGGGGTCGTGCTGGGCCTGGGCGTGCTCACCAAGCTATGGGATGTGGTGGCGGTGGTGCCGGTGGCGCTTTATCTGGCGCAGCCACTGCTGGCTCGGCTGTTCACGGTGGATGGTGGGAAGCTGCGCGCCGCGTCTCGCGCCGAGCTGGCGGCCCCGGCGCGAGACGCGGCGCGCCTGCTGGCATACTGCGCCGGCGGGGCGCTGGCGGCGCTGGTCGTCGTGCTGCTGCCATTCGCGGCGAGTTGGCCCGCGCTCTACGCCCAGGTCGTCTCCTTTCACCTCGCGGCGGGACGCAGCACACATGAAGGCTTGCTGCACAACCTCGGCTTCATCTGGCATAACCTGCGCGTGGACACCCTGCTGATCCTGGGAGCGGCGGCACTCGTGCTCGCGGCGCTCAGGCGCGACTGGCGGGCGGTTCCTCCGCTGCTCTGGCTCGCAGCCTCGGTCGCGCTGCTGCTGACCCAACATCCCCTGTTCGAGCACCATCTCGTGCTGCTCGTGCCGCCGCTGGCGCTCTTCACCGGCGTGACGCTTGGCTCTCTGGTCCCGCTCGCGCGCCCGCCGCTCGCCGCTCGCCCCGCGCTCGACGCGCGCGCCTGGCGCGCGCTCGGTCCCGCGCTGCTCGGTGTGGGGGCGCTGGTGCTGCTCTGGAGCAGCATGGTCGTCGTGCAGGCGGCGGCCAGGCCGGTGCCGCAGCATGTCGCACAGGTAGCCGCGGCGCTGCGGGCCGCCACGGTCCCGGGGGACCTCGTCGTCACCGACGATCAGTACGTCGCGGGGCTGGCGGACCGTACGGTGCCGGCGGCGCTCGTCGACACCTCGAGCGTGCGCATCACGAGCGGTTATCTCACGGCGCAGCAGCTCGAAGACGCCATCACCCGGGCGGATGCGCGCACCATCCTTTTTTCCAGCGGGCGCTTCGCGCAGGTGCCCGGCTTCAAGCAGTGGGTGAACGCCAACTTTTCCCAGATCGCGGACTTCGGCGGCGGGCGCGGGCTCTACATCCGCCAGCCCAAAATACCCGTGACGGCATAGCGAGCCGGCAGGCGCCCGTTGGCCACTTGGGCACGAGTGGAGGAGCTACCCGCGCCAGTACGCGAGCCCGGTGAGCGCGAGCACCCCCGCCAGCACGAGCCAGTCTGGCACACGTAGCGGCCCCTCGTGCAGCAGCGTGGCACCGCTGCTGACCCCATACCCGCGCGACTCGAACGCCCAGGAGAGCGCCTCCGCGCGGCGCAGGGCTCCCTGCATCAACGGCACTAGCAGGGTGCTGATGCCACGAACGCGTGCGCCGAACGAGCCGGTAGTCAGCTCTGCGCCGCGCGAGATCTGCGCCTTGATCAGCTGCTCCGTCTCGTCCACCAGGACGGGCACGAAGCGCAGCGCGACCAGCGTCATCAGTCCGAACTCATCCACCGGCAGCCGCAGCGACTTCAGCGGGCGCAGCAGCAGCACGATACCCTCGGCCAGCGCGACGGGGGTCGTCGTCAGCGTCAGCGTCATCGAGCCGAGGTAGAGCAGCAAGAAGATGGCGGTGAACGAAATGGTAAACCAGATGCCGTCGTAGGTGATGACGACAGGCCCCAGCGGCACCTGCACACGATCGAGCGCGATTGCCAGCGGACCAAGCGTGAGCCGCAGGTGCGTCACCGTGATGACCAGCGGCCCGAAGCTGCGCCACGTGTCGCCCGGCGTCCAGATCAGCGAGAACGGGATGCTGATGGCAAGCAGTATCGCCAGCCAGCGTAGGCGCCGCCAGACGTACGCTAGATCCACCCGCGCAATGAGCAGCGCCAACGCGAGCATGGCGAACGCCGTGAGATAGGTGCCGAAGTGGAAGGTCTTGTGGTTGGCGAGGAAGAAAATGACGGCGAACCAGGCCAGCGCGAGCAGCTTGGTGCGCGCGCGCAGGCGATGCACGGGTGACGTGCCGGCGACATAGATGCCAACGGGGAGGTTATCCAGCATGCGGACCCTCCCCGCGTGCATGCCGCAGGCGATAGACTTCCCGCGCGACAGCCTCCGGCGTCAAGCGCTCTGGCCTCAGCTCCAGGCCACCCGCCCGCGCCAGCGCCACTGTCTGCGCCAGCGGCGGCGGCAGCAGCCCGCACGCGGCAAGCTCGTCCGCGTGGCGGAACACCTCGTCGGGCGCGCCAGAGAGCCGCAGCGCGCCCTCGGCCAGGACGAACATCACCTCCGCCTGCGCCGCGACCTCTTCCATGTCGTGTGAGACGAGCACCACCGTCAGCCCGTCGCGCTTGCGCAGGAGGGCCAGCTGCGCGTATAGCTCGTCGCGCGCCTCGGCATCCAGGCCCGCGCTTGGCTCATCCAGCACCAACGTGCGCGGCCGCATCGCCAGCACCCCGGCGATCGCCACTCGGCGGCGCTGCCCACCACTCAGCGCGAACGGCGAGCGCTGCAGCGTGGCCTCGTCGCTGGCGATGCCCACCGCGTCGAGCGCCGCGCACACGCGCGTGCGGACCTCGGCCTCCGCCAGCCGCGTCTGCCGCGGCCCGAACGCCACGTCTTCATAGATGGTGGCGGCGAAGAGTTGCGCCTCTGGAAACTGGAACAGCAAGCCCACCCGGCGCCGCAGATCGCGCAGCCGCTCCCCGCGCGCCTCGCGCGTGCTGGTGTCGATGCCGTCCACGATCACGCGGCCGGCGGTCGGTCGCAGCAGCCCATTGAAGTGTTGCACGAGGGTGGACTTGCCGGAGCCCGTCACGCCGACGATGGCCGCGCAGGCGCCGTCCTCGATGGTGAGGCTGACGTTGCGCAGCGCGGTCAGCTTGCCGGGCGAGCGCGGGTTGTACACATGCGTCAGCCGCTCGACGACGATGCTCACCGGTGTACCTCCAGCGCCGCGACGACCGCCTCCGGCGTGATGGCGTCCAGCGGAAGGGCGACGCCAAGCGCCCGCAGCCGCTCTCCCAGCTCCGCCAGCACCGGCACGACCAGCCGCAGCGAGCGCAGCCGGCGGAGATCGGCGAAGAGGGCGGCGGGCGCGCCTTCCCAGGCGATGCGGCCGCGCTCCAGCACGAGCACCCGGCCCGCCATCACCACTTCCTCCAGCGCGTGCGTGGCATGTACGATAGTCAGGCCGCGCGACTGATTCAGCTCGGCGAGCAGGCGGCTCATCTCGACGCGTGAACGCGGATCAAGCATCGCCGTCGGCTCGTCGGCGACGATGCAGGCGGGCTCGAGCGCTAGCACCCCGGCAATCGCCAGCCGCTGGCGCTGCCCACCGGAAAGCTCGTGTGGCGGGCGCCCCGCGGCATAGCTGAGATCGACGGCCTCGAGCGCCACGCGCACCCGCTCAGTGATGCGCTCGCGCGGCCACCCGCGCGCCGCCAGCCCCCAGGCCACGTCATCCTCGACGATCGTGGCCACAATCTGGTTGTCGGGATCGGAGAAGATCATGCCGACGAGTTCGCGAATGCGGGGGCGCGTGGAAGCCCGCCGCGTGTCGAGCCCAGCGACCAGCACACGGCCTCCGTCCGGGATCAGCAGGCCGTTGAGCAGCCGGGCCAGCGTCGATTTACCGCTCCCGTTGTGGCCCACCAGCGCTACGTATTCGCCCCGGCGCACCTGCACCGATACATCGTCCAGCGCCGGGGGCCCGCCGCCCGCGGCTGGATAGCGATAGGTCGCATGCTCGACACGCAGCAGCGGATCACGCTCGTCGCCACTTTCCCTCGTCATCAGCGGCCATCCTCACCCGGCACAGCCCGCAGTCGGGGTGTGCGACGCAGCAGGCGGCGCGGCAGGAGCACCGGCGCGGCGACGACCAGGAAGAGCGGCCGCAGCGCTCTGCCCGTCCAGCGGAGCGTGAAGGCCGCCACGCGCAGCGACCACGTGGGCGGAAACACGGGCACGTCGTGACCGAGCACCCGTACCGCCGCATTCGCGATGGCGTAATACAGCGCGACCGTGGGCAGCGCGAACACCACGACGTTGAGATACAGCAGCAGTGGCCAGACGTGCAGTCCCGCCACCGCCAGCGTGGCCAGCGATGGGCGCAGCGCCAGCCACTGCCCTTGCAGGTTGAGCAATGGCGCGAGCAGGGCCACCACCGAAGCGACCGCGATCATGAGGTTGCGTAGCTGCGCGACGACGTCGGAGATGGGCAGGCCCGTGAGGAAGATGATGCCGAGCGCGGCGAGGAACGTGGTCGTCGCGACGATCACGGTGCCGAGCGACCAGACCAGGATCGGCGGCGTGCGGCGGCGCATCGCCCCGCCAAACACCATGCCGACGGCCGCCTCCAGCCCGATGCGCCAGCCGAAGTGCGGCCCCGTCAACACAGTGAGCAGAAACGCCGCCACGGCCACCGCGAGCAGCGTGACCCGCGGGCCGCGCCGCAGCATCAGCACGGCGAACGGGGTAGGCACCGCAGGCGCCAGGAATGGACCGACCAGGGGCAGATAGATGGATGCCAGTGCCAGCACGACCCCAACATCCGCCAGCAGCCCGCCCTCGGCGAGGCCGAGCGCATCGAGCCAACTGCCACGCGTGGCCGCACGATGCGCGCCCGGCATGTCGCTGTCCGTTCGCTCGTCTGCAACTTCCTGGTGTGGCTCGGCGAGCAATCGGTCCGCGAGGTGAATGCCGCCTGCTGTCGAGTCTTCCGACATGCGCTGCTCGTCAGCCACTCGTGCCACGCCTCCTCACCATGAGGGTGAGGGCAAATATGCCCGCAATGGTGACCGGCAGCCATGCCGGCACCGGGCGACTGAGCAACGGCCGCGCGGCGCGCCGGTTGGAGCCCGTGCGAAGATCGGGATCGAAGTACGGGCTTTCCACGATCAGCCGGAGCTCGCCGCGCTCTGCCCGCTCCAACACATGCTCCAGCGTGTGCGGCAGCGCCGAGAAGCTTCGTGCCAGCGAGAGTCCTTCGCGCAGCAAGCCGCGCCCGAGCTGTTCGACGCTCTCAACTCCCAAGAGCCGCAGCGCACTGTCGAGGCCGCTGCCGTACATGAACTGGCGCGCGTAGGGGCGTGCCACCTCGACGACATTGAACTTCGGCGACAGCGTCGTGCAGAGGCCGACCAGCATCGCCGTCATGCGCCCGAGGAAGGCGAACTCGGCCGGCAGGCGCAACGGCTGGTTGTAGAGCAGCGACTCGATCTCGCCGAGCACCTCACCGGGGTCCACCTCGCGCAGCTTGCCGAGCGGGAGGGCGCTAAACTGTGCCAACAGCAAGCCGATAGCTTGCTCCAGTGCCTCGTGGTTGGCGCGCTCGCCCAGGAATCCCAGCTCTTGCAGGCTGCGCACGACCAGCCCTGGATCCTGCTGGACGATGCCGACGAAACAGTCGCGCACGCGCGTGCGCATGCGCGACGTGATAGTTCCCATCATGCCGAAGTCCACGAACGCCAGACGCATGCCGAAGCCGCCTGCCTCTGGCTGCACGAAGATGTTGCCGGGATGCGGGTCGGCATGAAAGAAGCCGCATTCGAGCACCTGCTTGAAGTAGGCGCGAGCGAGCCGGCGCGCGACGGCGTCGCGGTCGACGCCCGCGGCATCCAGCGTCTCCACGTGGCTGACTTTGATGCCGTCCACCCAGTCCAGCGTGAGGACGCGCCGTGTCGTGTGCTGCCAGACGACGCCCGGCGCGACGATATCCGCCTCATCGGCGAAAATCCGGGCAAAATGCTCGGCACTGTGCCCTTCGCGCACGTAGTCCAGCTCCGTGTAGACCACGCGCGTGAACTCGCGAAAGAGGGCTGACAGGTCCATGAAGTGGCTGCTGGCGGGGAAGAGCCGGCGCACGACGGCCAGCACGAAGCGCAGTGTGCCGAGGTCGGTGCGCACGATGGCGTGAATGCCGGGGCGCTGCACCTTAACGGCGACCACGCGCCCGTCCTTGAGCCGCGCACGGTGCACCTGGCCGAGCGAGGCCGAGCCGGTGGGGACACGCTCGACCGCGATGAAAATGTCATCGAGCGGCGCACCCAATTCACGCTCGATGACGGCGCGAATGTCCTCGAAGCGCTCAGCCGGCACCTCGTCCTGCAGCTCCGCCAGCTCCGCCAGCGCCTCCGGCGGCAGCAGGTCGGCGCGCGCGCTGAGAAACTGCCCCAGCTTGATCACCAGGCCACCGAGCGCCACTGCCGTCAGCCGGAACTCGCGCAGGACCGTGCGCAGCGCCTCCAGGTCGGGGTGCGCGGAGAAATCGCCACGCGCACGCGCACGCATGACGCGCTGGCGCTCCCGATAGACGACCCAGAGCGTACGAAAGAGGAGGCGCGCCACCAGGAACGAGCGCCACAGCCTATTGCGTCGCCGCCACCGCGCGATCTTCCACGCCACATCCAGCTCCACGTTGCTATACTTTCCTCATTGGATCCGGCGAGCGCACAGCCTTGCGGTTCCCCGGAACGTCTTCCACACCTTACCATATGTGCCGGAGCGCGATGTGTCAGCAAGTGTGCTTGTGCCGTCGGCCGCGCATCCGTCACACTGAGGACGAGCGGGGCACACGAAAGCGAACGCCACGCGAGAGGATCGAGCGAGATGGACGCAGACCCGCGAGCGGACGCGCCGGGCGGGCGTCCCGATCCGGCGGAGAGCCCGTGGCGCACCCTGGCCGCGCGCCGCGTATACAGCAACCCGTGGCTCAGTCTCACCGAGTACGAAGTGATGCGCCCAGATGGCCAGCGCGGCATCTATGGCATTGTCGATCCGGGGCCGAACGCGACCATCGTGGCGCTGGACGAGCAAGAGCAGGTGCGTCTGGTGGGCGACTTCGTGTATCCCCTCCAGCGGCACATGTGGGGTCTGCCGAGCGGCAAGGTCGAGGAGAACGAGACGCCGTTAGCGGCCGCGCAGCGCGAGCTGGCCGAGGAAGCGGGCGTCGAGGCGACGGAATGGCTGCCACTGGGCACGTACGATCTCAGCCCTGGCATCATGACGCAGGTCAGCCACATCTTCCTGGCGCGCGGATTGCGCGACGTCACGGCGCGCCCCGATGGCACCGAGCGCTTCGCGCTGCGCGCGCTGCCGCTGCGCGAGGCGCTGGACGCCTGCCTGCGCGGCGAGCTGCGCTCGGCGGTGACGGTGCTGGGCATCTGGCGTGCCTGGGCGTATTTGCACGGCATCGGCTGATTGGCGCCCGTGCCGCAGCGCTCTCCGCATATGGGATGGGGCGGACGCCTTCCCACACCCACTCAACACGCGAGGCACCTCCACCTCCTCTGGCAGGCGCAGGCAGCGGCGCTGGCTCGCCTGGAGCGCGATCACCCACGGCGGGGAAATAAACACGCGACCCAGGGTCGTCGTGGCAGTCATCGCGCGCTGCCAGCGTCTTGAGGCCTGTGCATCGCTGGCATGCTAGTTGCGGGACACGCACAACCGTCTGCCCGTTGTACCCACGTGTCGCTACGCTGGCCCGCGTGTGCCACCAAGGGCGAAGGCCTGCCCCCGCAGGCCTTCCATTGCCTTCCGTTGCCCTGCGTGCGGCCGACGACAGCGCCTGTTCGTCGCGGGATCCACATTCATGCACCCGCCGATCCCCCAAGGTCCACTGGACGGTATGGTTGGTTCGAGAGAAAGGAGCGCCGGATCAGTGTCGATCCGGAGGAGGTTGCGCCCGATGACGCCCACTTCCCTGCGTTCGCACGTCCACCGTTCGCGCCGCGCGCTGGTGATCGCAGCCGCGCTCGCGGCCATGCTCGGCCTGGCGTCCGCCACTGCGCCCACGGCATTCACCCCCGCAGCTGTGGCGAGCGGCGTAAAGCCTCCGGCGCCAGGGTTCACCCCCAATGTGCGCGCCGACGCCGCTGAGGGATCCGCCTTC
>Ga0070706_100004867_pt1 | contig 12860 bp, 9 predicted proteins | sample KBSK5501metaG_FD_65476 | JGI IMG/M metagenome (GOLD analysis project Ga0070706, IMG submission 65476) | Corn, switchgrass and miscanthus rhizosphere microbial communities from Kellogg Biological Station, Michigan, USA - KBS K5-50-1 metaG | ecosystem: Host-associated > Plants > Roots >...
GGCGCGATTGGCGGTTCACTGTTAGCGGCCGTACTGGGAAATCGGTTTGCGGTGGACGGCCTAATCTACGGCACGCTGGCGATGGCTGTGCTGGCGCTGTCACTGGTACGAAGGCTCGAACCGAGGCGGTTGTCGCAGGCGGAAGCAAATGGCTGAACGCAACTACGATTTAGTGATCATCGGTGCAGGATCTGGCGGTCTGATCGCCGCCAGTTTCGCGGCCAAACTTGGTGCACGGGTTGCCCTCGTTGAAAAATCCCGGATCGGAGGGGACTGCACTTGGACGGGCTGTGTTCCCAGCAAGGCTCTGCTTAAAGCGGCAAAAGTCGCCCACGAAGTGCGGACTGCTTGCCATTACGGCATCACATCCGGTCCGCCAAAAACGGACATGGCCAAAGTACGTGATTATGTCTTCGCAGCGATTCAGCAAGTTTATCAGTTAGAGAGTCCCGAAACGCTTCAGCAGAAAGGTATCGACGTACTACTGGGATCGGCTCGCTTCATTGATTCAACATCGATAGAGGTAGCCGGTGAAGTCGTCCATTCCAAGAAATTTCTGATTACAACTGGAGCCCGGGCTGTCCTGCCTTCAATCGCGGATCTGAGCGAAGTGCCGTTTGTGACCTACGAGAAAATCTTCGAGAATGATCGGCTCCCTGAACATTTGATCGTTATTGGCGGAGGACCAATCGGCTCGGAACTGGCGCAGGCCTACAGGCGCCTGGGGAGCCAAGTGACGATCGTGGCCGACCGCTTGCTTCCAAAGGAAGATCAGGACGTTCGTGAATTGATCGGGCGCGTGTTTGAGGACGAAGGCATCCACCTTCTGAAAGGTCGAGCAAAGTCAGTCCACAACGACCGTGCCGGGATTGTGGTTTCAACGGATGGATCGGAAGTCCGCGGCGACCTGTTGCTGGTTGCCTCGGGCCGAAAGCCGACAGTAGAAGGTCTCGGACTGCATGAAGCGGGAGTGACCTATTCGGAAAAGGGTATTCCGGTCGACGAGCAGCTTCGAACCACTGTGAAGAACATCTATGCTGCTGGTGACGTTGTTGGCGGCCAGCAGTTTACTCATTTTGCCGGCTGGCAAGCCTTTCAAGCAGTGCGCAATGCGTTGCTTCCTGCCAGCAGTTCAGGTTTCACCGATCTGGTGCCGCGCGTCACTTTCACCGACCCGGAAGTCGCTCAGGTTGGACCCACCGAAGAGCAGGCACGATCCAAGTACGGCAACAACATAAAGATTTGCTACACGAAGATGAGCCAAGTTGACCGTGCCGTATGTGAAAACGATCAACTTGGTTTTATCAAAGTCATCGCAAGGCGTAACGGGACGATTCTCGGAGCAACCATTGTGGCCGCACGGGCCGGGGAAACTCTGAGTGAGCTGATCGTCGCAATTAAGCAGAACATGAAGGTGTCTGACCTTGCCGGAGCGATTCACGCTTACCCGACTTATTCGACTGGCGTTCAACAACTGGCAGCAGACATGGCCATCGAAGAGTTGCTCTCTGGAACATCAGGCAGAATCGTTCGCGGGCTGTCCAAAATTGTTCGCTAGATCTGGAAGGACACCATTCCGTATGAGTACACAAGAGGTCGCCAACACAAAATCGGCGACGAGCCAAACAGTAGCGAAGAAAAGAGACGCCAATCACGTCTTTTACGAATTGACTCGCAGCATTTGCCCCAAGTGCCGCAGGGTCATCGATGCCCAGGTGATTCTGCGCGACAACAAAGTCTATATGCGTAAGCGCTGTCCAGAATGCGGGGCATTCGAATCGCTTCTGTATAGCGACGCGGAAGCCTATGTGTCGTTTGGCCGATACAACAAACCGGGCACAATCCCGCTTGCCCATGGCACAGCGATAGACGCTGGATGCCCCTATGACTGTGGACTATGCCCTGATCACCAGCAGCATACCTGCCTTGGGATCATCGAGGTGAACAGTAGCTGCAATATGAGTTGCCCCCTGTGCTTCGCTGAAGCTGGTCCCGGCTTCAACCTTACGATCGAAGAAGTTGAGCAGGTGCTCGATGAACTCGTCAGAACTGAAGGGCAACCTGAAGTTGTTCAATTTTCCGGTGGCGAACCGACGATTCATCCGCACATCATCGATTTCGTTCGCGCAGCCAAGGATCGCAACATTCCGTTCGTCATGATCAACACGAATGGAAAACGTATTGCCAAGGACGACCGTTTCCTGGAAGAGCTTAACGAAGTGCGACCTTCCCTCTACTTCCAGTTCGATGGGTTCGATTCCGACACCTATCGAATCTTGCGTGGCGAACCTGACATTCTGGAGGAAAAGCTTCGCGCGCTTGATCGACTGGCTCAGATTGGGCTGGGCGTCACGCTAGTGCCTGCCATCGAGCGTGGCGTTAATGAGCACGAGATCGGTAAGATTATCGACTTCGCGATCAAACATCCTGCAGTCCAGGGGATCAATTTCCAGCCGGCATTTCACGCGGGCAGACATGTCGATCATGACCCGATGAAGCGAATGACAATCCCGGACATTCTGCGGCTGATCGAGAATCAGACTGGCGGCAAATTCATCGCGAGCGATTTCGTGCCCGTTCCCTGCTGTTTCCCGACCTGCAACTCGGTGACCTACGCCTTTGTTGATGGAGATGAAGTTACGCCACTGCCTCGAATCGTGAATGTGTACGACTACCTAGACTACATTTCCAACCGCGTGATGCCGGATTTCAGTCTGGAGGTGAAGTCTGCACTCGAGGGGCTGTGGTCCTCATCGTCGGTGGCGGGCTCACAGAAGTCTGCCGATCAGCTGGCTTTCTCCTGTCAGGCTTGTGGTCTGCCTGAGAGCATGACCATCGGCGATCTTGCCGAGCACATGATCATGATCATGCTGCAGGACTTCATGGACCCATGGACCTTTAATCAGAAGAACTTGATGAAATGCTGCAAGGAATTCTTGCTTCCCGGCGGGAAGCAAATTCCGTTCTGTGCCTACAACACATTGGGCTATCGGGAGCAGGCAAGAGCGCAATTGGTGGCCATGGAACCAGAGCGTCGTCGCGCTCGCGCCGAAGGTCGGGCATACGAACCAAAGCCCGTCACGTTTAACTTTAACGGTGATTCTGACAGCAAGAGCCAGCCCGTGTTGCGGATTGTCGCTGAGTGAGTCCGGCAAGGAGAGATCGAATGGCTCACGAGCAAAAGGAGATTGCAGTTGAACCCGACAGCGTGAAGCAATGTTGTGCCCGGCTGTACGAGAGCGACCTAGCCAAGCTGCTCCTGGGGGAGTCGTTTCATCCTGGTGGGTTGAAGCTAACGCAGAGGATTGGTGAAATTCTCGGACTTGGTCCAGAGAGCCGGGTTCTCGACGTGGCGTCGGGCAAGGGGACGAGCGCAATGTTTCTGGCCCAGCATTTTGGTTGCGAGGTAGTGGGCATCGACTACGGAAATCACAACGTCGAAACGGCGAACCAGGAGGCTGCGGCTAAAGGCCTGGGCACGCGTGTCCGTTTTGAGCGCGCCGATGCAGAGCTTCTGCCGATACCCGATGGCTCGTTCGATGCTGTCATTTGTGAATGTGCTTTTTGCACATTTCCGAATAAGACGGCAGCCGCTGCTGAATTTATGCGAGTGCTGCGCGCAGGTGGTCAGGTTGGGCTCTGTGACCTCACGCGGGCGCCAGCTCTTCCGAAGGCTTTGGATGGTTTGCTGGCCTGGGTCGCATGTGTCGCGGATGCGCGACCCATCGAGAGTTACGCAGCTACGCTTCACGCTGCGGGGCTGATGGTTGAGCACGTTGAGTTGCATGACGAATCGCTCAGCGAACTGGTTCAGCAAGTCAGAGCCAAACTACTGGGCGCGGAAATCATGGTGGGGTTGAAGAAGCTTGATCTACCCGGTGTTGACTTCAGGACTGCCAAGCAAATGGTGAAGGATGTAATCGTCGCCATCGAACAGAACCAACTGGGCTATGCGCTGATAACTGCTAACAAGCCAATGACTGCTTCGCCGTAGGCTGACGCAGCAGAGCACTCTCTTCTGTCGATACTGGCCTTCTTTGTTGCTTGCAATCGAAGGATCGCGAAATGAGTTTCACCGTGTTGATCTTGTTAGCGGTGGGCGTCCCGATAGCCTACGCCAACGGATCTAACGATGTTTCCAAAGGGATTGCGACCCTCGTAGGCAGCGGTGTCACTGATTATCGTCGCGCGATACTCTGGGGCACCGTGTGGACTGGACTCGGCGGCCTCGCCGGTTCGCTACTTGCCGGCGCAATGATAGGGACCTTCGGGAAAGGCTTCTTGGCTAACGGAATTGCGCCGACACTTCCCGCCGCGATAGCAACGATCTTGGGAGCTGCCGCCTGGGTAGGCTTCGCAACTCGGGCTGGTTTGCCCGTATCTACTACACACGCCATTGTGGGTTCCGTCATCGGCGTGGGCGCAACCGCCTATGGATTTTCGGGCGTGAGCTGGGCAGTTGTGGGGACGAAAATCGCGTTGCCTCTACTGCTCAGCCCCATAGTCGCCCTCGTCATTACCGCCCTTGTGCTCCGAAGTTGGAAACATTTCGCGGTACCCGTCGGGGACACTGCCGAATGTCTTTGTACTGCACTTGAACCTAGTTCCGCGGCAATTGCCGTAGCGCCAGACGGGATACTTGCGCCACTCATGGCAAACTTGCCCGGCGTACGATTGACAATCGACTCGGAGCGCGCGTGCGTGGACGAAAGGCCCAGCGCATTCCGCATCACCATTAACGATTTGCACTGGCTGACTAGCGGGACGACTTCGTTTGCTAGAGGCATGAACGATGCTCCCAAAATGGTTGCTATCGTGTTGGCCACTGCCGCATTTTCGGGATCGAACGCGGGCTTCCAGACTACCGCGTTTTTAGCTGTCACACTTGGGATGATCGCCGGCAGCTGGAGTGCTGGAAGGCGAGTTACGCGAGTTCTCGCCGAAAACATTACCCCGATGAACCATCGCCAAGGCTTCGTGGCTAATCTGGTTACGGCTTTGCTGGTTGGGCCGGGAGCGGTACTCGGCTTGCCTATGTCGACGACGCATGTGTCTGCCGGTGCGATCGTTGCGGTGGGCGCACAGAACTCAAGCGAGACGAAGTGGAAAACAGTACGTGAAATGATCCTGGCTTGGGTGGTCACCCTGCCCGCTGCTGCATTGCTGGCAATTCTGTTCTACTTGCTTTTGCGCGCAGCGGGTGCAAAGTGATCGACCACTGTAAGGAGAACATCCGCTGGCGGGTCTCATCTGGTGATTGCGCTTAGGCCGGAATACTCAATTTCCTGTTTGCCGACGATTCAATCGCAGCGAGGATTTTAGTAGCTTCACTCGCCTTTGATCACTTCCGCAATTGATTGGAGAGCCGGGTCACGGTTTGCGAAGTAGTCCTTCGACGAAAGCGACACTGGAATCGTGGGTGGGATCCAAATCCATGGGTCGCTCGCATTGCCTTCGTGGTAGCGCGTGGAAATGCTTAACATCAGATCAGAAAAAGGGAGTGTGACCGGTACGTCTTCGCCAATGAAGTTTGGGCTGGAGGCGCTGGGCTCACCGACAAAAACGGCGTGGGTCAACATTTCGGCTTGTGCAATGAAGATCTGGCAGGCAGAGTAGGTCGTTCGGCCGCTGATGATATAGATCTGTGGCTTGGGCTTGCTGCCCTCAAATTGAACCAGTGTTCGGAGTAAGGGCGGCAGCAGTTGCGCATTACCACCGTTGTTGTGGCGAACATCAATGATCAGATTGTCCGGTCGCTTTTCATCCAGAAATCGTTTCAATCGTGCGGCAAAGGCCTCCAGATCTTCACCTGGTGCGTTCATAACGTGATGAAACTGAAAGTACACGGCCTTTGCTTCTGGCAACTCGACAAACCAGTACGCTTCGTCCAATCGCGTCAGATAGAGCGGTGGTGCGTTTGGTGATTCGGGAGGCACAAGAGACCTGATCAGGTCTCCACCAGCTTGCGATGGAACGCTGACAACTTTAGTCTCGCCGTTTGCGCCCTGCAGCGTCAGGGTTACACGATCCACGTCCCTCACGGCACCGATCTCTCGCAGAAATTCCGGGGTCGTTATGAAATAGACGCCCATTGCGCGACTCTGAATCTCGTTGTCGCGAGTCACATACGGCGCAAGCCTCTGAACGATGGTTTCGGGATCGAGATCGCCAATCTTCACCACACGATACCCAACCAGGTCTTTGTACTCAGGTGATGCATGCATCACATACAAGCCGTCCGAAAAGAAGTAGAGGTTTAACGGCAATCGTTTCAGCCCGTGGTCTCCACCGAAGAAGTACACCACGCTGTGTCCATCACCGAGCTGCGCAAGAATCCGCTGAATTCGAACGACGATCTGCTCGTCACTAAGACCAGAAATGTCAGCCCGAAGAGCGCTAAACATCGTAGTGATGCTCGTTGGAAGAGAATCCCAGCGGTAGCGGTAGTGCAATCGTCGAATTTCCGATTGCAGAAAATCGAGGTCGAACCTCCAGCGATCGTCGCGATTCAGGTTCAGCGGCTTAGTCTGGCCGCCCACATTGATAAATTCGGGCTCGTTTTTCCAATTGGAAAACGCCTGATCCGATACAATTCCCGAGCGGCGCTCGAAACCATCAGCATTGGCTTTCTTTATCCACTCCAAAGCTTGTGCTCGTTCTCCCGCGCGGCCCCACATTTCGGCGATTTGATTCTCGATGTAGGCCCGACTTCCGGCGGCCAAGTTGAGTGCCTGCTCATATGCTGTTGCTGCGTTCGGAAAACTTCCCGACCGCTCATAACAACTTCCCAGTTTCTCCCAGGAATCGCCGTTGCCGGGATACGCAGACAGCAAATGCTCGTACAACTCTGCCGCCTCTGCCAGTTTGTTGGCATCCAGAGCATCTCTGGCCTTAAGGTTCAGGCGGTAATATTCCGCTCCACTTAAAACATGTGAATCAGCAGCTTGGCCGAATAATGACGTGAAGGCGAGTAACAGGATTGGAAGAGCCCGTATTCGCATGGCGACGTTCCTTTCTTCGTCCCTACCAGCGAGCACACTACCGCTGAGCGCGTGCGAAACCTGCTCGCGTTGGCGAGACATCGCTGAATTGTTCGGATCTACATCAACCGGCAGAGGAGCTTAGACGCACCCACGAGAATCGCCGCTGCTGCCAGCCAGAAAATGAACCTTTTCCCATTTGAGAAAGCTTCCTTGTTTAGACTTTCTTTCGAAAGCAAGCGTACGACTCGCTCCTTGAGATCTCCTCCATTGGCAGAGAGTGCCGCCCGTGTTTTTAGACCGGGCATCTTTGCAAGGGTCGTCAATCCTCGAGCATAGGCGAGTGCATCACCGTAAGACTGCACAGCAACATCGTCGCAGCAATACTCGCGCGTGATTCGCACCTCACCGGCCAACCATGCCGCCGCCGGATGAAAAAAGACGAGGGACTCCAAGATACTTAAGCCGAAATTGACCAGTGGATCGCGCCTCGATACGTGTGCAATCTCGTGCGCCAGCAAAGCCCGAAATTGCGCCTCCGTGAGGCAGACCGGCATTTTCGCCGGAACAACAATGATGGGGTGCGCAGCACCTATTACGGCCATCACATCGGCCGCGGTGGAACGCACGATACATGGCGTCTGCTTCAGCTCTAGCTGCTTCGCAACTTCATGTGCCACCAAATCGAGCTGCACATCCTCAGTGGCGGCATCGAGCCATACGCGGCGTAACTCGTCGGCCGCGAGCAGGGTACGAACCGATACTGTCCCCGCGATGCAAAGCAGAAACAGGGCCATCCAGGTCATCCAAGGCAACAGGCTCTCTGGCGGACCAATGCCCAGAGAAACTCCATGATGGTGGTTCAGGATCATCCATACCTGCCAAGCCGGGAGAAGAAGTGCAACTCCGAGAAAAAGACATGCCAGCACGTAGCGACGGCGCATATCCCTCCCACAGATTAAGCGTGCGATGCTGTAAAGCGACGCAACCAACATCCCTTGCCATAGAAAGTGATAAAGACTCCAGCCCAAAGGGCCTAGCTGATCGCCAATCAACCTGAAGAGAAGCATTAGTGCCGCTCCTTCTCAATTCGGTCGAGCAATTCCTCAACCTCACGGATTTCCGCGTGCGAAGCTCGCTTGATGCCTAACAGCTGCAAAACAAGCTTCTTTGTCGAACCGCCAAACACGCGATCGAGAACATCGCTCACGATTTGGCGCTGCGTTTCTTGTTCAGCGATCCGGGGCCGAAAGACCTGTGGTCTGCTGGTGTCATCGCGGTCGAGTAACCCTTTGTCACACATGATCTGAACCAGTTTGAGGGCGGTCGTGTGCCCGACTGTGCTCTTTCGCTCCGCCTCTAGCGCCTCACGTATATGACGCACCGTGCTTGGGCCATCACGCCATAGGATCCTGAGAATTGAGACTTCGGAATTGGTGGGCTTAGGAACGGTGTGCTTGGCTCTGAGGAGGCTCACAATTCTTATATATGACGAAACCTTTCGTCATGTCAACGAAAATCTTCGTCAACTGGCGCCGACAACTCTTTTTCTTAACTATGAGGTAAAGTTGGCGAGTAACGAGCAAGCCGGAACTCAACTTCCCAATGGCCGACGATTCACCAGCTGACCGCTGCGGTTGCGATCTCCGGCTAGAGAAAGGGTCCTTTGCTCGAATCTTCGGGTTGATTTGGTGGAGGCTCATGAGAACTTCATCCATGCCCTTTGTGTTTATATCCAGGTCCCCAAGACTTATACTTGTGCGATTTCGAACCGCTACATTGGGATTGCGATTATGCTCCGCCGACCCACTCGCTCGTCTTGGCAATTCGCTTCATTCTTGATCGTAATTGCGCTTTTCCTGACGGGATCTTTGCCGACGAGTGCCCAAAGTTCCACCATTCGTATCCACCGCGTAGAAACCGAGTTCCCACCGATAATACTTGGGCACAACCAGCCGCCGCTGAGAACTGATCTGCAGCAACTCATGACGATGTATAAAGTTCCGGCGATTAGTATCGCGGTCATAGATAATTTCAAAATCGAGTGGACTAAAGCATACGGCTTTGCCGATGCTGGCGGAAAGAATGCCGTCACGACTACTACCCTGTTTCAAGCTGGCTCGATCAGCAAGCCTGTGACTTCCACCGCCGCACTCTACCTGGTGGAACGAGGGAAGCTCTCGCTCGACGAAGACGTCAACCGGAAGCTCGTCAGCTGGAAGGTGCCCGAAAATGAATTCACGAAAGAGCAAAAAGTCACCTTACGTAGGCTTTTGAATCATAGCTCTGGTGCTGACATCGAGGGCGGATTCAACGGATACGACATCGATGATCCACTCCCGACTCTCAAGCAGACTCTAAACGGACAAAAACCAGCAAATCACGAGGCGATCCGCATTGATTTCGTTCCTGGCAGCAGATGGCAATATTCAGGCGGCGGCTATCTGATCCTTCAGCAGCTCATGTCTGACGTAACAGGCAAGCCACTTCCGCAGCTGATGAGAGAAGTTGTCTTCGACAAAATCGGCATGGCGGACAGCACCTTTGAACAACCACTGCCCTCTGCTCGCGCAGCGATGGCTGCCAGCGGCACGTTCCCGGACGGTACAACCGTGCACGGCAAGTGGCATGTCTATCCAGAAATGGCAGCGGCTGGCCTATGGACTACGCCGACCGACTTGGCGAAATTCGTCATTGAGATCGCCCTCTCGAAACAAGGAAAATCAAATCGTATCCTGTCGCAGAGTGTGGCTCGCCAGATGCTAACGCCACAAATTGATATGGGAGCCATACCTTGGAATATGGGGCTCGGTTTCTTCCTTAACAAAGAGGACCAGCATTTGTTTGGCCATAATGGATCGACTTGGGCTTACCGCGCGATCGTGCTTATCAGTACGGACACTGGCAAAGGTGTAGCGATCATGACGAATTCCGATAATGGCTTTTACCTGTCGGATTTGCTCATCGAAAGCGTCGCCAAGGAGTACACCTGGAAAACTGACTGGCTAGGTCAAAATCCAGCTTCGCTGCTATTTTTCATCACGATGGCCCGGGGAGCAGATGCCGGGATTCGAAAGTATCGAGACCTGAAGGAGAGCAAGTCTACTGCTGTTCAATTCCTAGATGAAAGCACGCTCCCCCACCTTGGGCACGATCTACTCGAGAACGGCAAGACTCAGGAAGCCATCTCAATTTTCAAAGCCAATTTACAGGAGTACCCGAAATCTGCCAGTGCATACGACGGCATTGGCGAAGCATATTCGCGTTCTGGGCGGAAGGATCTCGCAATCGAAAGCTACGAAAATGCTCTCAAGCTAGATCCACATGACCAGAATGCGACTGAGTCCCTCCGGAACCTCAAACGCAATCCGTAGGCATGGTCGCGAGGCCGCGCAACCCAAGCCAGCACCGTTCGATTCTTTGCCGAGCACTCGCCAGTAGATCCATAAAACTCGTGCAATTTTCAATCTATGTTGGGCGGGTAACGAGCTACTCTTACCTAATCCGGTAAGGTGAGGGTGGCCGACAATCCACCAAGTGACCTAGTCCAGAATTGTGACATCGCGATGCGTCGAGCGTTCAACTCAGTTTGTTGTCTTCAGCAGACGCTGAGCGTTTTCGCTTAGGATGTTTCGCTTGTCCTGATCTGAGAGAAAGGGTGCATCTCGGATCGATCCGATGGCTGGGGTGATCATCTGTGGCCATACCATCTGATCGGAGCCGAACAGAATTCTGTCGCTGCCCACAGTGTCCACGGCTTCACGCAGCATGCGGTTGAACAACTCCTTGCCAACCAGCCAGTTCACCGTGGCCGTATCGAGATACACGTTTTCGTATGTCCAGAGCATGTAGAGTGCGTGATCGTAAAACGGCCATCCCATGTGCATGATGACAATTTTCAGTTTGGGGAAGCGGATCGCTAGATCTTCAAGCAGCAAGGGATCGGAAAGGGCAATCCTGAATTTCGGCGCGAAACCTGCCTGCGGATTAGGCCCGGCGAATCCTGTGTGGAAGAACACCGGAATGCCGTACCGCTGCGCAAGTTCAAACAGCGGAAAACATGCCGGGTCATTCAGGGGATGACCCCCGTAGGGAAGCCCAAGTTCTCCGATTGCCTTCCACTTGCCTGCCTTCCATTCGGACTCAAACTTCGCAACGGTTTCAGGTTTGCCGTCACACCAGTGATTGTATGCAGCTAGGAAGCGATTGGGATACCGTTCCACCCATTTCGCAACGACGTCATCGTCGCCGCTTATCACACCTTTGGCGATGTGATTCCTGTCCATCTCCGTGATCGTCCGACGCAATAGTGCGTCAGGATCTTGCTCGTTTGTCCCAAATGTCTTTCGGAAAGCTCCGAAGTTGGCAGACACGGGGGGACCAGCGAAGTCCTCGGGCTTCATCGCGTGCATGTGCACATCAATCGCATCGATGTTACCCACAGCTTGGGCGGGAAGAGGCATACGAAGAGCAGAGAGGTACAGCAAACTAGCGATTACAGGAGAAATAAATGTTCTCATAGCGTGGTCCCCATCTATTCGGCCATTCAGAATCATACAGCCGAACAAGCCGCCCGAACCGCTGTGATTAATCAGTGGCATTGAGCTAGAGAACGGAAATGTTTTCCTATGACGAGCTACTCTTACCTAATCCGGTAAGGTGAGGGTGGCCGACCAACCGGGAACGACCCACCTTGGCCGCGCCTATTGACCCCGCTCTCCGTCGCTCCTACGATTCTCAGAAATGGACACACCGTCTCAACCCGTAGGCCAGACGGTCTCGCATTACAGCATTCTGCGCAAGCTCGGTGCTGGAGGCATGGGCGTTGTCTATGAGGCTCAAGACCTCAAACTTGGTCGGCGGGTCGCGCTGAAATTCCTTCCACAAAACGTCGCGAGCAATGCGGAGGTGCTGGAACGTTTTCGCCGCGAGGCGCGGGCTGCCTCCTCGCTGAATCATCCAAACATCTGCACGATCTACGAAATCGACGAGGCTAACGGAAAAGCATTCATCGCGATGGAATTATTGGACGGACAAACGCTGCAGAGCAGGATTGCTGGCAAACCATTGGAGATCGAATCGGTACTCGAACTCGGAATCCAGATCGCAGACGCCCTTGACACGGCGCATTCGAACGGAATCATCCATCGCGACATTAAGCCTGGGAATATCTTCGTGACCTCGCGAGGTCAGGCAAAGATTCTGGACTTCGGCTTGGCAAAGCTTTCCACAATGCCAGAAGCCGGTCCGAATGCCTTGACCGCGAGCGCGAACCTCACCAACCCCGGCAGTGTAATTGGGACAGTTGCCTACATGTCACCCGAGCAAGCCCACGGCAAAGCTCTCGATTCCCGTAGCGATCTATTCTCCTTTGGCGCGGTGTTGTATGAGATGGCGACAGGCAAATTGCCCTTCGGTGGGGAGACATCCGCCCTGATCTTCAAAGGCATTCTGAACGATCCGCCGGTCTCGGCTGGGCGCTTAAATCCCGACCTTCCGCCGAAGCTCGAGGAAATCATCAACAAAGCCCTAGAAAAGGATCGGGACCTGCGCTATCAGCATGCCGCCGATATGCGCGCTGACTTGACGCGAATCAAACGTCAGAGCCAGTCGACTCGAGCTACCGCTCCCTCAGCCGTCGCTGATACCGCAGGCGGCAAGCTGTGGCGCAGAAGATGGATTGTGGCCGCTGGCTCAATGATCGCTGCCACTCTGCTGACGCTGGTGATTTGGTTGACCGTATTTCGCACCAAAGCCGCAGCTTTCGATTCAGTAGCTGTTCTTCCTTTTACTAATCAAAGCAATAATGCTGATACCGAATACCTCAGCGATGGCATAACCGAAGAAGTAATCAACAGCCTCTCGCGGCTTCCGCAGCTC
>Ga0070706_100004868_pt1 | contig 12859 bp, 13 predicted proteins | sample KBSK5501metaG_FD_65476 | JGI IMG/M metagenome (GOLD analysis project Ga0070706, IMG submission 65476) | Corn, switchgrass and miscanthus rhizosphere microbial communities from Kellogg Biological Station, Michigan, USA - KBS K5-50-1 metaG | ecosystem: Host-associated > Plants > Roots >...
GTGTGGCCCCAGAAGCCGGTGTGGAACTCCTGCCCGTGCGCGAGCAGGAACCGCGGCGTCGAGACCGGGTCGGGGGTCGTGCGGAAGGCCGCGATGTCGGGAACGCGCTGCTCCTTGTTGACGATCAGGTTCTCGACCAGGTGGAGGCCTTCGGCCGTGGCCTGGAAGGTCAGGTGCGCCGGCGTATTGCGGTAATGACCGCCGTAGTTCATGTGCACGTGCAGGTCGCCCCCCCACCATCCGCGCGCCGGCAGGTCGTCGAGTCGCCGCAGAGCGAGCCGGAGGGCGCGCGTCTCGCCGGGCGCCAACTTCAGCTCCTGTCGTCCCGCCGAGTACTCGGGCCCGCGCCACGCTTCGACGACCACGGGGCCGGCGGGAGCCGTGACCGCGGCGCGCCCGCGCGTGTGGAAGTAGCCGTTCTCGAAGGCCTGCTCGCCGCGCACGAAGGCCTCGTCGGCGTGGCGCCAGCCGTCGTCGGGCGCGAAGCTGCGGCCGTCGCCGGCGGTCACCGACACCCGCGCGGGCATCGGCTGGCCGGTGGCGGCGTCGACGACCGTCAGCTCCAGGCGGGCACCGGGCTCGCGGTAGCGGCGGACGCGCGCCCGCACGCGCTGGCGCTTCCCGCCCGGCACGTCGATCACGACGAGCGATGTGTTGCCGTCCTCGTTCGAGACGGCCGCAATGCGGCGGCCGTCGCGCGACCACCGCGGCTCGGTGAGGTCGTACTCGCCGAAGGTGAGGGGCAACGGATCGCCGCCCTCCGCCGTCATGAGCCAGAGCTGGTTCCATTGGCGGCCGTGGTAGCTGCTGTAGACGATGCGGCGCCCGTCGCTCGCCCAGTCGGGACGCGCCTTCCACGTCGTCTCCTCGTAGTGGATCTCTCGCATCGGAGCGCCGGGGTCGGCCGCCATGCGCCAGAAGCCGCCCGAGCCCATGACGCGGCCGCGGTTGCTCACGAGGACCAGCTCCTTGCCGTCAGGCGACCACGTCGGCGAGATGTAGTGGTCCCAGGCGCTGTAGTAGTAGCGCGGCAGGTCGCTCTTCCGGTCCTCGGTGATGCGGACGGGCGCGCCGCCGTCGGGGGACGCCACGAACACGTGCCACCGGCCCTCGTGCTGCGTGGAGACGAAGGCGATGCGCGTGCCGTCCGGCGACCACCGCGGCTCCAGGTTCACCGCTCCGTTGCTGGTCAGCGGCGCGCTCGCGCCGCTCGCCAGGTCGAGCAGCCGCAGCTCCACGGCATCGTGGTCGTAGCGCGCGTACACGACGCGCCGGCCATCCGGTGACCAGTCCGGTTGATGGTCGTATCCGGGTCCCGCGGTGAGCTGCCGCGCGTCTTCCCCATCCAGCCGCTGGCGCCACAGCGACCCCTGCATCGAGTAGATGACCTCGGTCCCGTCGGGCGACCACGTGACCGCGCCCGGCCCGCTCGTCACCTGCGGCACGTACATCTCGCGCCAGTAATAAGGATGGGGTACGCGGACCTGCTTGAACGCCAGCTCGCGCCGGGGCCGGCCGCCCTGGGTCGACCCGGAAGCGGGAACGAAGAGGGCGATCGCCGCGACGCCTGCCGCGAGGAGCCGGCTCACCGCGCGGACATTACGTCGGTGACCCGGCGCCGTCAACGCCGCGCGGTGCGACGTGTCACAGGGACGAGCGGCCCCCGCGTCGTATCCTGGGGGGATCATGGCCCAGACGACACTCTCCCCCAGCCAGAACGGCGTCTATCGCACCGCCCTCAAGGACCTCGCCGACGCGAGCCTCCTCGTCGTCTGGGGAGGCACTGGGCTCGGGCGCACGACGATCTTGAAGGCGCTGCACGCCAAGACCGGCGGCGCGTTCCTGTCCATGCGCGACTACGTCGAGAAGATGGCGGGAGAGCATCCGCTCGCCTTCGAGGAGACGTTTCAGGACTTCGTGCTGTCGGCTTTCAAGAAGAAGCGGACCGTCTACGTGGACGACCTGCACCTGCTGAGCTCGGTCCTGTGCTGCGGCTTCTCGTACCCGCGCAAGGACTTCTTCGACGCGCCGCTCAGCGTCATCGCCTCGTACGGCCAGGAGGCCGACAAGCGCCTGGTCGTGGCGACGTCCGGCCCCGCGCCGGGCCCGCTCCACCAGCGCTGCACCTACGAGGGCTTCCAGAGCTTCACCCCCGAGGACTATGCGTTCCTCGTGCGCCGCTTCGCCGGCAGGAAGCGGGCGGCGGCCCTCGACGTCGCCAAGGTCCACCGCTATGCCCCGAAGCTGAACGCTTACCAGCTCCGCGGCGTGTGCTTCGACCTGCGGCGGGACGACCGGCTGGAGACGGAGAAGTTCATCACCACGCTGCGCGACCGCCGGATGACGTCCAACGTGGACCTCGGCGAGGTGCAGGCGGTGCCGCTCTCGTCGCTGCGCGGGCTGGACGCCCTCATCGAGGAGCTGGAGGCCAAGATCGTCCTGCCCTTCGAGAACGACCGCCTGGCCAGCGACCTCGGCATCCGCCCCAAGCGCGGCGTGCTCCTCGTCGGCCCGCCCGGGACGGGAAAGACGACGGTCGGCCGGGCGCTCGCGCACCGTCTCAAGGGCAAGTTCTTCGTCATCGACGGCACGTTCATCACGGGGACGCGGGGCTTCTACGAGAAGATCCAGCACGTCTTCAACGCCGCGCAGCAGAACGCCCCGTCCGTGATCTTCATCGACGACTCAGACGTCATCTTCGAGACCGGCAAGGAGGAGGGCCTCTATCGGTACCTCCTCACCCTCCTGGACGGCCTCGAATCGAAGAGCGCCGGCCGGGTCACGGTGATGCTGACCGCGATGGACGTCGCCGGCCTGCCGCCGGCGCTCGTCCGCAGCGGCCGCATCGAGCTGTGGCTGGAGACGCGGCTCCCCGACCTGGCCGCGCGCGCCCAGATCGTCGGGGACCATGCCGCCCGCCTGCCCGCGGCGATCGACGCCGTGGACGTCGCCGCGATCGCGGACGCCACCGACGGGCTCACCGGCGCCGACCTGAAGGCGCTCATGGAAGACGGCAAGATGCTCTTCGCGTTCGACCGGGCGAAGGACCGGCCGCCCAAGCCGGCCACCCGGTATTTCCTCGACGCGATCGAGACGATCCGGTCGAACAAGCAGCGCTACGCCGATGCCGAGGCGAAGATCCAGGCCCAGCGCCGATTCGCGGACGTGACGCCGCCCTGGGCGCGCTCCTCGCCCGATCTCGACGAAGAAGAGGTGCCCTGATCAGCGCGTGGTCAAGATCCGCGCGGGATCGACGACGACGTGCTTGATGCGTTGGCGCTTCCAGGTGTAGGTGACGTGCACGAGGCCGTCACGCGTCTGGATCATCGCGGGGTACGAGTACTCGCCCGGCGAGTCCTCGAGGGTGACCGCGGGCTGCCAACTCCGTCCGTCGGCGGACACGGCGATGCTCAGCTTCTCGCGCCCGGCGGCCGTCGGGTTGTAGGCGAGAAGGAACCGGCCGTCGACCAGCCGCAGGGCGTCGATCCCCGCGCTCGGGTTGGGCAGGCCCGTCGCCCTCATGCGGGTCCACGTGAGCCCGGCGTCTTCCGTCCACACCTCGGTGACGAGTCCCTGCTGGCTGCGGCAGAGGAGCTGCCAGCGCGTCGGGGAATGCAGGAGGATCGTGGGCTGGATCGCGCCGAACTCCTTCGGGTCGTTCAGCGCGGCGCTCCGCGACCACGAGCGGGCGGACGCCAGGGCTTCGAGGGTCCAGCCGCCCGCGGTCCGGAAGCGCTCCAGATGCGCCACCCAGCCCGCGTCCTCCGTGCTCGATCCTGCGAGCAGCTCGGCGCCTCCGGGCCGCTCGACCGGCTTGGCGCGGATCGGACCGAGGATTCCCTCCGGAAGCTTCCGGGCCGCCGACCAGGTGCGGCCGCCGTCAGCCGAAGCACGCACGAGACCCCACCATGCGCGCGGGCTCGGTCCCACCTTGTAGAAGAGCAGCAACGGCCCATTCACGGGTTGGAAGAGCACCGGGTTCCAGCACGGATGCCGCGTGCCGTCCGGCTGCGTGCCGTCGGCGACTTCGACGGGCGGCGACCATCGCTCGCCCTCCCGCCGCGAGAGCCAGATCCCGATGTCGGGATGTCCCTCGTGGGTTCCCCCGAACCACGCCGCGACCAGCGCGTCGCGTGTTTCCGCGATCGTCGACGCGTGCGCCGAGGGAAACGGCGCGCTCGTGTAGACGAGCTCCGAGCCGACGATCACAGGCGACGGTGAGGATGCGATCGCGCCTTCGAGAGCCACCAGGAGGACGCAGACCCGGCTGAGCATTGTCCGGGAACACTACCCGAAACCGTCAGTCTGTGGGCGGCCTCACGGTCTGACGGAGCCCAGCGGAGTACGTTCGGGGTTTGGGGGGTGAACCCATGCTTCTGAGATTCTCACGCTATTTTCTTGTATTGGTGGCCGCGGCCGCGATGCTGCGCTGCGGCGGCTCCTCCACTCCGGCTTCCCCGTCCGGCGTCGCCGGCGGTGTGAAACTCCAGGGCGTCGTCCTCCAGAACGCCACGGGCACGTCGGCCAGCGGGGGCGTCTCCGCCATGTCCGCCAAGGCCGGCAAGGTCGTGGTGACGGTCCGCGAGAACCCTTCGCTCTCGGTTACGGTCTCGGGCAACGGCACGTTCGAGATCCAGGGCCTTCCCGCGGGGGGCTTCACGCTGGTCTTCTCCGTGAACGGCGTGGTGGTCGGCCAGATCACGATCACCGCCGTCAGCGAAGGAGCCACGATCAAGATCGTCGTCAAGCTCTCCGACAAAGACGTCGAGCTGGTGGACCTCGAGACCGACGACGACAACGGCCAGGGCGGCGGCAACCAGGGGGACGACCAGCCGAAGACCTGCATGATCGACGGCGGGAAGGCCGGCACCAACATCGAGCTGGAAGGCAACGTGGATTCCGGCACCAGCAGCCAGTTCAAGATGCGCGTCAACGGCAACCGCTCGAGCGGGCTCGTGGACGTCGCGGCGGCGGGCGCGAGCTACAAGTGCAACGGCGACAAGGACACCGCCGACTGCAAGGCGAACCTGAAACCGGGGGTCAAGGTGCACGTCAAAGGCAACCTCACCGCCTGCACCACGAGCACGGCCAGCGTCACCGCCACCCAAGTGATGATCCAGAAGGATTGAAGCCGCCCGCCTGGACGGTCCTGCTGGTCCTCCTGGGCGACGTCGCCGGGGCGAGCGCAGCGCAGCGCGCTCGCCCCGCGGCGAAGCCGGCCGCATCCGACCCGAGTGGCCCCGACGTGTCGGCGGCTTACTCGTTCCTACGCGCGGGCGAAGCGCACCTCCACGGCGCCGACGTCTCCGCCTCGTTCCGCTTCCGGCCCCGCTGGCGGCTGCTGGCGGACCTGAGCATCCACTCGGGCTCGTTCGCCGGAGCGCGCCTGAAGCAGACGAACTTCATGGCCGGTGCCCGCCGGCTGTTCTCGCCGGGCCGGCACTGGCAGCCGTTCGCGCAGCTCGTGCTCGGCGGTGCCCATTCGACGAGCAAGTTCGAGGGCTCGGAGGTGCTGATCTCGAGCCAGACGAGTTGGGGCGGCGCGCCCGGCCTCGGAACCGACTACCGGGTCTCGCCGCACTGGGCGATCCGCGGGCAGTTCGATTACCTCATCCTGCACTCGACCGCCGGATGGGACGGCGATCCCCGCTTGTCGATGGGCCTGGCCTATCGCTTCCCGCGCTAGCGCTGCTCGGGGCGAAGGATTCGAGCTGCGTCAGCGTGCTCTCCCACTGCCCCTGATCGTGGTCGTCCCGCCAGTACAGGAAGCTCGTGCCGAAGCGCTGGGCCCGCCGGACCTGCCGGATCACCTCCGACGGCGGCAGCGGCGCGTATTCGTTCACCACGATCGGCTTCGCTCCGGCACGCTGCGCCTGGAGCACGTGTCGCGTGATGTAGTCGAGCTGGGACTCCAGGCCCGGATCCTGCGTGTTGGTCGCGACCAGCCGGTCCGAGAAGCCGTGCTGCCGTAGCTCGTCCTTGACGATGTTGTAGACGCCCAGCTCCCAGGCCTCGGAGAAGCTCTTGAATCCCTCGTTGCCCACCTGGAAGAGCACGTTCTCGAACTCACCCAGCTCCGCGACCGCCTTCCGGACCCAGCGCTCGTGGAGGGGCGCGGGCGCCGACTGGAAGATGGCGAGCCCGCCGGCGTCGACGCCCTGGATGTTGTTGCGGGCGGACCAGGGATCGACCTGCGGCAGGTCGCTCTCGCCGTGCTGGCGCACCCACCGGTCGATCAGGTCGAACTCGACGTAGATCCGGAGCTGACGGGCGTGGTCGGCGATCCCGCGCGCCTTGTCCCAGAAGCCGGGGAAGAACTGTTCGAGGTCCACGCGGCCGTCGGCGGTCGTGACGTACCCGACGTAGATCGGGTCGTCCTCGCCGGCGGCCGTGAACGGGCCGAGGCGACAGTGCGTGTAGTTGAGGCGGTGGCTCGCGAACAGGTCGAGGGCCGCGAGCGTCACCAGCGGCCAGCCGTTCGCCTTCGCGTCGTTGCAGCAGACGATGGCCCCGAGCGGCCTCACCTCGTTCCCGCGCGGGTCCAGGAACCGGCTGCCGTCGACGCGCAGGGCCATGCTGCCCGGCGGCGGGTTCTTCTGCGCGTACTCGTCGCTGCGGAGGAGCGCCTCGCGCAGGTCCGCCTCGCTGAGCCCCTGGTTCATGCGGTCGTTGAAGTGCACCAGCCCGCCCGGATCGGGCACGCGTTCGAGGATCTCCTGGTAGGCGTCGCTGACGATGCGGGTGAAGTTCGGCATGGCGTCAGCGCGTCGTGGCCGGTGAGGGCGCCGGGGCGGATCGCGTTGCCCCCGCCGGCCGCAACACCGATTGAAGGAAGGCGTAGGCCGGCTTGGGGGAGAAGTCCTCGTTGACGATGCCGAAGCCGCCGTTCCCCTGGCCGGGCCCGTCCCAGTAGTGGAAGAAGAAGACGCGTGTCACCCACGTCTTCTCGCGCAGGACCGCGACCACGTCCTCGTAATACTGCCGCTGGTCTGCCTGGTCGGACCTGATCCCGGTCTCCGTGAGCCAGAACGGCTTGTCGTCGACACCGAGCTGCTTCATCAGCGTGCGCAGCGACGGCTGTCCCAACTGGTCCCGCTCCAGGCCCCGCAGGACCTCCTGGCCCGAGCGCTGGTAGTTGTGATGGTCGACGACGTCGATCGCGTCCCGGGCCGTCATGGCCTCGCGGAACCAGTCACGCCAGTCCCGCAGGTTGGCCAGGCCGGGCGCCACCACCTGCAGGCCGGGATCGATCGCGCGGGCCGCGCTCGCCGCCGGCTCCAGGATCTGCGTCCGGTACTGGGCCCGCGAGCCCGTCCAGAACTCGCGCACGTTGGGCTCGTTCCAGAATTGCCAGTGCTGCACCTCGTGGCGGTACCGCCCGATCGCCTCCCGTACGAAATCCGTCCAGAAGCGCGTGTCCGCCGGGGGATCGCTCTGGAGGGGGTTGCCGGGGTTGGGCGATGCCCACGACGGCGTGTAGGCGAGAGTGGCCAGCATCCGCGCGCCGCGCGCGGCGGTGCGGGACACCACGCGGTCCAGCTCGTCCCAGTGGAACTCCCCTTGCTGCGGCTCGATGCGGAACCAGTCGAAGTCGAGGCGCACCCAGGTCATGCCCAGTCCCCGGGTCACGTCATCGATCATGCCGTCGGACGGGACGTGGACGTTCAAGCCCAGGCGCGCGGGCAGGCCCAGGTCGGGGCTCAGCGACGCGAACTCGGGGCTGCGCAGGAGCGACTCCCGCATGGCGGCCTCACTCATGCCGCCGTTCATCTGTGCGTTGTAGCTCGCGAGACCGCCAGGGTCCGCGTCACGCTCGAGGATCTCGATGTACGCGTCACGGATGACGCGCGCGAAGTCGGGCATCGCGCTACCGCTTGCCGCGGGGCTTGACCTTCTTCCTCGTCGGCGCTGGACGGCCGCTGGCCGTCCTCGCCCCTCGGCCGCGGGCGGCCGCGCCCGCGAGGGGGGCGGGGTTCTTGGTCGCATACTCGGCGCTGCGCAAGAGGGACTCGCGCATGGCCGCCTCGCTCATGCCGCCGTTCATCTGCCCGTTGTAGCTGGCGAGACCGCTGGGATCGGGCTCGCGATCCAGGATGCGGAGGTAGGCCATGCGGATGATCCGTGAGAAATCCGGCACGGGGCACCTCCCTTGTCCGGCCGCCTGCATCGATCAGCCTACTAGCGGCCGCCAGGCTTCCTTGTGACTGCAGTCACGACCACGTGTGACGGCTGACACGTTCGCCCTATCCCTCATGCCTGGAGTCGGTTGTCTTCCCATTTGGGTGCGGTCGCGCTACGTCGTATCCGCAATGCGTTGACAGTTGATCGCATGGGCCCTACCGTCCTCGACAGTCCACATCATCGAGTCGAAAGCTCGCAAATTCGGAGATTCGGTTGCTGGCCGTAAACAATGCGGAGGAATAGTCATGGTGACGAACGTGACGCAACGATTCGGGCACATGGCCTATCCCGTATGCGCGTTCGCGTTGCTGGTGAGCCTGTTCCTGGCCGGCGGCGCGCGCGCAGACGGTTTTGACGACTTCCCGATGATCACGAACGCCCACGCGGACGGACCGAACCTCGTCATCGTTGGAAAGAACTTCGGAGCGGCGTCGGCGCCGAAGGTGCAGCTAGGGAGCTTCACGCTCATCCCCTCCAGCTTCACGTCGACCCAGATCGTCGCCCCGCTTCCCTCGCCGATTGCGCCCGGCTCCTACGCCCTCTGGATCCAGACCTTCGGTCAGCAGGACTCGGAGTGGGGCTTCATTACGGTGACCCTCGGCGCCGAGGGGCCGAAGGGCGACCCGGGTCCGCAAGGACCACCGGGGCCGCAAGGGCCTCAGGGACCCCAGGGACCCCAGGGACCCGTGGGCAACACGGGACCGAAGGGCGACCCGGGAGCGGCGGGCGCCGCAGGGGCGCCAGGTGCGCCGGGCGCGAAGGGTGACCCCGGGCCCCAGGGCGAGCCGGGGCCGAAGGGCGATCGGGGGCCGGCCGGCGCGGACGGTGCCGGCGTCACGGTGAGCCCGCTCCCGAGCGGGCCGGTGTGTCCCGCCGCGGGAATCGAGGTTGTCAGCCCCATCAGCGGAACATTCGCCGTCTGCAACGGCAAGGACGGCCGTGACGGCATTGGGGGCCCCGGAGGCAGCAACGTCGCCTTTCAGCTGTCCCAGCACGACGACACCGTGGTCATCAGCAGTGCACCTCCGACGGTGTGGTCACTGGGTTTGCCGCGGGGAAACTGGGTGCTCTTCGCCAAGGCGCTGGCGAGCGGCCCCGTGTTCGTCGACTGCAAGTTGATGACGCATTCCAGCACGATTGACAGCGTGGAGATCGACGCGATCGAGGTGCGGCCGGATACGGGGCCCCTGGCCATTGCGCTCGCGGGTACCGCGCTCACCGATGACGACGTCACCGGAGTGGACCTCGTGTGCAGCAGCACGGACGGCGCTGCCCGCCTGGGCCGCATCCAACTGGTCGCCATGCAGGTCACCGCCGTGCTCCACTAGACCAGCGTCTTCGGGCCACCCCGGTCGGCCGACAACGACGAGCCGCCAGCGCAACGTGCGCTGGCGGCCATGCCCTCACTCGATGTCGGTCTTGTCGTTGAAGAGCGCGGTCAGCTTGATGCTGCCGTGGCCGAACTGCGGGAAGCCTTTGGCGTTGTGGTCGCCCGGGTTCAGGTTCGAAGCGGTGTCGTCGGGCGGGAAGAGCACCAGGGTCGCGAGGAAGTGGGGTAGGACGGGTCAGCGCTCTCGAAAGCGGCCCGGGGTGGCCTCTCCGTTCACCTCGACCTTCGCTTCTACGGTCCGGATCAGCCGATCGCCTTTGTACAACTTCACCTTGACCACGTGGTTGCCCGGCTCCCAGAACTGGCGCGACTTGCTCCAGATCCGCTCGTGATCCTCCTTCTGGGCCGACGCGAAGGGAGGGCAGTCGGACTCCTCGGTGGCCTTGGTTTCGTCTTCCCACTCCCACTCGACGCGGGGGCAGTAGTAGTTCTCGTCGCCGCCGTCCTTGACCGAAAGGCGGAAGCGAACGGTGGCAAACGCGCGCGGGCCAACCCCGAGCATCGCGAACTGGGGGTTGGCCTTGAGCTCGACCTTGGGTTTGGCCGGCTCCGACGCCAGAAACAGCACGAGAGCAAGCGAGGTCATGCGCCACAGTAGCGCCGGCAAGGCGTTCGAGTCAACGGTGTGTTTACGGCTGTGTTTACGCCTGCCGCTTGGGTGGCTCGAGAGCCTCCACAGCCTTCAGCAACGCTCGCGCGGCTGTGATCAATTCCGATAGGAGTCGGTCATCTACTTCGAATACGCCCTCGTACTCGGAGCGGTTACGCCACTCATGGCACTTGGCTAAGACCCTCCATGTGGCTGCCGCCAGGCCCAGAGTGTGGGGCAAGGTTTGGAAGACGAGGTATCGGTTCTCAGAGCGATAGCCGAGGCGCCGCAGTGCCGCCAAGGCCAAGGCGTGTGCAGCGTTATAGGCAAGATCAAACCGGCTTTCCGGTGCGAGCGCCGGGTTGGCCGCGTCGGCAAGTCGCGCCTCCCCCGAGTGCACTAGCCCCAGGAACTCGGTCGCTGACGGCGGCTCACGCTTGAGCTTGCCGATCCGGGCCAGGTTCTCCAACTCAGGCGATATCAACGTCCGATCCGATAACGAACAAACGGGGTTGCGCGGCGATTCGCGCGGCGAAGGAGTCCTTCTTGGCGCGCTTGATGCGCCACTCGGCGAGGCTCATGACGTTGGGATTCACGGGCCGCGCCAATACCCCTTCCGTGGACTGTACGGCCTCGAACAGATCCTGGTAGCCCAGGCGGTCGGAAATGACCATCAGGTCGATATCACTTCCTGCTTTGTCGCTGCCCTTGGCGACCGAGCCGTAGACAAAGGCGCCGCGAATGTCCTTCGCACGGGACGCAAGGGCTTCCCTCAGTGGTTCTATCACGCCCACTGTCTTCACGATCAGTCCGTGCAGCTCGGCGAATGCTGGACTGGCCTGGTTGGCCTGGTAGTGTTTCTGATTACCGGTGCGGTGGACGGTGACCCAGCCGGCCTCGGCGAGACGGCTCAACTGCCGATGAACCGCGCCAGTGCCACTATTGGCCAGACGGATCAACTCCGCGCTCTGGAAGCGGCGATCGGGCTGGCCGAACAGCAACGCGAGTACACGCTGTTGCACGCGGGAAAAGAGCGCATCGGCTAACCCGATTGCCGGTTGCTCGATCTTCCTTCCCATATCGGGAATGATCATACCCGATTTGGGAACGGATCTCACCACGCATACGAGGCATCGTCAGCTTTCTCACGAAGTGCTCGGCCACCGAGAGCGGCATCCGCGCCGCAAACGGGTGTACCCAACGAGGCTCGCGTTGTTGGCCCTTGGGGTTTGCTCCCGCGAGCTGTCGAAGCGTTCGTTGCACATCGGCATCGTCCGCCACGAGTGCGGTTCTCTTGAGCTGGTCCGCCAAGGTGCTCGTCACGGTATGCCGCCGCTTGGTCTGGGGTCAAGACCCCCTGTGTGACCGCATTCGGACAACACAAAAGCGCGATCGGAGCGGCGAGGTCTACGAATCGCCGATAGCTGGTGGCCGCTCCGTCCAGTCTGGGGGCCGGACAACAGGCGTGGTTCCGTCGGTCATCCCGCGAGTTGACTGGTCTAAGCGTCTAGGCTGGGACCAGACGTGCCCTCGCAGGCACCCGCCGCGCCAACCCGGGGTAGAGATAGCAGGGTTGGCACGGCGGGCGCAGGTCTGCGCCGGCCCGGCGGGCGGATCGGGCCCAGCAATTCCCTCGGCCGGGTTTGGTCGGCCCCTGGGTGTGAGGGCCGCCCAAACCCACGGCCCGAAGGAGGTTTGCATGTTCCCAGCCCGATCCGCCCACGCCGCCGGCCCCGCCCAGGCGCGCCTTGACGCCGAAAAGCCGCAGGTTTACGCCGTCGCCGTCGAGTTTCAGACGTTGGCCGCCGCTCTCTTGCCGAAGGGACAGCCGGTCCTGCGCGAGCAGCTCGAGCGGAGCATGCAGCCAGGCGCGGGAGCTGCTTGTGCGCATCGTGCAGATGCTGACGACGCTGCAGCAGAGGATGGCCGCGTAGCCGCCAGAAAAAGCCGCCAGCGTTTGCGCGCCGGCGGCTCGGATCCGCTCACGGGCACGGCACCGGCTTAACAGTCGGCCGGGGTCCGTGCAACGAAGGCATTCAGATTCGCCTCGTCGATGACCGTCTCCTTGAGGCTGTCCTGCGAGTCGAAGATGGCGTAAACCTCGTCGTAGTACTCGTCCAGCCACGCCCAAGACATTTGCTGCTCATGGCCCCAGGTCACGCAGACAGGGCCTCGGGCCGTATACCCCGGCACGTAGATGTACTGGCCGCCCCAGGAATGAGGCTGGGAACCGGGACCGTTGGTCGCTTCCCAGGGTCCCAGCTCGACGAGGTCGGCGTACATCACTTGACGCACCTGCTCGGAGTTCAGGAGCTCGAGCTCCGGCTGGTGTGCATGGCCGGCAGTGACGCCGTGGTCCAGAATGCCCTTCGCGTTTGCCATCGCATGCTCCTCAAGAGGCGGTGGAGGGACATTAGAAACTACGAAGGCGAGGGGCTGGAGGTGTTGAGGAAATCCTCGGGTTCTCATGAAGAAAAAGCCGCCAGCGCTTTCGCGCTGGCGGCTCGGGTACGGCTCACGGCACGGGGCGGCCTAACGACCAGGCCGGGGCACGTGCACGGGGTAGCCCCTCACCCCAACCCTCTCCCCAACGGGGGAGAGGGGGAGCATCAGACCTCCGCGCCCTCCTTGATGTGCTCCGGTTCCACCACGTACTCGACTTCGTAGCCGGGTTCGAGGTTCGTCGGGGTGTGCTCGAT
>Ga0070706_100004869_pt1 | contig 12857 bp, 10 predicted proteins | sample KBSK5501metaG_FD_65476 | JGI IMG/M metagenome (GOLD analysis project Ga0070706, IMG submission 65476) | Corn, switchgrass and miscanthus rhizosphere microbial communities from Kellogg Biological Station, Michigan, USA - KBS K5-50-1 metaG | ecosystem: Host-associated > Plants > Roots >...
GTCGCCGTCGTCGGTACGCCTCAGGGTTTCAGCGCGGTGCAGACGGCGTTCCGCGGCGCGTGGTGGGCGACCGCCGGCGCCAGCCTGCTCGGCGCCGTCACCGCGCTCGGCATGACACCTCCCCCGACCCCTCCGGTAGTGCTCCAAACCGCGGTCCCGACGCCGCGGGCCGGGACTGACGCCCTAGTCGAGGCGACGCGGGCAGACCTGACAGTTTCAGGCTTCCGGTTGATCACCAGTACCCCGGCCGACCGGCAAGCCAGTCATATGTAGCTACATGAATCTACCCGAACCCGGTAGCCGTCTGAACAGCAGAGGCGATCACCCAGGCGAGAGGGCTCCGGCATGAGGGTCGCAATGCTCGGATCGGGCGGGTTCGGCGGGCACAATGGGCGCTCCTCGCCTACGGCGGGCACCTCGAGGCGATGCAGCACGGCCTCAGGATCCGCATTTGGGCCTTGCCGCACCTTCGCTCGCGGTCTGCCCGTTGCCTCCCTTCAACGTCAGGAGGGCGATCATGCGTGCGTGGATCTTGGTCTCGCTTGTAGTCGGGTTGACAGGTTGTGGGTCGGTGGACAAGCAACTCGAAGCACTGTCCAAGGCGGGCCCCCCTATGGCCCAAGGCACTGGATTTCTTGTGCGACCTGACGGCCTAATCTTGACCGCATGGCACGTTGTGAAGGACGCAGGGAGCATTAGCATTCGATGTGAGGGACGGGAGCGGGTGTTCGCGACCATCGCGGAACGGTCTCCGGCGCTCGACCTCGCGCTTCTCCAGACACCGCTTACGAACATGCCGTACCTGTCCACAGCCCCAGCCCGTTCCGCTCGCAAAGGGGACCCGGTGTTCACGATCGGCTATCCTGCCGCGCTAGAACTCGGCCCTGAGCCTAAGTTCTCCGAGGGCACGATCAGTGCGCTGTCCGGCAGCGAACGTGAGAGTGTGCGGATGCTTGTCACCGTGCCGATTCAGCCCGGCAGTTCGGGCGGGCCTGTTATCGGCATGGACGGTGCCGTTGTCGGCATCGTGACGGCGACCCAGACGGAAAAACAATTCTTCACCGAGACTGGGGGCCTGCCTCAGAACTTGAATTGGGCCGTCAAGGTCGAATATGCGGCACCCCTATTTGACTTGCCGAGGCCGCAGCCACCCTCCGTGAGCAGAACTGAGGCAATCGAGCGGGCTTCGCGGGCGGTCTGTATCGTCATCACAGAGCGGGATCATCCTCGATGACGCTGTGGGGCTCGTGGCTGCCGCGAGAGCGATCTCGGGTCTTACCGCAGGTCGTTGGTTGAAATACACCGGCCATGCTGGCATGCCCAGCAATTCCGAAGACGATCCTGCATTCCACGAGCGCCATTGCCTGAAGTGTAGATCGTAGTGTCGCTTGGTGGGCGTCGCTTCGCCGAAGTCTGGTATTCCCCCGACGCCAAACTCGTTGTCCGCTCAGTCGATGGGCGGGACGGAAGTCGTCACGGAGGTGGTGAACTGTAACGCCGGCCGGCAGTTGTAAGCCGACATGTGGGAAGTACTCACAGTGGGCCTCAGCGGCCGGCATGCCTGGAGAGGGCGGCGGCACCCCGAACTCGACCCGGCTGAGAGTCCAGAAGAAGGCGGTTGGTGCTGATGAAGGCGATCCACGCCGAGTTCCATCGGGCCTCGGCTCGCGGTGCATGCGTCCGCGAGCTGCGGGACCGCGGTTATCGCATCAGGCTGAGCGATGTAGGCGGCTCATACGGGAGCACGGGATCCGGACGGCGCAAGCGGCGCCTTATAATAAGGGGCGGCTCCGAACTCCAGGCACGCCTGCCGGTGGGCGACAACATGCTGAACCGGCGGTTCTCGCGGCCGGCGCCGACCACGGTGCGAAGCGGCGACGACATCACCCATAGCCAGACGGGGTAGACCGACGTCACTCAGAGTCAGGAACGGCGTCGCCACGCGCCGTGAGCACCGGCTGCCGTCCGTTCACACTAGTTCGTGCGGGCGTTACTCTCACACTGCTGCTCGAACAGATCCCCTCTGGCTCCTTGGCCTCGGCAGTCGAATGCGGAGGGCGCTCCGAGGATGGTCTCAAAACGGCGCAGCGGCGGCTCGATCGGTGACGACACGGCGGAGGTTCCCTTGCCGGCCGGGCTGCCGGCGAATTCCGGCTGAGCTGCGCAACCGCTGAGAACGCTTGCGAACAGCACTGCGGTGGCGATCCAGCTCAGTGATCTTTGCATTTGCCCTCTCCCTCTACTTCTCCTCGCTGATGATCGCGCCTACGATCATGTGTCCCGCGAGCGTCCTGAAGTCGCTGGCCACGAGGAGTACACGGAGGTCTTCGATGTAACGCCCCGTCGGGCGCACACGTTACCTGGGGGACGTTTTTAGCACATGCGGGAGGTTTTTAGCAAGTGCGGAAGTTTTCTTGTACGCCGCGCTCGTCGAAACACCTGCCACCGTGGCCGGACGGGCTGGGTGAGACCAGGCTGATTCCGCGCGCATCGCCGGGACTCCGAGACAAGTGCTGCCCGACCGGATAGGACGCCGTCGGCTTGACGGCGTGCTGTTGCATCTCTGTGCCAGAACGTCATTGTTACCTTGGTGAGTGTGGAACGGCCGACCCGCGTGAGCGTTTGTGGTGCGTGAGGAGAGATTTTGAGAACGGCATGGAGCTTGGGCGGCGCGAGATCGATGCACCGTCCTGGCATGCGCTGGCTTTCTAGGTAGTTGCGTGTGATAGAGATGCCGGCCGACCGTGCCGCGAGCGACCACAATATGACTGGCGACGACGCCGGCTGGGGTCGGGGGGCGGCACTGTCGGAATCTTGCATCGGAATCTTGCCGGAAGACGTCGCGAATGCTGCCGCTGCGCCCGAGCAACCCATCATATCCATGGCGTTGGTTCGCTCCTCGTGACCAACGAGGTCAGGGGTCGCGAGATACGTGATCCCATGCACGATCACCAGCGAGGAGCAGGGAAGGGAAACGGCAATGCAAAGATCACTGACATGGATCGCCACCGCAGTACTGTTCGCAAGCGTTCTCAGCGGCTGCGCAGCTCAGCCGGAATTCGCCGGCAGCCCGGCCGGCAAGGGAACCTCCGCCGTGTCGTCACCGATCGAGCCGCCGCAGCGCCATCTTGAAACCATTCTCCACGCGCCCTCTGCGTTCAGCTGTCAAGGCCAAGCGAACGACGATGTGTTCGAGGAGCAGTGTGAAAGTAACACCCGCAGCGGCGACTAGCACAAACAGACGCTAACAGGTGCTCACGGCTCGTAGCAACGCCGTCTATGACGCTGAGTGACGTCGGCCCGGTGCCGGCGTCCGCAGGGCATCTCGCAGCCGCCGACTCTGATTGTGTGGGGCAAGAGCGATTTCATCTTCCCGCCTGAAGGGGGCCACCCCATACAGTCGTGGACCTGAAACGTGTGGAGACGCATCTACCGGACACGCTCGGGGTGGCACACCGAGTGTGGCATCGGCGTTGACCGTGGCGGGGGCAGCGCCGAGCATAGCCTGGACAAGGGCATTCTCCGCCGAGCAATGGGAAGGCGGGGGCACCGATCGCTCAGGCCAGCCGTATCCGGATGTCGATCTCGGAGATGAGAGTGCGGTGCACGGGACAGCGATCTCGAGCAACCGGTCCCGCTGCTCCCCGCTGAGCGGTCCGACTAGGCTGATCTCCCGCTCAACCCGATCAAGCGTCCCTTCCTTGGTCTCGCACTCGGCGCAATCCGCAGCGTGGATCTGGCCGGGCTGGAGTCACCGCTCACGCGCTCGAGCGGCCACTGCTTCCGCCGGGCATACATCGTGAGGGTCATCGAGGTGCAGGGACCGAGCGCGGTCAGCAGCAAAGTCGTAGGGGGACGGTCCCGTGTCGGTCCACCGACCGCGTCTGCTCGTCCGCAGCTAGCCCGTGCTGGCCGGCCTCGATGTCCTGCGCGAATCCAGCTGCGTTCCCGCTCACAACGACGATAACCATGAGGACCTCCTTTCCGAATGATCACGCGCTGGCACGGTCCGGGGACGATCAGTTGACAGGCCGTTATAGTCGCTATAACCTTAACATTGCCATGGTGGCAATGAGTCGACAATCGTGAACGCCGAGCACCCGGCCGGGGCCCACGCCTCGGTGATCGTGGCCGTCGTGATCTTCAGCATCCGGCCAGATGCCACGGGTCGGCCGCGCCTGCAGGTCCTCCTCGTTCGGCGGGCGGTCGAGCCCTTCGCGGGCTACTGGTCGCTTCCCGGCGGCAGGCTCTGGGGCGACGAAGGGCTCGACCACGCGGCGTGGCGCCAGCTCCTCGAGAAGACGACTCTGCGGGCGTCGCATCTCGAGCAGCTGTACACCTTCGAGCTCTGCGCCGGCGCGCAGATCGAGGCCGCGGTGGTCGCGTACTACGCGCTCGTCCGGACCGACGGCACCGAGATCGCGCCCGGCCGCAAGATGATGGAAGCGGCCTGGTTCCCGGTCGACGAGCCACCCGCCGAGCTCGCCTTCGACAACGACGAGATCCTCCGCTTCGCGCTTCAGCGCCTGCGCAACAAGGTGGAGTACGCGCTGGTCGCCTTCCAGTTCTTGCCGGCCCACTTCACCATGGCGCAGCTTCGCCACGTCTACGAGGTGATCCGGGGACGCCGGATCGATCCCACCAACTTCCGGCGGCGTGTCGAGGCCACCGGGAGCATCGTGCCGACCGGCCATTCCGTCTCCGGCGGTCGCCACCGACCCCCAGCGCTCTATCAGTGCGCCGAGGATCCGGCGAGCCTGGTCAAGACGATGCGGCCGCGGCGCCCACTGCGGTCCCTGCCCGAGCGAACCGCCGAGACGTCGAGCGCGTCCTAACACCATGGCCCCCCGACGTCCGTCTTCGTCACCCAGACTAAAGGTATCTGTAACCTTAACACTGATCACCGCCCCGGGGCGCGGGCCCAGGCCGCGAGAGGAAGGCGCACATGCCCACGACATCCTCGATTGACATGAAGATCCAGGCCGCCCCCGCCGCCGAGCTGTGCACCGACGAGCTCAAATGGGATCCGTGGGCCTACGATGCCGGTCCCGCGCGGCCTCAGCTGCCGGTCTATGGGGCGGGCGCGAGTCAATGGGACACGATCCCCGGGTCGACCCCGGTCCAGGCGGAGATTCCGGAGCGCTACCGGTCCATGTCGCCCGACGACCTCGCGCGGCGCATCGCGGCGGCGAAGGTGACGCTGGGCTCGCGGCTGGTGATCCTCGGTCACCACTACCAGCGCGACGAGATCATCCGCTGGGCCGATTTCCGGGGCGACTCCTTCAAGCTGTCCCAGCAGGCGGCCAGTCGCCGGGAGGCGGACTTCATCGTCTTCTGCGGTGTGCACTTCATGGCGGAAAGCGCCGACATCCTCGCGGGGGACCATCAGCGGATCATCCTGCCCAACCTGGCCGCCGGCTGCTCGATGGCCGACATGGCCGACGAGGTCCAGGTCCTCTCCTGCTGGAAGCAGCTGGGCGAGGCGCTGGGCTTCACCATGGCGGAGCGCCGCCGGCCGGTCCTGCCCGTCACGTACATGAACTCCTCGGCGGCGCTGAAGGCGTTCTGCGGCGAGCGGGGTGGCGTCGTCTGCACGTCGTCCAACGCGACCCGCGTCCTGGAGTGGGCGTTCGAGCAGAGCGAGCGGGTCCTGTTCTTCCCGGACGAGCACCTCGGCCGCAATACGGGCGTCAAGCTCGGCATCGCCGACGACGCGATGGTGGTGTGGGATCCGCGCCGGCCTCTCGGCGGCAACTCCGTCGAAGCGGTCAAGCGGGCCCGCTTGATCCTCTGGCGAGGCTGGTGCTCGGTACACGCGCGCTTCACGGTGGCTCAGATCGAGCGGGCGCGGCGCGAGCATCCGGGCATCCATATCATCGTCCACCCGGAATGCCGGCGCGAGGTGGTCGCCGCCGCCGATCTGGACGGGTCGACCGAGCTCATCCTGGAGACGATCTCGGCGGCCGAGTCCGGAAGCCAGTGGGCGGTCGGCACCGAGATCAACATGGTCAACCGGCTCGCCGCCGCCCATCCGGACAAGCGGATCTTCAGCCTCGACCCCGTGATCTGCCCGTGTTCGACGATGTACCGGATCCACCCCGCGTATCTGGCGTGGGTCCTCGAGGCCCTGGTCGAAGGCCGGGTGCTGAACGAGATCACCGTGTCCGACCACGTGAAGGCGGCGGCCTGGTGCGCGCTCGACCGCATGCTCTCGCTCCCGGCGCAGTCCGGCTCGTCCGCGGCCGCGCCGGTGCGGAGGTAAAGGCCGATGCGCCCGCTGATCGTGGTCGGCAGCGGCATCGCCGGGCTGTTCACCGCCCTCCGAGCCCGCGAGGCGGGGGTGCGCGACGTGCTGATCGTCACCAAGGCCGACCTCGAGGAGAGCGCCACCCGGTATGCGCAGGGCGGTATCGCGGCCGCCATCGGCGACGGCGACTCCTGGGAGCTCCACCAGACGGACACGCTCGGCGCGGGCGCCGACCTGTGCGATCCGGAGGCGGTGCGCGTGCTGACCAGCGAGGCTGCCGATCGGGTGGCCGACCTGATCCGCCTCGGCGTCCATTTCGACACCGAGAACGGCGGACTCGCCCACGCGCGCGAAGGCGCCCATACCGTGGCCCGCGTGCTCCACGCGGGCGGCGACGCCACCGGGCGCCACATCGAGCGCGCCCTCGCTCGCGCCGTCCACCAGCGCGGCATCGACGTGTGCGATCGCGCGCTCATCACGGAGCTGATCGTCGAGGGTGGCGCGTGCCGCGGCGTCCGGCTGGCCGGCGGAGCAGCCCTCGAGGCCGAGGCGGTGGTACTGGCCGCCGGCGGTGCCGGCCAGCTCTACGCGCGCACCACGAATCCCTCGATCTCGACGGGCGACGGGGTCGCCCTGGCCCTCCGCGCCGGCGCGGTGGTCGCCGACCTGGAGTTCTTCCAGTTTCACCCCACCGCCTTCGCCGGCCCCGGCGCCTCGCGCTTCCTGATCTCCGAGGCGCTGCGGGGTCACGGCGCCGTGCTCCGCAATCATCGCGGCGAGGCGTTCATGGCACGGTACGACGCCCGCGCCGAGCTGGCTCCGCGCGACATCGTGGCCCGGAGCATCGTGCAAGAGATGGAGCGCCACGGGCTCGGCCACGTGTGGCTGGACGCCACCCATTTCGCGGCCGGCGAGCTCGCGCGCCGGTTCCCGACGATCCACGCCTACTGCGCGAGTCACGGCTGCCCGGCGGAACGCGAGCCCATCCCGGTGTCGCCGGCCGCTCATTACATGATGGGCGGAGTCTGGACCGACATTTGGGGCCGGACCTCGGTCCCAGGGCTGTTCGCCTGCGGCGAGACCGCGAGCACGGGCGTCCACGGCGCCAACCGGCTCGCCAGCAATTCTCTGCTTGAGGGCGTCGTGTTCGGCGCCCGCGTGGCCCGTGCCCTGACCGCTCGCGCCGTGGGGACGCCGGCGCCGTCCGATGTCGAGGAGCTGGCTCCGGATGGGTCCGTGAGCGCTCTCCTGCCCGCCCGCGACGCGATACGGGCGATGATGTGGGACGAGGTCGGGATCCTGCGCGAGGGCGCAGGCCTCGAGCGCGGGCGGGCCATCCTCGGCACCTGGTCCCGCGCGCGCCCGCTCGACGATGCCGTGGCCCGCGAGACTGCCAACCTGGCCCTGCTGGGCTGGGTGATGGCCGAAGCCGCGCGGCGCCGCCAGGAGTCCCGAGGGGCGCACTATCGCCTCGACTTTCCCGCCCCGAGACCCGAGTGGCGCCGTCGTCAGCTGTTCACCGTCCGATGCCGGCGCGAGCTGCGCCTGGTCGCCGACGTCGGGGCAACCCGGGTGGGTTGCCAGGTGCCGTGATGAGCGCCCTGGGCCTCGCGCATCCGCCTCTCCTTCAGGTGCGCGCGATCATCGGGCGCGCGCTCGACGAGGACATCGGCGGGGGTGACGTGACGACCGAGAACAGCGTGCCCGCCGATCAGCGATCCGGCGCCACGCTCCTGGCCAAGCAGGTTGGCGTCCTCTGCGGCGTCCACGTGTTCTCCGAGACACTGGCGATGGTGGACCGCTGCGTCACTGTGATGGTAGAGCGTCCAGACGGGGCCGAGGTCGGGAAGGGCGACGTGGTCGCGCGCATCGAGGGGCCCACGCGCGCGCTGCTGACCGGGGAACGGACCGCCTTGAACTTCGTCCAGCGCCTGAGCGGTATCGCGACCCTCACCGCGGCCTTCGCCGCGCGCCTTCGCGGGCTCCCCACGAGGCTGGTCGACACCCGCAAGACGACGCCCGGGCTCCGGCTCCTGGAGAAGTACGCGGTGCGGGTCGGGGGCGGGTACAATCATCGCTTCAACCTGGCCGACGCGGTGCTGCTCAAGGATAACCACCTGGCCGCCCTGCGCAGCCGAGGCCTGGACCTCGCCGACGCCATCCGGACGATCAAGGGGCGGGTGCCTCACACAATGAAGGTCGAGGTCGAGGTGACCGCCCTCGAGCAGATCGACGCCGCGCTCGCGGGCGGGGCCGACATCATCCTGCTCGACAACATGCGGAACGACGACATGCGCGAGGCGGTGCGCCGCATCGGGGGGCGGGCGCTCACCGAATGCTCCGGCAACGTCACGCTGGAGACGATCCGGGAGCGCGCCGAGACCGGGGTCGACCTGATCTCGGCCGGTGCGCTGACCCATTCCGCGAAGGCCCTGGACATCAGCCTGGAGGTCGACGGGTCATGGCCATGACGACATCCAGCCGACCGATCTATCTCGACTGCGCGTCGACCACGCCGATCCATCCGCGGGTGCTCCAGGCCATGGAGCCCCATCTGCGCGAGGAGTGGGGCAATCCGTCGAACCTGTATCCGCTGGGGCGGCGGGCGGCCAACGCGCTCGAGGAAGCGCGCGGGCGGGTTGCCAGGGCCCTGGGCAGCCACGACGACGAGGTCGTCTTCACGAGCGGGGGCTCCGAGAGCGACAACTGGGCCCTCAAAGGGGTTGCTCTGGGCCGGCCCGGGACACGGCATCTCGTCACGACCGCGATCGAGCACAGCGCGGTGCTGGGTGCCGCCCGCGACCTGCAGGAGCACTTCGGGGTCGAGGTGAGCTACGTCCCCGCGGACGAGCGAGGCCTCGTCGACCCGGCGACGGTGGCCGCGGCCATCCGGCCCGACACGTGCCTCGTGAGCGTCATGCTCGCCAACAACGAGATCGGCACGATCCAGCCGATCGCCGAGATCGCGCGGCTGGCCAGAGCGCGGGGCGTCCTGATGCACACCGATGCGGTTCAGGCCGCCGGCCTTCTGGATCTGGACGTCGACCGCCTGGGGGTCGATCTCCTCTCGCTCTCGGCGCACAAGTTCTACGGTCCCAAAGGGGTCGGCGTGCTCTACGTCCGCCGCGACACCTCTCTGCTCCCCCTGATCCACGGCGGCGACCAGGAGGGGCGGCGCCGGGCCGGCACCCAGAACGTGGCCGGCATCGTCGGCTGCGGGGCCGCCCTCGAGCTGGTCGCGCAGCACCGCACGACGACCTCCGCCCGGCTCAGCGGGCTGCGCGATCGCCTGATCGAGGCCGTGGAGGGCACGGTTCCCGGAGCGCTCCTCAATGGCGACCGGCGCCGCCGCTTACCCAACAACGCGAACTTCTGCTTCGGCGATGTCCAGGGCGAGACCGTTCTGCTCGAGCTCGAGATGGAGCAGATCTACGCCTCGAGCGGCTCGGCCTGCCACGCCGGCTCGCAGGACCCTTCCCACGTGCTCCTCGCGATCGGCCGCAGCCCCGAGCTCGCCCACACCGCGCTGCGGTTGACCCTCGGCGCGCCGACCACCGACACCGACGTCGACCGGGTCATCGAGCTGCTGCCGCGTGTGGTGGAACGCATCCGCGCGGGCGACAGGGCGCGCTGAATCTGCCGCCAATTCGGTGGCGGCGGCCGTGTGCGCCTCGGCGTGCACCGCTGCGATCACCGCCTGCAGCGCGTACTGGCTGGGCGGGCGGCCCCGCCGCGCAGCGCGGCCTCGACCTAGCCTGCGCCCTCGTCGATCTGCGCGCGGTCCCGCACATAGCCTGGACAGAGGGGCATTCTCGGCCGGGCAATGCGCCCTCCGCGCTCTGAAGAACCCAGGTCCGGCCCCCGGGGAATCGGCGGCGCGTTCGCCTCGAGGGCGAGACCGCGAGAGTCGATGCCACGATCGCCTTCGGGTCGGAGTCATCCTGTTCCGGCGCGGGGCGTGCTCAAGTCGCAGGCAGAGGGCGGCGCCCGAGCGGGCGAGGTGGGCGAAGATGGCCTGCACAGCAAAGGGGTTCTGGGCGACCAAACACTCGCAGACCGGTGAACGAGTGGTTCGGTCACGGCCTCTCCTTGGTCACGAGTCGGCTTCCTCTTCCAGCCGGGATTGCCGATATGGACTCATTTCCACCGTCTGTCGGGAGCAGCCATCCCTAGAAGCTGAACCAGGAAATGAACTCGATCTTGTTGTTCTCGTTCTCGCGGCTCTCAGAGCCGCCCGTCAGATTGACGCTGCGGAACCGCGTGGTCGTGAAGTTGTAGGCCAGCGCGAAGGTGAACGGCCCCGGTGTCCACCACAGCGAGACCTCGGACTGGAAGTTGTTCACCCGGAAGAACTGGCGCCCGGACCCCGACGGGTCGGCGATCAGGCTGCCAGTGATGACCGGACGCTTGTTGTCCAACGCCCACTGCGTCCCGCCCGCCCATCGGAGACTGAGCGTGTCGGTCAGGAAGAATTGTGGGTTGATCCATCCCCCCAGGCTCTGAGCCGGCGTCAGGCTCCCGTGGCTATTCAGAATCACCCGGCGGTCGAACTGTGACTGGAGAATCTGCCCGTCTCCTCGCGTCCACACCCCACCCCCTGTCAGCTTCAAGGTCAACGCACGCCCGGTCTTGTTGAACCCGATGCGATCCAGCGTCAGGCTGAAGGCGGCCGTCTGATTGTCGAAGGTGTGCTGAGTAAAGTTGGTCTGGGCGTTTAGATTCGTCGTGAGAGTGCCTGTGTTAAAGCGCTCCTGGAACTCTCCCCACGTGGTCCGGGCGTAGATCTTGGTGGCGGCGATTCCGAAGTCGCTCCCGAGCCGGCCGGCCTCGAGCCCGATCCCGGCGCTCAGCGCCGGGAAGCCGCTCAGGCACCCCGTGCCGCAGTCCGTCGTACCCCCCAGGGCTTGGTTGTCGAACAGCGGGCGCTCGAAACCTAGGGAGGTCAGGAACTTGATGTTGGACGTCAGCGGGTACTTGTCAACGACCTCCACGCGCGGGTTCCGTCGCTCGGCGTCGCCGAGCCCGGCGAGCAGGGTGTTGTAGTCCACGGTGTCGGGGGTGATCTGGTCGAAGGCGTCCCCCTGGCCAAATGTCCAGATCAGCTCGTTGCCGGCCGTCAGGAAGTTCGGGAAGGCCCAGCGCCCGATGGCCCACCGCAGCCGCGGGTTGTTGTTGACCGCATTGGTCTCGCCGGGCCCGTTGGCCTGCTGGTTGAAGTCCATTTCGAAGAACCCGGAGGTCTTGCCGCCCAGGGTCTCCGGGCCCTGCATCGCTAAGTTCAGCCGCGTCCGGCTCACGAAGGCGCGGAACACGTCCCGGCTGCCGTTGTTGCCCCCGCCGGGAGCCGCCGTGTTCGGAAGCAGCGCCGAGGCGACCGACTCACCGACGGGCGTGTCGTTGTGCTGGACGTGAAGGCGCAGTGAGCCGCCCAGCCGGATCCTGAAGTTCGGGTCCGCGTAAACATTGCCCGGGATGTCCTGTCCCAGGAACGGCGGGGGCCCGTTGTTGCTCTGCTTGGCCCCGGCCTGCAGATCCACGAGCTGCGCCCAGCTAGGCCGCCCCTCTGCCACTCGCTCCTCCTGAGTGCTTAACCGGAGCTGCTGCTGCGCCACCTGCTCTTGCAGCGTCTGGACCGTGCGCTCCCGCTCCTCTGCCGCCCGCCGTTCCTGGCCGCGCGCGGTCTCCTGCTGCTCGATCTGGCGCTTGAGGAGATTCACCTGCTCCCGCGTCGACCGCTCCTGCTCCCGCGTCGACTGCTCGAGCTGTTCGATCCGGTTCCTCAGATCGTCGATGGTCTGCGCGCCCACGCACGGTGCATGAAGCGCGAGCGCGACCGTCATGATTGCAGTAATCGGGAGCATGGACGTCATGGGCCGTCTGAACTGAACCATCTGAGCCTCCTTTTGTGTGTACTCGCGGGCCAGCGGCCCTCTCCGCGTTGCTTGCGGCCGCCATGCCTCTGTCCGGGCCGACGAGAGGATTCCTTTCGCTGCATCGACCGGTCTATCGGGACGTATCACCGCCGCCATCGACCCTGAGCCCATGGCCGGGGATAAAGGACGCACGACAATAGAAACAAGGCGGCCTGCGCGACTTCCGCGCGGACTCACCGGTCCGACCCAAGGGATGTTGCGACGTGAGGGGGTGCACGGCAGAACCGGCCACCCCTGTGCGGCCGCACCACGACGACGCCAGCGTCGACGCGATGGGTTGCGGTGTACGTGGCGAACTCCATCGACTCGACGAGCGCGAGTAGGAAGCTACCTATGACGAACCGCGTCATCCCTGACTGGAGTGCTCCCCAAAGTTCTGCGCACCGGGAGGAGCATAGAGTCGCTGCCGCCCGGTAGTCGGCCGGGCTCCGCATCCCGAGCGCCGAGTGGGGTGTCCTCGAGTTGTAGTCCTCGATCCAAGGCCACCGAGAGGAGTGTTGGCACCCGCGCAAACGTGTCACAGGGCTCGTGCGTCGCGTTTATGAACTCGTGAGAGTTTCTTGGGCATTGCGAAGGAGGGATTTTGAAAGACGTCTATCGTTCATGATGCGCGACATCGTCAGAGCGCCGATCATCGTCGATACGGCTACCATCGCCCGCTTCTTTGCCTCTTCTGG
>Ga0070706_100004870_pt1 | contig 12854 bp, 9 predicted proteins | sample KBSK5501metaG_FD_65476 | JGI IMG/M metagenome (GOLD analysis project Ga0070706, IMG submission 65476) | Corn, switchgrass and miscanthus rhizosphere microbial communities from Kellogg Biological Station, Michigan, USA - KBS K5-50-1 metaG | ecosystem: Host-associated > Plants > Roots >...
CCCCGAACGGCGCGACGCGCACAACAGCACCCAGCGCTGTGGCGATGACGACCAGGAACCAGGCGGTGCTGGGGTGGACGTCCCAGCCCAGCTGCGCCTCTACGTCCGCTGTGTCAGGCGGAACGTCCTCGACGGGAAGCTCGGCCGGCCGCCCGATATCGGTCATGACCCAGGGACCGCCGACGAAAACGGATCCGGGATCTCCTGGAGATGCAGCGACCGATCATCCGGGGATTTGAAATAGCGAGGCGGCTCGCTGGGCAACGTCGTGCCGAAGTAGGCGTTGAAGAGGTTCGTGAAGACGTTCACGGTCAAGGGCTGTGCGCCAAACAAGGCCCCGTGGTCGGGCGTGGACGCCGCGAAGAGCGTTCCGAAACGATCCGGCAGGGTCCCGGCCGCGGCCACGTCGTATCCCTCGTCGGACATGACGACGATCACGGGCGGCTTGGGCGAGTTTCGCTGGATCTCGTCCACCAGCTGGAGAACGCGTCCGTTCAGGTATCGCAGCTGGTCGACGTAGGCACGTCCAAATGGACTCGATCCTCCACCGGAACCCGGCTCCACGTCGCCGTAGATGGAAAACGGTGCAGCTCCTCCCGACGCGGAGAAGACGACGGGTGGATGCGGAGCCTCGATGTGCCCCCACACGAATCGGGGCCCAGATACCGCCGCGCGCGACGCGGACTCAACACACGACAGCTCGGCGTTGACGAGGCTGCGATCGCGAGCCGACCTCCAACCGGGAACCACGGCATCCAACGCCACGCCGATCAAGCTGTCGCGTAAGGTCGCGTACTCGAACTCGTTGATCTGGTCGCCGCCGCAGAAGACATCCGCAGATCTGACGGACTCCCCTTCCCATCGCCCCGCGCTGGAGAAGATCGTGTAGCCGTCCCCGTGCAAGCGGTCGAAGACCGGGTTGCCGTTGATCAGCAGTCGAAGGCTCGGAGCCGATGCCTGGCCGGCCTCAAAGGCCTGCATCTTGGGAAGGTCATCCAGGTACGCCATGTGGAAGAGCGAGGTCACGTTCAGGTCGGTGTGCATGTAGCTCGCGCGGCTGTCGGTCGCGACGCTGAAGCCACGGGTTTGCAGATCGGCGAGGAACTGGGCGTTGTCGAAACCAAAGAGGCGCTCGAGGCTGTCGGCTCGCGGGTAGTCCTCGAGCATCAGGAAGTAGATGTCAGGCATGGTTGGCAGCGCGGCCGCTTCCGATGTCTTGGTCGCTGGATCCGATGCGATACCCGCTTCGGCGAGGACCCGTCCGGCAACGCCGGCGAGCACCCCCTGGACGCCCAGCACCACGACCAGCGCGGTCGCCAGGATGTTGAGGACGCGCGTCGCGCCCGGCAGGAAGCGCCAGCCACGCAGTCTCGACAGATAGAACAGCAGCACCGTGATCAGCACCGCCAGCACGACCGCCCCGGCCGCGTGAGGTAAGTCGCCGGCATGCAGGACGACCAAGGTCACCGCCGCGAGCAACGCCCCCGCCTGCCAGCGGCGGGTCGCGGCGGCGAATACAACGGTCAGCAAGACACCAAGGAGCGCGGCGATGGCCATGGTCCGCACCACGGCACCCAGGCTGATGTCACGCTGCACGTAGGTCCCCGCGATGAGCGCGAAGCCGACCAGAACCGGGTAGAACGGAACGCGCGCCCAGGCGCGCTCGTGCGGTTGCGGCGGACCGGTCTGGGCGGACAGCGGCCGGTGATCGGGAGCCGACACCGGCGCACTCTACGACACGGCTGTAGGCCGTCGAGCCGACCAGTAGTACCATTCGGCACCCGGGCGAAGGGCGTTACGCTGCCGGCCGTTCGACCCCTTCAGACGGCTTCATCGGTGGCATTTCCTTGTTTTTTGCGTACATCGACCCCGGTGCGGGGAGCCTTCTCATCCAGGCGCTGATCGCTGCCCTGATCTCAGTGCCGTTCGTGTTCCGGTCCGGCGTGGCGCGCGTCGCGAGACGGGCCCGCAGCCTCTTCCACGGACGGGACCATGTGGCAACTTCAGCCGACGACACCGAAATCACAGCCTGACAGGGGCCGCATCCCGGCCTCCTTTCGCGACCCATCCGGCTTCGTCTTCGAGCGTGATGGCCGGCTTCTGCGACAGATCAATCACTCCTTTTCCGAGGAGTGGAGCGCCTTCGAACAGTCCGCGCTTCGCCAGGAGCTCACGCGCGATCGGGTCCTGATCAACCACCAAGCGGCGCCCCTCGAGCTGGCCTGGGACGAGCACGCGGCGGCCGTGATCGAGCCGGAACGCGTGGAACTGATCACCTATCCGTGGGAGTGGAGCTTCTCCCAGCTTCGCGATGCAGCCCTGCTGACGCTGGACGCCCAGGAACGAGCCGCGGCCGCCGGATTCACACTGCGTGACGCGAGCGCCTTCAACGTCCAGTTCGTGCGCGGTCGACCCATCCTGATCGACACCCTCTCCTTCGAACCAGCCACGCCGGAGGAACCATGGTTGCCCTACCGCGAGTTCTGCGGGCAGTTCCTGGCACCCCTGGCGTTGATGGCATATCGCGACGTCCGCCTGGGCCTGCTGATGCGTCCGATGCCTGGCGGCATCCCTTTGGACCTGGCGTCGGCCCTGCTCCCCGCGAGGACCCGCCTCTCCACCGGGATCGCGACGCACATCCACCTGCACGCGCGTGCACAGCGACGCTCCATATCCCCGGAGTCGGCAGCGCGTGCTCGCGTGCAGCGCATCTCGTCGCTGGGCCAGCGGGCGCTTATCGACCACCTTCGCCGGGCGGTCGAGGGCCTGCGCAAGCCGCATAGCACCACACATTGGGCGTCGTACGAGACGACATCGAGCTATTCGCCAGCGGCAGCAGAAGCGAAGCTGCGACTGGTCGGCGAGATGCTGCAACGGGCGCCGGGCAGATGGGTCTGGGATGTGGGCGCCAACCGCGGATGGTTCAGCCTGCAGGCCGTTGAGGCGGGCCGGCAGGTTGTCGCCCTCGATCGTGACGCCGGTTCGGTGGACGCCTTCTATCGGCAGCTGCGGTCTTCCGGGGAGGAGTGCGTGTTGCCGCTGGTCATGGACATCGCCAACCCCACCCCTGGGGTCGGGTGGGCACTGGACGACTATCGGTCCTTGCTAGACCGATGCAACGCCGACGTCATCCTGGCGCTGGCGCTGATCCACCACCTGGCGATCGGTCGAAACATCCCGCTCGATCGGATCAGCGCGCTCTTCGCGCGCCTCACCGAATGGCTGGTGATCGAGTGGGTGCCCAAGTCGGACCCTATGGTGGCCGGCATGCTCGCGCACCGCGAGGACGTCTTCGGCGAGTACGAGGAGGGCGCCTTCCGGTCGGCGTTCGCAACGCAATTCGAGTTCGTCAGCAGCGCATCCATCCCAGAAAGCGGTCGGACAATTCATCTCATGCGACGTGCAAGGCACCGGAGTTGATCGCCTTGCTCAAAAGCTGTGCCCATGGAAGCCATGCGTTGCTTGGCGAAAGTATGCTGCGACGTTGTACTTCCAGAGCAGGAGGTCGGCTTGGCATCCAATGACTTCAAATCCCTGAGCGGAACATGACGAGCTCGCATGATGTTGAGTGGACGGAAGAGAAAGTCGCGCGCTTCTGGGACGACAAGTCCCAACGCGCTGAAGGGAGTTACTTCTCCGCAGAGGTAGCACCGGCCCTCGCCTCGTGGATCTCCCGCGAGGCACGCCCGGGCAAGTTTGTCGTCGACGTCGGATGCGGCCCCGGCCACTTGCTCACCGAGCTTGCAAAGCGCGGCTTTCACCCTCTTGGCGTGGACAATTCTCCCGAGTCACTGCGGTTGGCGGCTGCGCGAGTCGGGGAGTCCAACGTCGCACTGGGATCGGTTACAAACATTCCCGTCGCAAGTGGAGCGGCCGAAGGCCTACTTGTGATTGAGACGATTGAACACATTCTCGACGCTGATCTTGAAATCATGATGGACGAGATCCGTCGCGTGCTCGGACGCGGCGCGCCCTTGGTGATAACCACTCCCAATAGCGAAAATCTCGAGGCGAGCAAGGTTAGGTGTCCCGATTGCGGGGCTCGTTTTCATCCGATTCAGCATGTTCGCTCATGGAACCCGCCCGGTCTTGAACATTTCCTACGGGAACACGGGTTCTCGCGAGTTCAGACCTTCCAGACACGACTCCCAGTCGGTCCTCTCATTCTCGGGTGGCCACAGAGAGTGTTTTTCCGCCTGCGCAAGGACCGGAGGCATCTTCTGGCAGTGGCGCGTTCGTGATGCGCTTTGTCCCGCCTTAGCTCCGGAATGCACTTGGGTGCAGGTTTCACCCTTCGTCGCGTGCCGGCCATCAACGCCGAGGAAGCGGCGCCCATGGCCGAACTGACGCTGTGACATCCGAGGGGTGGTTGCGTCGGCTGCGAACCGTCGAGATAGAGCATGCTGCCGCCTTTTGCCCGGCGGGTGCGCGCATCCTTGAGATTGGGGCTGGCGCCGGCTTCCAGGCATTGCGGCTGCAGCAGCTTGGCATCGACATAGACGCGATAGATATCTCATTGGGTGACCAACAGGTCTTCCCGGTAAGGAAGTACGACGGCATCCAGATACCTTGGCCGCCCTCTTCCTTTGATGTGGTGTTCACCTCGAACGTGCTTGAGCCCATCAATGGATTACCGCAAATGCAACGGGAGATCACACGCGTGCTCCGGCCTGGTGGTGTCGCCGTCCACGTCGTGCCCACCCATTCGTGGCGCGCCTGGACGACCGCGACGTCCGCACCCGCAGGACTGCTGGCTCTGGCACGGAGAGCGAATTGGCGGCGCGTGATCGGCCCCTTGTTACCGCTCCGTCACGGAGTACGCGGCAACATCCTCTCGGAGACCTGGCTCTTCCATCCGCGCCACTGGCGACGCACGTTCACAGCCGATGGGTTCGTGGTGTTGCGTGCCGAGCCGATGGGCCTCTTCTACACCGGCAACGAGCTGCTAGGCCCGCGGCTCAGCGTGCCCTTGCGCCAGGTTCTCGCGCGATTGCTCGGGAGTGCCTGCTGGATCTTCGAGGTTGCGCCTCGCCAGTCTGAGCTGCCGTGAATGTCGAATTCCTTCGCTGCCGATCGGAGGCGGGGGAGGGTGGGTAGGCACCAACATATCCGGATGCGATCGTTGCCGCTGTGCTGATCTGAAGGTACCGTAGCCAACCGGGCTTCGGCATCCGTCAATGGTCTGACCTAATGCGAATCGATTCGCTGCCCTCCGAGGAAGTAATGAGCTCCGTGGATCAATGACCCGACGTCACCTCATGACGCTGCGGCTCTTGCTCGCGCTGGGTGACGTGGTCTCAGCCATGGTCGTGTTTCTCGCCGTGTCCGTGGTGCGGTTTGAGGCTAATCCAGCCGTTTCGTGGTCGGTTGACGCATCGCCTGGCCTCCTTGCGCTGGCATTCGCCGTAATTTGGACGGGAGTGCTCTGGGCAGTGGGGCTGTACAGGCTGAGAGTTCGCTGGAGTTTGTTGGCGGAGGCCAGGGATATCGCGAAGGCCACTGTTGTTGCGTTAGCGGTGACCCTGTCTCTCCTCTTTCTCTCTCACCAGGACAACGTAAGCCGAGTGTTCCTGGCGATTCTGTTCGCAGCACAACCAACCGCCGCTCTCGCTATTAGGGTCCTCCTGCGGCGATGGTTCGAGATTCTTCGCCGTGGCGGTCGTAACAAGACCTACATGGTCGTCGCCGGGACGGGTTCGTTGGCACAGGCCTTTGCGGACCGCGTGGAGCGTCACCGTTCACTGGGTATCAGGGTTATCGGACACCTGAGCCTGCCAGAGCCGCAGCCGCGAAAGGGGAACGCGGGCACGCCCCATTCCATGCCGACCCCTACCAGACCGATTCTCGGCACCGTCGATGAAATGCTGACGGTCTTCCATAGTCAGATAGTCGACGAGGTGGCTGTCTGCCTGCCATCAAACGCGACTGCATACCTGGAGCCGATCATCGCGATCGCAGCCGACGAAGGGAAGACTGTGCGAGTACCGCGCGATCCCGAGGAGGGGATCCTCACGGGCGCTCTGCAGGAAGAGTTCGACGGATTTCTGGTGCGATCTGTCATCCACGACGGCCAGCGCGATCTTGAGCTGGCCTTCAAGCGTGTTGTTGACGTTCTCGTCGGTAGCCTCGCGCTCGTTGTACTTAGTCCAGTGATGTTGGCCGCGGCCCTGCTCATCCGCGCGCGCGATGGAGCCCCAGTCGTGTTTAGCCAGGTCCGGGTTGGGAGGCACGGGCGAACCTTCACCATGTATAAGTTCCGCACCATGGTGGCGGATGCTGAGGATCAGCTTCCTCTTCTTGCTTCACGTAACGAGACGGCGGGCCCAATCTTCAAGATAGCCCGAGATCCGCGTATCACCGCGCTGGGTCGGGTGCTGCGCCGCACGAGCATCGATGAACTTCCCCAGTTGATTAACGTGATCCGTGGGGACATGAGCCTCGTTGGACCTCGACCGGCACCACCTCGCGAGGTGACGGCATACGACATCTGGCATCGCCGTCGACTGTCGATGCGGCCCGGCATGACAGGGTTGTGGCAGGTCGAGCGCCGGACGAATCGGGATTTCGACGAGAGAGCGGAGCTCGACCTCAAATACATCGATCAATGGTCAATCTGGCGCGATCTGGGGATCCTCCTTCGCACGCTTCCGGCTGTGCTCGCTTTGAATGGGAAGTAGTCCTCGTCTTCAGCGGCATTCGGGGAATCGTTCGCGAAGGTCAGCATCGCGGATCGCACGATTGGGGTCGAGTAGCCACGCGGCTGTTGCTGCCTGCACCGACGGGAGAGCCGAGGTGGCTGGTGGCCAATAAGTCGAAGGTCGCCGATAACCCCAAACATCGGTGGAGAAGCCAAAAGTCCCATTTTCGTTTAGGGGGTTGAGGGTCTCTGTCGCGGTTTGGGGAAGCAATGGGCCACCTCCCCAATCAAGCACGAGGTCCCTCGCCAGTGGATCGGGAGAGCCGCCAAGGGCCGACGCGCGAAGGCGAAGCAGCCAGTATTGGTACCCCCGGCGGTCATTAGTGGGCAGGCTAGCGAGCGACTCGCTTGGACGATCGCAGCGCATTACGTTGATCGTGGCCTGCGCAAGAGACGTGGTGAAGCCCGTCTCCGAACCGGCCTGTCCGAATAGGTCTGGGCGATTTCCCATCACAGCCAACCAAATAGGCTGATCGACAAAGGGCTCTGGGGGCTTTAGACCGTCTTGCCAGCGCTTGAGAGCCTCATCAACCACACCCTCGGTCGTGACCCCGGCGGGCAGTAGACCTTCCCAGCCAGGCGCGGCGACTATCGCGGGCCATGCTTCTACGATCTCGCCGAGTGTTCTGAGACCGCCAGAGGCGTCGCCATCTTCGCGCTGCCATTGCGCCAGCAACAATAGATTGGTCGAATTAGAGCGCTGCGCCTTCAAGGCATTCGTCAAGGCTGCATATGCGTCCTGCTTCCTGCCGTCGGCTCGCAGTGCGATTGCGAGCACACGCCATGCAAGTTCGTCGCTCGGATTAATGGAAGTGGCTGCCGTCAGATCCACGACTGCCGCCCGAATGTCACCAAGCTCCAGCCGTAGTTCACCGCGTTCCCGCTGGTACAGAGCGAGGCCAGGGTCCAGTGAGACAGCGACCTCCAGCGGGGCTATCGCGTCCGCTGGCATACCGGCCGCGATTGCGTCACCTAGGCGCTGATAAGAGAACGCCGCTAGCAGAGTTGCTAAGTACGCGACGCCGATCACTGCGGCGCTGAGGCGGTTGACGACTCGTGGCAGCCGGTGCCAACCATTTGGCGAGCTGTTTGATGACGTTCGGTCGTTGGGTGCGGCAAACCCAAACCAAGCAATCGCGACCGCGATAAGGAACGCGAAGTCAGTTGGGTTAGCCGCCAGGCTCGCCACGGCGAAAGCGATCAGCGACCACGTGGCCGCCATAGATCTGCTCCTCATCGCCGTCGGCGCTGCCGCCAGCAAGAGGCAGGCTAGCGCGGCAACGCCGAGGAGGCCCCCTTCTGCCAGAAGCTGAAACACGGCACTGTCGGGATGTCGGGGTGCGTAGCTGTTCGTTGTGAAGTAGTCGGTCGTCTGGAGGATCCATGGGAATGATCCAGGCCCATATCCGGAGATGGGCCTCGAGATCCAGGCTCCAGTTAGTGGCCCCCACATGGCTCCGCGATAGCCGAGGTTCGCAAGGTTTCCAAACCGCTCAGCTAGGGCCTCCCAAGCACCGCTCATGACTACCAAAGCCAGGATGACGACGATGACACCCAAGACCGCGGCGGCAAGTCTGCGGACGCTGCCGACACGGCTTAGGAGGCGAGGTAGGCCAACATAGGCCGTCGCAACTGTCAGTGCGATCCAGTTGTCCCTCGCGCCGTCCACGAAGACGATTCCTAAGACGAGGCTTCCAACAACCAAAGCCAAGGCGACTCGCAGCGGGGTGAGTCGGCCCACCCACCAGGCCGGATAGAGCAGCGCAAGGAGCAACGCGAGGTCGTGCCAGTGTCCCCAGGGCACCGCTGAATAGTCGAGATCAAGCGCGGGAATCGCGAAACCGGTGGACGACCACCACGTCTCGAGCACAGGCAGCCATCTAGCTGCGACGACGATCGTGAGGACTCCCGAAAGCGCCATGCATACCGCGATGAACGCTGTTCGACTACGCTCGTGCGCCATCTGCCTGCGAGCCAAGAATGTCGCCGCAACCCATGCCAGCCCCGCGAGCATGGCGTCGAATGATTGCCTCGGATGCAGCGACAAGACGCCGGCGGCGAAGTACAGGAGAAGGCCACCGAGGATCAGCGCATCGACGCGATCCAGATAGCGTGGCGCCTGATTCAGATAAAAGAGGACGAGAACGCCGCCAACGCATGCGGTAACAATCCGCACCGGCGGCAGCAGTTCGCTAAGAATGGTGCCTCCGAGTAGCACCGTGTACGCGAATGCCGCAAGCAGCAGCAAGCCGATGGCCGTTTTACCCAACGACTCAGGTCGCCTTAAGGCATCCAGCACAGAATGCGGTCTCGAGCCGTAGGGTTAGGCTGTCTGAGTATTGAGCGTTGTACGGTGGTGGGCTGCGCGTCCGCGCCCCACCGCTACAGGCCGCACTGCCTGAACGAAGGCTCCCTGGCAGTACAGATCATCGTCGCTCAGCCCACGCCATTCTGGCGCCAAGGCCCCGCGCCCAATGCCCGCCGGTCCAGCTTCGCGCTCGACCGCGACCACCGAGAAGCCCGCGTCTCGAATTGCTGTCAGATGTGCAGAGACCGGCTGACGGTTGATGATCCCGTCCTGGACCGACCAGAGCCACCGTGGATACGCCCAATGCCCGTTCCATTTTCGACTGGTCCCGTGGCTTCGCAGGTCAATCTGGTGCGAGATGAAGCCTCCCGGCTTCACCCACTTGAACATCGCTGCGTATGTTGCTGGGAGTGCCTCCACGTGCTCCATGACCGCTTGCGAAACGACCAAGTCAATGGATGCGCTGTTGATCGATTCGGCATGCCACCACGGGGCGACGTATTCCACACGGTCCTCCTGGACCATTTGACGCAGAGTCGCGGTCCGGACGGGGTCGAGCGCACGAGTGAGACGCTCCTCGCCGAGTATGTCGTCTGGGAAGGCCAGGGTGCTCAGCCGCGGACGCAGCTCAGGAAATTCCATTCCGCCCGGGATGACAGCCCTTTCTTGTAGGAGGTGCTCAAGTTCGTCAAACAATCGAAGGTTCGCCGGGGCCACAGGTTCACGGACTACGTCAAAGGCAACATATCGATCAGCGCCCGTAAGCAGCGCGGCGATCCCAACGCCAAGCGAAGCGCCTGGTCCGATCTCAGCCACGGAAGCGGGCGCCGTCGGCAGCCCATTGTCCCGAGCCTTCACAAGGTGGTGCATCCACACCGCGTAGCAGTACCTCGCTGAGAGGGTCTCAATCCCACCTCCTGTACGGCGGATCCGTCTCACCCGCGCGAGGATCGGCCGAGGAAGCGCTCGCCGAACTAGGGCCTTCGTCAACGGCAAGGCCAGATCGGGAAGCGTCACCGCACGGTTACCAAAGGAATGACACGACCCTCACCAGTGGAACTGCCCGTGAAACGCCGCTATCTCCCGTTGGATCGTGCTGGATTTCCACGGCAGGAAAGACTCGATGCTGATCGGACGCGATGGCTTTTCGAGCTCGATCCTGGTGGCATCCGCTAAGCCATCACCCGTCGCAGGAACAATCCGGATCGGTGCATCTTGTATCTCCCGCAGCCCATACACCTCGGTTGCCACCACCGGTTTTCCCGCTGCAAGGGCCTGAATCACCACTTGAGGAACACCCTCAACGGCCGCGGTGTGGACCAGAAGATCCGCTGTCCCGATAAGTCGGGTCGGATCGTCGAGGTGCCCGAGCACGATCACTTTGCGCTCGACACCGAATCTTGCAGCCGCATGTCGAAGGGTCGTCGCATCACCCTCTCCCGCGATGGCGAGCTCGACTGGAGAATCGATAAGCAGTGGAGCCAGCTTCGCAATCATTAGCTCATATCGCTTTCTGGGTGCTAGCGTTCCAATAGCCACAATGACTGGCCCGCGTGTGGTCAGGTGCAGATCACGGCGCACGGACAACTTGCGCGCTTCGTTCCATGAGCGCGTCTCACTGAATCCGTCGATGTCGATCGGAGAGTGGATCACCATGCTCCGATTGGGGGTGCCGATGCCGTTCGCAAGGTAAAGCTCACGCAGCTCGCGCCCGACGTACGCGGTAACGTCAGTGATGGGCGCGCACGTGCGTTCAGCCTGCCGGAAGACGAGTGTGGCGACCTTGCCGTACCCACCTCCGAACGAAGCCATATGGACGGTGTGGGCTATCCGCGGCACCCTGCGACGAGCTGCGAGACGCCCAAGCACACCCGCCTTCGACAGATGCGTATGCACCATGTCATAGCCGCGTTGCCCGATCAGGCTCACCAACTCCCGGTAAGCACGAAAGTCGAGGGCGGGGCTGACGCCCCGGACCAAAGACGGCACGATGCGAACGGTGTCGGAGATCGAGTCCGTCTGTGAATCTGGACCTACGGCGAGTTCCACCTCGAAGCCGAATGATCGTTCCCACTCCATGAAGTGGACGATGTTGCGTTCTGCCCCTCCGAGCCGAAAACGCGTCGCTACATGGAGGATCCGTGGTGGCTCATTTGTCGCCGGTTTCACGTGGTCGCGACCGTGTTCCCGTCATTAAGCCACCTCTGGCGCCATAGCTCGAATTGGAGAAGAAGCCAGACTTGGTTTCCCGCCTCGAAATCGCCTCGCGCATGTCTCCGCAAGACGGACCGCACAGCCGACCTGTCGAATATTCCCGCGGCCGAAATGCGATCGTCCGACAGGAAATCGGCGACGAGAGGAGCAAGAGATTGTCGGAGCCAGTCCGCTAGAGGAACGCCGAAGCCACGCTTTGGACGGTCGATCGTCCGGTCTGGTAACCGGCCTCGCATCAGCCGGCGGATCAGGTCCTTGCGGCGCATTCCTGGCATCTTCAATGCCGCGGGAATCGACAGAGCGAGATCGACGATATCGGGATCCAGGAAGGGAGACCGCACCTCCAGCGAATTAGCCATGCTGGCCCGATCGACTTTGACGAGGATGTCCTCCTGCAAGTACCCGCGCAGGTACGCTCCGACGGTGCGGTCTGCAGGGCCGAGCCAGGAGGGCAGCACCCGATCGAGCTCTCGCATTGGGTCGTCAAGCACCGATCCCGAAAGCAACTCTCGGACCTCCGGAGCGAGGATCCAGCGACTGTCGCCGTGGAACGAACCTAGTCGCGCCAGCAGGCGCTCCTCCGGCGCAAGGGCGAGTGAACGTCCTAAGCGCGCAAGTTGCCTCAACTGGCGCGGACCGATTTCAGGGAGCAAGCCGCCAACGAAGCGTGGGATCGCGCGTAGCGGCGATGCGTCGACAAGCCAGGCGGCCTTGAGCACCTGATAACTTCGATATCCCATGAAGAGCTCGTCGCTCCCGTCGCCCCCGAGCGCGACCTTCACGTGGCGCCGGGTTACCTCGCTCAGAAGGAAGGTGGGGAATATGGACTGATCGCCCATAGGCTCGTCGAGTACGTCAGTAATCCGAGGCACCAGCTCTGCAACTTCGGCCTCAGAAAAGACGTGGGTTTCGTGTTCGATTCCGAGATGGGCGGCGACTGCTCTCGCCTCCGCGGATTCGTCGTAGGCGGGGTTGTCGAACCCTATGGAGAACGCATGTACCGATGGCGCCTCGCGCGCCATGAAGTAGCCGATCGTGGATGAATCCAACCCGCCGCTGAGGAATAGGCCCACCGGCACATCAGCCACCATTCGCATGCGAACGGATCGCGAGAGCAGTGCATCCAGGCGCTCGAGGATTTCATCCGGATTAGAACTGGTCCGGTCAAACGCCGGCACCCAGTAGGGCCGAACGTCGCACCTGTCAGCGGTTATCTCCGCAGTATGTCCGGCAGGTACCTTGCTGACAGTACTCAGGATTGTCCTAGGTCCGAAGATGTAGTCGAATGCTAGGAACTGTTCGACGGCGCGTGGATCGATGCTCTTGTCCAAGTCGGGATGCAAGAGGAGGGGCTTGAGCTCGGAGGCGAACACCCAGCCTCCGCCGGATAGCTTCCCCAGGTAGAGCGGCTTTTCTCCCGTGCGGTCCCTGGCGAGGATCAGCCTGCGCTCGAGGTTGTCCCAAATCGCGACTGCAAACATCCCGTTAAGCCGCGGGAAGACGTCCTTCCCCCACTGCTCGAACCCATGGACCACGACCTCTGTGTCGCTGTGATCTGTTTCGAAGCGATGGCCGAGCTGGGTGAGTTCCACCCTGAGGTCCCGGAAGTTATAGATCTCGCCGTTGAAGACCAGC
>Ga0070706_100004871_pt1 | contig 12854 bp, 9 predicted proteins | sample KBSK5501metaG_FD_65476 | JGI IMG/M metagenome (GOLD analysis project Ga0070706, IMG submission 65476) | Corn, switchgrass and miscanthus rhizosphere microbial communities from Kellogg Biological Station, Michigan, USA - KBS K5-50-1 metaG | ecosystem: Host-associated > Plants > Roots >...
CCTGCGGAGTCCTTTTGTGTCGGATGCGATGGCTGCATACGGGTCACCTCTTCCCGGGCATGGGGGTCGTTGGGACGGCCGGCTTGACCGCGGTCGTATCGGACGTCGCTTTCCGGGTGGTGGTCCTACGCTTTGGCGTGCTCCTCACGGGGGTTTTTCTCTTCACGGCTGACTTCTTGCTCTTCACGGCCGGCGGCGGCTGCGACAGAAGGCGAGCGCTCACCTTGGTCGAATCGACGCTACCGCCGGCGGGACGGTGCGGCAAGGCCGCTTCGGGCTTCGCCGCTTCCTTGGGTCCGGTGGCCGGGGGCACGACCACCTTGTACTGGTCGACCTTCGGAATGCCATAGCGCTCGAGGTCGACCTTCAACTGATCGATCGTCTTGGCGTTTGCGTCCTTGTCGACCGCATACGTCGTGATTTCGCCTCCACCGAACCACAGTCGAAGATGCGTGAAGTTGAAGACCTGGCTCGTGAAGACGTTCTCCGGTTTCACCACGGAACCCGCCACTCGGTAGGTAGCGAAGAGCTGGGCGCTCGCTGCGGGGTTCGGAATCGGGTTGATCGGCGCACCCGTTCCACCCGTGACGAGGACGATCATCGCAGCGTCGGGCCACGTGAGGAGCGCGCGCTGGTAGGAGTGTTCGTGTCCCGTCGCCAGGATGCTGATTCCGGATTCGTGCATCGCTCGGACCATTCGTTCCCGTTGGCTGATCAGAAGCGAGTCCCGTTGCCACTCCTGGCGGTGGGAGCCGACCGAGAAGGGGGGGTGGTGCATCATGACCAAAACGGGGCCCGTGTGCTCTCGAATTCGGGCGACCATCCAGGTGAGTTGCTCGTCCGAGTATTTGATTTGAGCCTCGCGCGTCCAATGGCTCCCGTTGTTCACCATCGGGTTCGAGTCCAGGGCGATGAACCGTACCCATCCGTCAGCCGAATCGAAACAGTAATAGAGGCGGTCGCTTCCGACCGGAAGCCCGGTCGCGGTCCGCCAGTTTTCGACTCCGTCTTCGCTGTCGGTCCGTTCGTGGTTGCCGGCGACGGCGAAGTACGGCGTGCGCGACGTGAGCGGCTCGGTGATGCGGAGGAAGCGTTCCCAGTGCGCCGGGCGCCGCCCGTCCTTTACCAGATCGCCGGTGTTGATCACCGCGGCGACGGCCTGCCCGCGGGCGCGCACCGAGTCGATCTTCACCAGCATCGCCCGCATCACCTGGTGTTCCCGAGACCACTTCGGCATGCTCCCGACGACCGAAGGGATCTCCCGGATTAGGGCTAGATCGGGATAGAGTCCTCTCACGACCGCGATGGGGATGTTGACCAAACCTCGCACGATTCGGATCGGGTTCAAGGAGACACCCTGACGAATCGCCTGGAACTGAGGCTGCAGGCGGGTCAAGCGGTAGCCGGGACGATTGTCCCCGCAGATGAAGATGTTCAGCGTGTCGGCCGTGTATCCGTCCCGGAGTCTTCCCAGGAAGCGAATCGTGGAGTCCGAGGTCCCAGGGCGGAGCCCGATCAGCGTGTCGCCGAACAGAGGTCTGAGCGGTAGCGGTCCCGGCGGGGGCTTCTCCGTCGAAGGCCGAACCCGACCCTGCCCTGCCACCGTTACCGTGGTGTCCGGCGATGGCGGAGCCACCGTGTGACCTGCATATTGGAGGCGGCCGGTCCGGGCGCAACCCGACAGCAGGAACGCGGTGAGCGCCCCCGCCACGAGGGGTGCCCACCAAAGCAGCCGGACGCTACCTAAATTGGATCTCATGGATCGGCAGGATCATCCGTGTCGAACTTGCGTCACGACCCAGCCGTTGCCCTTTCTCGTCAGTTCTACGTGTGCCGGCTTTGCCTTGTTCCCCGCGACCGAAATCGTGAGGGACAGGCGGGACGCGTTCGTTCCAACGCTGTGGAGCGGCAATTCCGGTGAGTTCAAGCTGAGGCGCTTGCTCGGAGTGCCTCCGCCCGTCGGCTCGATTTCGACCACGTAGGAACGGGCGCTCTCGAGGCCGACTTCGACCGCGAGGTCATGAAAGCGCAATCCGCCGTCTTGCATCCAGAAAAAATCCAGAGGAGCCATACGACTGAACCAATACCTCGCGATCTTGTCGCGTCGGATGATGAGGTTTCTCACCAGGAATTCGCGGGCGCGCGGGTCCTCGTACTTTGCCGCGTCCACGGCAGCGGCGATCTGCGCATTGGAGAAGGACGCCACGATCTTGGCACCCCAGTATCCGTCCCGGTCGGTCATCAACCGAAATGCGGGATGCGGCAGTCGTGACTTGAAGTCCTCGGGCTTGAAGACCTCCGACTCGAAATTTCCCACCGATGGGATCCCGGTCTCCTGGCGCGCGCGCCGCCAGGGCTCGCGAACGAGGCCGAACGTCACCAACCGGCGCGCGGTCCAGCCGAGATCGAACGAATATTCATAACCGGAACGAAGACCCTTCGGTCCTTTGGCCCCCGCGCCGAGAGAGGATCCGACATCGAGTAGGTAGTGTTTGACGTATCCGAGGCTGTCGCGAGTCTCGGTGAACATGTCGAGCCACTGGTGGTCCTTGGAATCCCAGTCGCCGATCCACGCGACCAGTACGTACAGACCTCGGAGCTCGCGACGGTTTCGATGGAGGTACCAGTCGTTGGTGTCGCCGGGACGCCGTCGTTCCATGCTCGGGGCTCCCAGCGCATGCCCCGGGAGAAACAGACTTGCGTACGCCGAGTAACTACCGTCGGCGAACACCGCCCCTTGCGCAAGAACCGTATCCAAATCGGCCTCGGTGAAACGCTCGCCTTTCGTTCCCCGGATGAGATCGGGATCGATGGTGAGATCCGCCCGCCGGAATCGGACAGCCTCGTTGTGCGGAACGTTGTATCCCGCCGCGTGCATCAGCGTGCGCGAAACCATGTCCGCCCCCGAAGAGAGCTGAGGGTAGCCCCGCGGATCGAGCTTCACCAACCACTTCTTTTTATTCGCGTCTTCGATCTGAAAACCGGCCGAAAACCCGCGCTTCTTCCGGTGCTTGATTTTCCAGGGTTTCGCCGGCGCAAATGGCTTGTCCGGCCCATCCCGCATCTCGGCCACCGGCACGGGACGCAGGTGGTTTCGATTGGTGAACCAGGACGAATTCGGCGCTTCGTCGAATGCGTTGACGTTCACCGCTTCGCGCCGCGTGCGGGCTCCCATCTTTCGGGCTCCCCAGAACAGCTTGTCCGGAATGTCGAACGCATGGGACAGAGGCTGAAAGACACCCTCATGGAGCTGTGAACCCCAGTAGCTGGGTTCCCAATCGGGCGGCCGCCGAATCGGACGACGATCGTGATCGACCCATGTCGTTTCAGAGATGTTGGGATCGCGCGTCGATTGTCGCGCCGCTTGCGCCTTCTCGCCGTCGGCTGCGACCGCGTCCGGGAGGGTGCCGAGCGCGAATAAGAGCGCGGCGAGGCTGACCGCCGTCGCGGAACGACACTGGTTGCGGGGTCGCATCAGAAGGTGCTCCCCAGCTCGAGGACGAGGTGGAATCCCTCCACGCTCTGTGCCATCTCGAGGCGAAACGCCGACTCATCGCTCAACCCGAGCCGCAGTCCGCCGCCATAGGAGTTGTGTGTGCTGCGGAGTCGGAATGAACTCGAATTTGGCGCGACCTCTCCCATCTCGAATAGCGCGAGTGCATTCAACCGTCGAACGATCGGCCATCGATACTCAGCTCTGGCGAGCATGAGTTGCCGGTCCCGGAAACGACCGGAGTTATAGCCCGCGAAGTGCGCGGAACCCTCGCTCTGCGGAAGACGGTAGAACGGAATGTCCGTCGTCGCGCCGCCCCGTGGTTTCAGGCCCGTATAGACGCCCCGCAGCACCAAGACTCTGTGCTTCGCGAACACCGGAACGTACGTGCGTCCTTCGAGCAACCACTGGGAGTAATCGGGGTCACTCGATCGGACTCCCACGGCGCGGCGCAACTCGATATGTCCGTGGGCGCCGGTCGATGGGTCGAGGGGGTCATCGAGCGACGCGAGATCTGCGGTCACTCCATAGAGGATGTTGTCCGACCCGCGGTGGTAGAAGGGCATGCTCGTTGGCGGAAATATCTCCTCCACGAGCGGCGTCCGATTATAACCGCGGCGTGGACTCATGCTCGAGTAGCCGCCCACGAGTCGAATCTGTCGTAGCGGCGAGCGGCCGAACGCCAGCGCGGCCTCCGCGATGGTGCTCTCCAGAAGGTAGTAGCCGAGGTTCGTCTTGAGCGCGTCGTTTCCGATGCCGTAGAAGCGCCTCGTCGGTTTGAAGTCGTAGTCCGCAGCGACGAGGACGCTCACCGGCCGCGGGGTCAGGAGGGATTCGCGGAATTTGATGTGACGATGATCCTGCAAAGACCAGGTCCCGGTCGCGCGGAGCTTGGTATTGGCGGTTGGGAGCCCGATATACGTGAATGCCGGTCCCAGGCGGATGTCGGTTCCAGTACCCATGGCGACCGACGGGCCAACGGAAAGGCCACGCTTCGGCGGGTGCTTGGGCTTCGGATCGAGAAAGCGCGGGCCGAAGTGCCCGACCCCTGCCTCGAACCCGGTCGCCACGAGCCGGAGCGGAAAGAAGACGACTCGGAACGGCGTGCGAACGACCGTCTCCCACCCTCGCTCATGATCCCGAGGCGCGACGCGCGGCCCGTCGGCCGTGCTATCGGCCTCGAACACGGCGCCTGGGGCGACCCAGGTGGAATCCCCAAAGCGTGGTTGCGCCTCTGCGCCGCTCGCGCCGAATAGAAGGACGACCTGACCGACGAGAAGGGCGAGAAGAGCGCGGATTGGCGCTCGGGGACCTGTCTTCGAGGTTGTCTGACTCATCGTGAGTTGTCCCATCAAGATTGCGAGGCAGTGTCACGAAGGATGCCGGTGTTACAGTTTGGCAAGGCGCGTGCCGCACCCCGCATCTACGTGCGGATACGGAGATGCAAAGCCAGGCAACTCATTTGATACGAATGACATGCGGGTGCGACACGCGGCGGCCGGGGTCCGGTCCGTGACGGCGGTTGCACCATCCCGGTGCCGAACCCAGTTGAACTTATGGGGGCACCTTAGTCCCGATCGCGGCCAGAGGGTCGGTGTATGTCCTACATCCGAGCCACGATCGGCCCGCTACTCCCTCTGGGCGTCCGGATCCAACGGGCGCTCGCGAACGGGCGCCGGCAGGGGTCCCGGCTCCATCCCCTGGGTTTCCGTTTCGGGTAGCGGCTTCCCCAGAGCGGCCGCGGTGAGCGATGCCCCCGGCGTGGACGATGCCGTGGCCCCCGACTCCGCCGGAGCAGGCCGTGCGGTCGTTTCGGGTTGGCCCGCCGCCGGCGAACCCTCGGGCGCCTGAACTCCCTCGCTCTCGACGCGCGCCTCTTCGGGTCGCTCGGCCACGAGCGCGCGGAGCCGCTTGGCGAGGGCTCCGATCAAGCTTTGCAGGAGGGTCACGTCGACCGCGGCCACGTCGTAGAACTCATCCCGGTGGAGCGCGAGCGCCAGCCCGTCCTGCACGCACTCCGCCCGCTGACCCCGCGCCGACTCGTCCACGAGCGACCAGGTGCCGAAGGCCTCTCCCGGCCCCACTTCGGACATCGTTCGATCCCCGGTCGAGATCCTCACGCGACCCTCGACCACCACGTAGAGAGCGTCGGCCGGGTCCTCGGCGTTGTAGATCGTGTCGCCCTTGGAGATCTCGATTTCGCGGGCGACCTCAGCCAGTCCGAGAAGATGCCGCGGGCCGACGTCGCTCAACAAATCCGCGCCCTTCAAGATCAACACACGCTCGACCGCCGTCAGCATGGCGCAGCCTTCGACGAAGCGGCGCCGGCCGCGTGGAGCGCCGCCAGCTCGACCTTCACGAGCGGATCTTGGCTTCCGTCGTTCTCGAAAATCGCACGATCGAGAGAGGGCGCGAAGCGCGCGGCCCGAACGGCGCAGGCGCGCAACCACGCGTCGCCCCCTCTCCACGCGGCGCGGATCGATTCGGCGACCTCGTCGCGAGGGGCCGCGTCCTTTTCCAGCTCGGGGTCGGGCTCCCTCTCCTCGAAGATCCGCGAGACCGGGCGGAACACGTTCCGGGGAAGCACTTGACTGAGATACTCCAGCGCCAGCGCCTCGGATTGGGGTTCACGCGATCGGAGCCGCTCGAAGGCGCCCGCGAGCGGCTTGGCCTCGTACCAGCAGGCGAGCGCGCGAAGCCCGCGCTCGAGGGCCCACTCGGCGGACTCATGGAAGCTCGCCGCGAAGAGCCGCACCTCCGGCGCTTCGTGGGACTGGATGCCGTTGCTCGCCGCCCGGTTTGCGCGATAGTCCGCCAACTCGCGGAGGAACAGCCTGTGTGCCATGGCGCGCCGAAGGACGGGCTCTCCCCGATCGGCGCGAATACGGCTCATGCCCTCGAGCCCGAAGTGACGCAGCCTCGGATCGCCGCTTTTCGCCAGCGTCATCAGCGCCTTCCTGGCGCGGGAGGTGGCGATCCGTCCGAGCGTTCGCGCCGCCACCGCCTGCGCCCAGGGGCCCTGTGCCCCGTCCAGAAGCGGCGCCAGGTGAGGGATCACGGGATCGCCGATCGCGGCGGCCGCCTCCCGCGCCTCGCGACTCAATTCGGGCGAGGCAAACAGCGGCAGGATGACGTCGATGAGTTCCCGGCGGGGCCGACGTCTCGCCGAAATCAGCGCCACCCGTTTCACCTCGAGGTCCGGATGAGCGAGCAGGACGCGAAGCGGCCCCACCGATGCCTTATCCGACATCGCGCCCGCGGCGCGGGCGGCGACGAGCAGGTCCTCCCGGGAGCCGGACTTGAGCCTCGCATCGATCCATGACGGCGAGATTGCATCGAGCGCGTCGTAGGGGCGCTCGACCAGGGCGTCGAGGACGTATCGCCGAAGCGCCTCATCGCTTCCCTCGAGAAGGCGGAGGGAGAAGGCGGCCGCGTCCGGGCCCCTGGCGAGCAGGTAGCCCACCGCGGCGCGGCGCAACGATTCGTCCGCCTCGTCCAGGAAGCCGGGGATCAACCCTTCCGTATCGCTCAAGTGCATGGCGTTCATCGCTTCGACTGCCGCGGCACGCACGGCGACGGACGGATGCCGCAAGCAGGCCCGCACGGCGCCCGCAACGTTCAAATCTTGCGCGGATTGGGTCAACGTGAGCGCGAATACGATCTGGCGTTCATCGTCGGCCCGGAGCGCCTCGAGCAAGGCTTCCCGAACCGACGGCGTCCGGACCGCGGTGGGCGTCACGTCGGCTTCGACCCATCGGCTGCTCAACGCCTCTCCGAATGCCCTTCCATACTGGTGGTTCAATAGGAAGATCACCCCGAGCCACACCACCGCCAGCGCGGCGGTAACGATCGCTACAACGGAGGTTTGAACCCCCACGGTGTGCAGCACGGCGATGAGAAGGACGCCGACCGCTGCGTCCGACCATCGCTCGACGAGCGTATCGATGGCGGGTTTGACGCGGCGCCGTTGCCGCGGATTGATCGCGGCGTAGTAGATTTCCGCCGACGATTTACCGACGGTCTGAAAGACGACTCCCTGAGCCCACCGCAGTCCGACGATCGCCAACAAGATCGGGTTGAGGGTGATGAACCCCGCGAACAGAACCGCCGTGAGCGCCTGAAGCGCGGTGGCGGCCCTCAGTCCGAGCCATCGGAGGACGAGCCCCGCCACGCTGAATTGGAAGAGCAGGGAGAGCGCGTTCAGCCCGACATAGAACTTGCCGAGGAATTGCGTGAGCGAGTGCTGGTCGGGGTAGAAGTTCTGGATGAACATCTTGAACTGAAAGTCGACAAGGGTGCCGACGACGACCGACAGCCCAAGAGCGATCGCAAGAGTCTGAATGTACCGGGAACGCAGAATGGTTCCCCACCGCGAAACGTTGGTGGGCTCCCGCACCGTTGTGTGATGCGTTCGGTGCCGCTCGACGACGTACGACAATCCATACGACACGATGAGGAGCGCCGAAAGCGTCCACATGAGATCCGTGTACTCCATGACCCGGGTCGACCAGGCCGCAAACGCCCCCCCGACGAGCCCGCCCAACAGTCCGAAACCCGCGAACAGTGGAAATATGTCTCGTGCGCGCCGCGAGTCCCAGACGTCGAGCGCGAGCGACCAGAAGTGCGGCAGGAGCATCATCGCCTGGCTGCCCGTCCAGACGTAGAAACCGGCGACCGTCCAATGCCGGGCGGTCGGCAGAATCGCCGCGGCCAGGATGCTGAAGCCGATCGCGAGGTACTGATTGAATCGAGTGGCCCCGCCCCTCGCGAACCGATGCGACACGAGGCTCTCGAGCCACACGAAGCCCGCCGCCGCCAAGGCGACGCCAATATAGGCATAGGGCAACGCTTCGGCGCCGAACTCTGCGAGAAAGAGCGCGTCGCGAAGCACCTTGGCGATCGTGTAGGCACAGAAAAGCGTGGCGACCAGAGCCCCCATGAGAATCAGGAGTCTCTGCTCGTGCGGCTCGATGCCGATTCGGCGGAAGAGGCCCGATTTGAACGTACGAATCGATTTCATCACGCGTTCGAGTATAGCGCGGTTGGGTGGACGGAAGCAGCCAAGGCGAATGGGTCATCATCGACACGTGGCCCGCCGATAACAGGTTCATGGCGACCGAACGCACATCGGACGGCCTTCTCGCCCGCTTCCGGGCGTGCGGTGTGGGTCGTTTCTTCAGCTCCGGCTTCCTGATCTTCTGGCTCTGCGGCTGGGCGGTCGGAGAGGCCTTCGCGCTCTGGCTGCTCGGCAATGGCGCCGTCGCCTTGATGAGCGGGGAGCCGCTCTCCTCGGGGCGGGCTCCCCTCCAGCCGGGTCCGGCGCTCCTCATCGGCGCTTTTGTTCTTTTCTGGCTCGCTCTCTGGACCGTCGGCGGAGTGGCCGCGATCGCCGAGGTGCTGCGCCTTCTCTGGGGCGAGGATCGCCTGCTGGTGCACGAGGGCAAGTTGCGCCTCGAGCGGCGCCGCGGTCCCTTCCGCTTCGCCCGTGAGTTCCCCCGGGACGTGATGGCGCGAATCCTCGTCGTGCCTCGCGGCGGCGCGCTCGCCCTGGAGACGACTCGCGAGCGAAACGTGCTCACGACGCTGGGCACCCGAACCGAACGCGAGGAAGCGGCGCGGGCGTTCGCCGATGAGCTGGCGCTGAGCGACTCCGCGCCGGCTTCGGCGACGCTGCCCCGAGGTTGGGAGGAGGTCGTGACGCCGGAAGGCGATCGTGCCCTCGTCCCGGAGGGTCGTCTACGGCGGAACCAAGCGCTCGTGCTCGGCTTCCTCTCGTTCCTCTTTGCCGCGGTCGCGGCCGTCCTCCTTCGCGATGCCTGGGGGGCCCCGGCGCTCCTTCCTTCCGTGGTCCTCGCCGCCGCGGGAGCGATCGGCCTCGGATGGGGAACGGCGTGGCTCGCGCGAGGCCGAATGGAGTGGCGCATCGCGAACGGACGGCTCCAGCTTCGCCGCCGGTTCGGCGGCACGGTCCGGGACGTCTTCGAGGCGGAGCGGCTCGAGCTCGCCGTCACGACGGACAGCGACGGGGACGAATGGTGCTCGCTCTACGCGGTTCGAGGTCCGACCGAGATCTCGCCGGTCCCGGTTGGATACCGAGCGGGGGCGGAGCGGAAGCGGATCGCGGCCGCGATGAACGACCCGACGATCCCCCTTCGGCTCGGGACGTGGCTCTCGCGAGTCGGGAGCATCCCGCTCACAGACCGCTCCACAAACGCGGCACGCGAGCAGGAGTTGGTGATGCTTCGGGAGCAGCTTGCCGCGTCCGGCCCCCTCGGGCGCTTCCTCACGCGACTCCTGGACGCCGCCCAGAAGCGCAGCAAGCAGGTCTAGGACAACCCCGCAACACGCCGCCGCTCCCGAATCCCGGCCTTACGGCTCAGTGCATGTAGTGCGCGTCCATCTCGCCTGCGCGGATCGCGACCTGGAGTCGGTTCTCCGTCGGCGGAATGGGACAGTTGTAGTGCTCCGAATAGGCGCAGGCCGGGCTGTAGCACAGGTTGAAGTCGAGGACGTAGCGGCCGTCGGGCCGCGGCTTGGCATCGAGGTATCGACCCACCCCATAGCTCTCCTTGCCGGTCGTGGCGTCGGTGAAGAACAGGCTGAAGTCGTTCTCCCCCACGCCCGGCTCGAGAAGGCGCGTGGCCTCCAGCCGGCAGCGGGCGCCGTTCACCTTGAAGTCGAACCAACCCACGCGAGCGGCGTTTCGCCGGTTGCCGCGGGTGGAGAGGATGACGGTTGTGTCCGGCTTGGGATTGGGCGTGAGCGCCGCGACGATGTGGTAGGAGAGATCGGGCGGGAAGAACTGCATACCCTTGTATTCCTTGAAGCGCGGGCTCTGCGGATCGAACACGATGATGGCCGGGTACCGCTGGTGCGAGAGCCGGAGCGAGAATCGCCCCACCTTGATTCCGCTCGGCGGCACCGTCGCCGCGGTCATCTCGACGTCCTTCACCTGGAAACGCGCCCGGGCGTCGAGCGTCTCGACGCGAAACGAGTCCCCCACCACCGTGACGCGAAGATGCCGCGGCCGGACGGCCGCATCGTCGATGCGGACGTCGTTGCCGGCGGCGCTGCCCACCGTCAGCGAGGCGCGGTCCTCGAAGTCGCGGCGCAGGATCGTGGCGAGGTAGGACGCCGGCGAACTCTTCAGCCATTCCTCGGTCTCGCTGCGATCCTTGGCGTAGGACTTGAGGAGCGTGTCGGCCTCCGCTGCGCTCAAGACGGGTTGTTTCATATCCGACCGCGTCGAGTCGGTCCGACACGCGAACACACCTGCAAGGAGCGTCGCGGAAAGCAGCATGGCCAGGGAGTGCGCACGATTCACCTTCATACCGATTGACCCTCGCAGTCGATGGAAATCACCCCGCGCGCGGGCGAGCTACTTGGCGGCGGCGGCGTTGTGGAAGAACGCACCCAGATAGTACGGCCAGAGGAGGAGGGCCAGGACTCCCTTCCAGAAGGCCAATTTCAGGTAGCCGATCGTGAAGAGCCACCCCGTGAACCAGAACGAGCCCATGACCGATCCCGAATGCGTGGACCGACACGTGACTTTCACTTCCTCCGCCATTGCGTTCTCCTTCCGTCGATATCGCGTCGACCGGTGGTCGTGCGTTGGATCCGTCTCCGGCTTTCCAATCTTAGCATCGTTCCTGGGTGGCTTCAGGACAAGCGTGCGTGCCTGCGGTAGACTCCGTCCCGGGTAGAACGGCTCCCACGAGGGAATGTCGAATGAAGTCCCTGGCCCGCCGCCGCGATACGGAGGAGATCCTACGGAGGTTGAGAAGCGTGCGTCCGGAGAGTGCTCGCCGTTGGGGACGGATGTCGGCGCATCAGATGGTATGTCACCTGGCCGACGCGTTTCGCGTGGCCATTGGAGGGCTGCCCTCGAGCGACAGATCCTCCCTGCCCTATCGAACCATCGTCAAGTGGCTCGCGCTCTACGCCCCGCTCCGCTGGCCGGGTGGCATTCCAACGACCCCGGAAATCGAACAGAACGGCGGCGGCGGCACGCCACCCGGAGACTTCGCCACCGACGTGGCCAGAGTGGAATCGTTGGTCGGGGTGGTTGCAACTGGAACGGTCGATCTCGCCCGGCAGCGTCATCCGCTCTTCGGAAGGATGACTCACGCCGCCTGGCTCCGGTGGGGCTACCTGCACATGGATCACCACCTCCGCCAATTCGGCGCCTAGCTCCCACGACGGCCGAGCAGCCGCTCGCCCCCGCCCTCCCGGAACGCGTCCAGCGCTTCCTCCCGACCCGCAACGGCCCGCGCGAGAACCTCACGGAACGTGGGGTCGTTCCGCAGCGCGTCGAACTCGGGCCGATCGGAGAGCGTCGGAGCGACGAAGTAACCCTTTTCGACCGCGCGTCGGATCAGCAGGAGTCCGCGTTCCAAGGCACCGGCGTCACACGAGAGCCACGCATCCTGGAAGATCGCCTCCGGGTCGTTCATGATCCGGATGTTGTCGAGCGCCGCTCGGCTCGCGAGCATGTCCTGGGGGCGCCGATCGAGCCAGGCGAGCAGGAAGTCGGCCCACGTCCGGAATGCGGGAACCAGGGTTGCCTCCCGCATGGCGATGATCGAGCTGCGCGCCTCGTCGTGGCGGCCCGCAAACCCGAGGCCGATGCCGCGGATCACGTCGTCCCGGACCGAGCCGCCGGGCGATCGAGCGACCGACTGGAGCCGATCGTATTCGCCGGCCATCAGCAGGGTCTGCTCCAGGCTCGTAGGGACGTTGGGATCGAGCCGGCGCGCCTCTTCGTGCGCGGCGATCGACTGCTCGTAGAGCCCGCAGTAACGGCAGGCGTGGACGAGGCCAGCGAATAGCTCCGGATCATTGCCGTGCCGGTTCGCCTCGTCCAGGAGCCGCGCGAGCGCGCTTCGGGCATGCCCGGTGTCCGCTTCCAGGTTCGCGTAGTACTTGTGTGCCACGGAAAGGCGCGGGTTGAGGTCCAGCGCCCGCCGGAACGCTTCCTCGGCCCTCGTCTCCGTGTCCTCGGAGGCGTCGATGAACTTGCCGATCACGCGATCGCAGCGCCCCAGCTCGGCCCACGCGGGTGCGAAACGCGGATCCAACTCCACGCAGCGCCGATAGAGGTCCCGTGCCTGGTGGAGCTGCTCGTAGGAGCGCGCCACCTCGTTGGCCCGGAGATAGAGCTCGTACGCGCGGGCGTTGTGAGGCGCGCTGGGCGTGGGGGGAGCGCTTCCCCTTCCCACGACGAGCGGCAGCGAGAGAGCCTCCACGACGCGATGGGCGATGTCGTCCTGCAACCGGAAGAGATCGCCCAGCGAGGAGAGGACGGTGTACGAAGTGAGCAGCGTTCCGCCCGGCGCCTCGACGAGCTGCGCGGTGGCGCGCA
>Ga0070706_100004872_pt1 | contig 12851 bp, 8 predicted proteins | sample KBSK5501metaG_FD_65476 | JGI IMG/M metagenome (GOLD analysis project Ga0070706, IMG submission 65476) | Corn, switchgrass and miscanthus rhizosphere microbial communities from Kellogg Biological Station, Michigan, USA - KBS K5-50-1 metaG | ecosystem: Host-associated > Plants > Roots >...
CCGAGCGCGAAGCGGGTCGCGCCGACACCTTGATTATGGTGGTGGATGACGACCGGACTTATCCGCGCGATGCGCTTGAAACATATATTCATTACAGCCGGGAATTGCCCGATGCCGCCCTTTGTCTTCGCGGCGCCGCAATGCCGTCCAGTTTGGATTGGGACGACGCCAAGATGGTTCATGGAAAGAGCCTGCGCGAACCGCGGCCCGTCGCCGTCGTTACCGGGTGCGGAAGCTATCTTGTTCAGCCGCGGTTTTTTGACGAATCGCTCTGGGATTATTCGAGAGCGCCGCAAGTGGCGTTCGTCATTGATGACATCTGGATCAGCGCGTGTCTCAGTCGGCGCGCCGTAAAAAGATATGTTGTGCCCGCGTCGGGCGTGATGCGCAGTGTGCTTCGGCAGCAATGGACTGTGTCCCTAAACAAGATTCCCCGTCGTCAGCGACTGAACAATGAAACAATCGCGTTTTTTCGTGACACCTGGAACATTTTTCGACCGGTAAGTTCGAGTCCTGTGGCAACCGCAACACGTTGGCTCAGACTAACGGTGCGGAAGGCGCGCGGTATTTCCACTGGATGGCGAATGTGATAGCGAACGCGGCTGCCGCCGTTACCTGACCGGCTACTCCCTTAAGCAGGGCCAGGCAAAGCAGGGCCGGAAAAATTGCGATGATGCCGGCGATGACTGGTGGAGCAAAATCGCTCCATGGGTTCCGCCATTTAAAGACGAATCGCATTGCCGTATTGCGGAGGATACCTTGCACCAGGTACGGCAACAAGATGCCGAAGGCCGCTCCCATGACGCCAAACCGCGGAATGAGCCACAGATTTGCGCCGATAGCGACCGCGCAAGTGATCGAGGAATGCAGAAGATTCAAACGCGGTCGTTGCACCATGATTACGGTTTCGCCCAAGGCGACGAATGCATTGGTGGCACAAGCGACGGCGACGATTCCCAGCCAAACGCCGCCTTGGCGAAATGCGGGACCGAAGATGAGCAGGATCGTGGGACCGGCCAGCGCCATTATCGCGACGAGTGGCAGCAAGATCCAGAGCATCCATTGAGCGAGGCGGCCGTAAGTTGCAGCAGCTCTTTCGTGGTCGCCCGTATGGGTCATCTCGGCGACGACTGGCATAAAAATGGGGATGAAAGCCTGGTTAACCTTGCGCAAGCCGTTGGCAAGATCGACGACGACACCGTAAACACCGACGGTTGCCAGCGTCACTCCGGGCGCACGCCCGATAAAAAATCCCAGCATGATTACATCCAACCGGAAGATAAAAGCGTTTAGCAACTGGTAGACGCTGATCGGAGCTGTGTAACTAAGCAATTGTCGCGTTTCCTGGCGGAATGACACAGAGTCACTCTGCGCCGGCACGTGCCGGAATAGCTTTGCGGCGAGTGCTAGTGCCACAACTCCGGATGCCGCCGTTCCTCCGATTACAGCCAGTTCGGGCGCGAACTTTCTGAAACCAAGGGCGAGCACAACCAAGAATGCGATAGTTGTCGCGATCGGTTCCGTCATGCCGCGCGAGTAGATGTCATGTTTCATCACCTTCATACCCCGCGAGACGGAAGTGCAGACGCGATATAAGCCAATGCCCGGCAGCGCGCACAGAAGCACGGCGAGAGCGGAAACCATGTCGGGATGCAAGCGCAGGCGGTCGCCAAATATGTGAATTACGGCGATGACAAGAGCGGCGATGACAGCGGATTGCGCCAGCACCACCGCAATAGCTATGCGAAACAGCGCCCGGCTGCGCGCGCGATCGCCGACCGCCTCGGAGCGCGCGATAAATGTAGTAATTGAATTGTCGAGACCCAGGACCGCGATCTTACTGATAACGTCGGTGGTGGCCCAAGCGACCGAGAACAGGCCTAGTACGGCCGGTCCGAGCAACCGCGCAACCAGAAACGTGAAGACGCCTATGAAGTTCGACGTGAGAAGTGCGATCGTGTTAAGGAATGCGCCGCGTTTCAACTCCGCGCCGGTGTCGCCGACACGGGAGGATACATCTAGTATCGGTGCTGCTACAGGTACCGTGCTCTCCATCGCTCTCAATGACTTATGCCTTCTCTCGCAAGTCGGCTCACCGCCGCGAATGCGTTAACACGATCCGTCCATCCTTCATCTCGTGGATCCAATCGCAAGCTTCCGCGATCGCCGGATTGTGTGTCACCAGGAGCAGCGCCATTTGGTTTTGTTGGACAATGCTTTTTAAAAGCTCAAACGCGCGCTGTGAATTTTTCGTATCGAGGTTTCCTGTCGGTTCGTCTGCTAAGACGACCCGGGGATCGTTAGCCAGGGCGCGCGCGATGGCGACGCGCTGTTGTTCACCGCCTGAGAGATGGCGGCTCGCGCGTTGAAGTTTGTCGGAGAGGCCAACAGACTCGAGCAATTCCGCGGCTCGATCGCGCATGGCTGTTTCCGGTAGTTGGCCCAGCTGGCGCATCGGAATCATGACATTTTCCTGGGCGGTAAAATCCTCCATCAAGAAATGAAATTGAAAGATGAAACCGATGAATTCATTGCGTCTGCGGGCAAGTTCATCATCGGGCAAGTGTGAAACCGCTTCGGATTCAAGCATGACAGAGCCGCCGTCCGGGTGATCAAGAAGTCCGAGGATATATAGAAGCGTGCTCTTCCCGCATCCAGACGGACCGACCACCGCGTGAACACTTCCGGGCTCGACATCGAGAGAAACTCCGCGCAACGCGTGGACCCGCGATTCATCTTCGCCCAGATACCGCTCAATGTCCTGGCAGCTAAGAAAAGCATCAGGCTTCATAGGCTCGAGCCGCGCAAGGTCGTGACGGGGAGGAGCTCGGCCGCGCGCCGCGCCGGGACATAACTAGCAATAAAAACGGAAATCATCGCTAGCAATATCGCCCAGACGTAGTGCCGCCAATCCCACGCGACCACGAAATAGTCTGTCGAAAGCAAGCCGCGGAGACGAATTGGTATTTTCGACACACCCCAACTAAGTAATGCTCCCGCGATGCAGCCGATCAATGACCCGGCCGCCGCGATCATACCGCCTTGCCATAGAAAGATCGCGCTGATGTCGCGGCGTCGATAACCCATTGATCGAAGAATTGCGATCTCCTTCATCTTAGAAAGCACCGTCATGGTCAGGACATTGAAAATTCCGAAACCCGCCAGCAGGATAACCAATGACACCGTAATCGCGGCTGATAGTCGCAATGTCAGAAAAAGATGAAGCGTAGATGCCTCGCGCTCCTGCCAGCTCGCGGCATCGTGCTGAAAAAGGCTCTCGAAATACTGGGCCAGCGCCGGTGCACGATCTGGATCTCGAAGCTTATAGATGATCATCGATGCAGCGTAGGGCTTGTGCAGAAGCGTCTGCGCCACGCGTGCATGGCAATACATGCGGGTTGAGTCGATGCTGCCGACGCCGCTGCGGGCAATCGCCGCGACTGCAAACCGCCGATATTGGCCTCCGGGCGAAAGTAATTGCACGGTGTCGCCAACTTCCACATTCAGAGTCTCAGCCAGACGCGATCCGACGATGACCGAGTTCGGCTTGTTGCGGAAATCGTTAACATCTCCGTCGATCAGTTGATGCGCCAGGTCGGTCGTTTGAAGATGAAGTGCCGGTTCGATACCGTAAAGATCGACGGTCGCATTCTCAAATCCGGAGCGTGCGCTTAGCGTCCCCCGCAGAATCGGGGAGCAGGAGACCACATTGGAGAATTGCCTGCTGACGCGCATGATTTCGTTCGCGTTTGTGATTCCCTCGAAGTACTGCCGGTGTGCCACATTCGCCTTTGAGGTCTTGCTCGGCACGAGGGACCCGATCTGGCGCGGTTCGAACCGCGAGCGAATGATGAGCGCACCGTTGCTCCCCAGAGTTGAATCGATGAAGTACTTGGCGAAACCCTGTGTCTGGGCTTGCATGCAAATGAAAAAAGCCACCCCGAAAACCACGCCGCTCAAACTAAGTAATAAAGCGCGCTTGCGGTGGCTCAGAAACCGCAGGGCGATGTAGAGCGGCGGTGTCACTTTGGCTTCCCGCCGCGGGGGATGTCGACCTTGCGTTGTCGAACGGCCCGGCCCGGTCGCAAGCGGTCCTGGTCAGACACGATGACGTGATCCCCTAACGAAAGCCCGTTGATCGCTTCGGTAAAGTCGAGGGTGCGAAAGCCCACCTTGACAGTGCGACCGCGCACTACTCCTCGTTTAACGACTAAAGCTTGGTCTACGAGCAGCGCGCGGGTGGGGACAATCAGAACATTCTCGTGCGTTCCGGTTATTATGTTCATCTCGCCGGTCATCCCTGCCATTAAATTATCGGGCGCGTTTTCCAGCTGCAGCACGATGGTATAACGTTGCGTTTCCGGGTCGGCGGCGGGTTGGATGGAGGAAACTTCCGCGGAGAATTGCTTGTTGCGGTAGGCATAGAGTTGCACCTGCGCCTGCATCCGGGGCTTTATCTCACCGACATCTTCTTCATTCACTTCGCCGCGGACGTAATTCTTCCGCGACGAAACGGTGAAAAGCTCATTGCTCTCTCCGACAAGCTCACCGTCGATCGTCTGGATATTGGTGAGCAGTCCATCGATGGGCGCCTTGATCTCCGAGTTTTTCATCTGAGCTTCGAGCTTCTTGCATGTTTCTTCGAGCGCCTGAAGGTTGCGGTCACGTTCGATTCGCTCAGTTTCGACGACACCGCGCAGCCGGTTGGCTTCGCTTTTTGCCTTCTCGTATTCGACCGCAGGCACATTGCTCAGAGCCGCAAGCTTTTCGAGCCGTTGCACATTATCCTCCGCGCTCTTTAGCAGTTCTGCAGACGGCAGCGGCAGGGCGGCCCGCTCCGTCGCTGCCTGCAAATCAACGCGAGCTTGTTTCAGCTGCCGTCCCGTTGTTTCGTCCGCTATGGTGGCGAGCAACTGGCCTTTTTCCACGCTCTTCCCGATGGCACCCCGCCCGGCCGAGAAGGGGTCGGCCAACCGAATGAATCCGGCATTTTGCGCGCGCACGTGCACCACAAATGCGGGCTCGATCCGCACTGTCCCATAGACTGCTGACAAAGCAGTACCACGACGGACCGTGGCAACTTCCGCCAGGGGCAACATCAGGTACCAGATCAGCGCCAGCAGAATGATCAGTGGCGCGACGATCCAAGCCAAATTCTTCGGTCGCGGCAGCTTCAAAGGTCGGAATTATCGCACGTTTTGCGAGCTGTCCTCGGAAAATTGGAAATAACGTCCGGTGGCGCGGTCCCGCTCCGCCAGCGCGAGTTTTTGTTGATAAGCGAGCAGGACCAAATCGCTCCTGACCTCGAGCTGAGCATTCTCAGCCAGACGGAATTCATATTGAGATACGACACCTCCCGCGAGATTTTGTTGGACAGTAATTGCATTTTCTTCCGCGGCCGAGGAAGCACGCGCGAGGAGTTCTTGCTTTGCGGCTATAGCCTGCAGGTCATGGCGAATTCGCGACAGCTCTCGAGGGACGTCCGTCTCCAGCTTATGCAGGAGCAGCTCATTTATTTGGCGCGCGGAACGTTGCTTCAGAACTGCACCATAAGTCTTGCCATTATCGATCACACGCCAGGTGTAAGCGCCGCCAGCGCGAATTTCCGAAGAGATGATGTCATCCGATCGACGCGGCGAACCTTGACTTTCGGTGCGGCGCACGCCTGAGACGGGGATATACTCGCCGGAGACGACCGCGTTGATCACCGGGTAGTAGGCTGCCTCGATGATGCGCTGATCTTCATTCGAAGCGCGCACAAGCAGCCGGGCGAGTTTCAGATCCGGTCGATTTTGCAACGCAGCCCTCGTCTCGGCTTCGAGATCAAGATCGATCGTCGCGTATTTCAGGTCGCCTTCCGGTTCGGTCAGTGTCGCGTCCGGGCCGAGGTCTGCTCCGACCGCTTCGGCCAATTTTAAGATCGCGCCGTCATAGGCGCGCTGCGCTCCCTCGACCTGCGGATCAAGTTCGCGTGTTTGCACTTCAACTCCCACGAAAGCGCTTCGATCGGCTAAACCCGATTCATATCTGTCTTTTTGACTGCTGACGTTTTGCTCAAGGCGCTGGCGCTGCTCCATGCGCATTCCTTTAAGCGAGCGGTTATAGATTGCGGTGTAAAAGGCGACACGAGCAGCCTGCAACTGTTCGACCACGGCCACGTTTAGTTGTTGCTGGGCAATCAGGGTTTCAACGTCGCCTCGCCGGAACGACGGCGGGACGGCAGCATTGAAAAAGGCTTGTCTGAGTCCGCCTAGACCAAATCCAAACGGTTGGTTGCTTTTCTGGCCGGCGCGATGCCCGCCTTCATCACCAACAAGACCACCAACTATTGCATCTGGCAGACCTACCGACCGAAAGACCAGTCGACGCCCCGCAGCCGCTTCGAGATTGTGCCGGGCCTTCTGGATCTCCGGATTCTTTTCCATCGTTGTCTGCAGGAGCGCATCGAGCGTGACGCCCTTCACCGCTACGGCCCAACCGGCGAGCAAAACTGAAAGTGCAATAATTGACCGTTTCATCGCCCAGTCAGCTTCTTAGGTGGACGCGCAATATCCGTCGCCGCAGCTCCCCCCCGGTTATTGTCGGCGGAACGGCTGCTCGAGTTTTTTGGAGTGAAGGCCAGTGCTTCCGGTGAAGTCGCGCATGCCCGGGCCAATCGCGCCAGAGCCACATTGTGGAGGTAAATCGCGCTTAGCCGCGTCGTGCGTGTGCGTGTTACATCGGAAGCCGCCTGTAAGATGTCCAACTGTGTGCCTAAACCGGCGCCAAGATTTGCTTTGGCGATTTCAAGGGACTCATCGGCTGTCTGCACGTTTTTGGTCTCCGACTCCAGAACGTGATCAGCCTGTTGCAGGTCGAGAAACGCGCTCCGCACTTCTGACGCGACGGAAAGCCGCATCGCCTCAAGCGTTTGCACGGCTGCTGCGCGGCGGGCATGGGTCGCCTCCAGGCGTCCCTTGGTGGCGTAGCCATCAAAGATATGCCATTTCGCGTCCAGGCCGAGGACATAACCGTGGTTGAATTCCGGCCCAATGAGTGGATCGCGTTCATTGTAGACTTCGTAACCGGAGAAAAACTCCACCTGCGGGCGCAGCTCGCTCCTATCCAAATTCGCTTGCCGGTCTTCAATCTCGATTTGCCTTTGGCTCGCCTGAATTTCAGGACGCGCCGTGTCCGCTCGAGCCAGACACTCGTTCAAATCGGGGTGACGCGGATGATATTGTAATTGGCCGGTTACCTCTAACGACGAACTCGTGCTGCCGGCAGTATCAGTTCCTAGCAGTTGGTCCAAACGCAGATAGGAGTTTTTTAGCTGAGTCTGCGCATCGATTAATTCGGTGCGCTCGTTGGCGAGTGCTACTTCAGCCCGCCGCACATTTAGCTGACCCACCAGCCCGGCATTAAATCGTTCCTGCTGGGACTTGAGCTCCTCGTCCAGCACGCCCACGGACTGTTCGTGCACACGAATCTTTGCGCGATTAAGCAAAAGCTCATTAAACGCCACCCGCACATCCATCGCCACGCGGTCGCAAACGGCTTTCAGTTCAAAGTCTTGTTTCTCAAGGTTAAGTTGTGCGATTGCGACCTGACTCCTGACAGCGCCTCCGGTGTAAAGGTTCTGCACCACCCGTAGAGAAGCATTGTAGTCCTCATCGCGTAGTCGTGAATCTGTCTGGTGTTGGCGCTCGCGCGCCAAGCCGGTGGAGACGATGGAGGGCAAATACCCTGACCGCGCCTCGATTAAGCCACCGCGCGCGGCTTTGAGCTTTTGCCGCGCGACCGCGATGTCTGGGTTCTGAATTTGGGCAAGGGCGACCGCTTGCTCGATAGTGTAAGTAGGAGCCGCGGCCTGGATTAGACCGGTCCAACCGAGCATGACGAACAATACGAGGGCCCCAAATGCCAGGCGCATTTTTTCTATCTTTTAGGCGAGCCCCGCTTTTTCAATGAAAATTGCTGAAAGTTAAGAGCTTGCAGCCACCCCAGAATACGCTAAAAGTTCCGGCACGCCACCGCCAACGCCAAGCAGATGGCTCTAAATCCTAACCACAACCTCACGTCTTGAAACTTGTATCTTGCTTGGCCTCCCAGGCTCTGGGTAGGCTCTCCTTTCCGCAATGAGAAAAATTAGAATCGCCATCGTTGGAGTCGGTAACTGTGCCAGTTCGCTTGTCCAGGGAATAAACTTCTATCAAGGCTCCTCCGCCAACGGTGCCGGCGTCGGGCTGATGCATCGGCAGATCGGCTCGTATCGGCCGGGTGACATCGAAGTGGTGGCGGCCTTCGACATCGATCGGCGTAAAGTGGGACTTGATGTCAGCCGGGCCATTTTCTCCCCTCCAAATTGCACGAAAGTTTTCTGCGAGAAAATCAATCTTACCGGGGCAATCGTAAAAATGGGGTGCGTATTCGACAGCTATGCGCCGCACATGCGCGAGCAGGACCCGCTGCGAACCTTCCTTCCGTTGGAAAAAGAATCCACGCGCGAACAGATCATCTCCGAACTGAGAGATTCCTGCGCGGAGATGCTCGTTAATTATCTACCGGTCGGCTCAGAGGAGGCAACGCGCTTTTATGCGGGGTGCGCGCTCGAGGCTGGGCTTGGTTTTGTCAATAACATCCCCGTTTTTATCGCCAGTGATCCGGTTTGGGCGAAGCGTTTCGCCGACAAAAATTTACCGCTTGTCGGAGATGACATCAAAGCGCAAATGGGCGCGACCGTGCTCCATCGCACGATTATCGATCTCTTCCGCAAGCGCGGTGTCAAAGTTCTGAGGACCTACCAGTTAAACACCGGCGGAAATACCGATTTTCTGAACATGCTCAGTCGCACCCGTTTGGCCTCGAAGAAAACATCAAAAACCGAAGCGGTGCAATCCGTGATGGGGGAGCGGCTGGCGGACGAAAATATACATATCGGCCCGAGCGATTATGTGCCGTGGCAACGCGACAACAAGATCGCCTTTATTCGGGTTGAGGGCCGGCTTTTTGGCGATGTGCCGATGGAGCTGGATCTTAAACTTTCGGTCGAAGATTCACCGAACTCGGCCGGGATTGCGATCGATGCCATCCGGTGTTGCAAGCTGGGGCTCGATCGCGGGATAGGCGGCGTGCTTCACTCCCCCTCCGCCTATTTTTCCAAGCATCCGCCCGTGCAAATGACCGACGACGAAGCCTACCGTTGCGTGGAGCAGTTCATCCGCGGCGAGCGCGAATCCTGAGATCTAGTTCTCGCTGATCTCGTCAACCAGGCGGCCCTGCGGCAATTGGCTTAGCCGCTGCCATTCACGCGCGAGTTCGTTGCGCTCGTAAGTAATGTATTGGCCGGTCGACGTAGAATAAATCCCCGCGTCGACAGACATGCCCGTCATTTCCGTGATGGCTTTCCAATAGGCCGCGATTTGCGCTCGGTACTGCGCGCGCAGTTCGTCGATGTCGCCCGCTGCGATGCGGTTGGTTTTCCAGTCGACGATCCGGCACTCGTTCTTGTCGGGCTCAATTAGGGCGAGGTCGACGACGCCTTCCAAAGAGGTGCCGGGATCGACCCGCCACAGAAAAGGCATCTCCGTTCGGCTAATGGCGTTGCTGGCGATGCGGCCTCTGAAGCTGACCTCGCTTAAGAGATGCTGCCGTAACAATTGCCAGTCGCGTTTCGATCGTGCTGCATCCGGTGACATCGCCCGGCTGGTTTCGAAGAAATCGTCCAAAGCGGAAATATCGGAAGTCCAGATTGCTTGTTCGGCGAACTCGTGCCACCAAACGCCATAACGTGTCGCCGGGTTATCGATCCGCGGCGGCTGAAGCTCCGGCTCAACTTCGTGCCAGCTGTCCGCAGCCCTCTCCTCCACAATTTGTTCTTCGGGAGCGAATTCGCTCGGGCGCATCGTGTGAATAAAAATGGAAGCTTTGCGACGTGCGTCATCGATCCAGCCGGTGTGAAGTACGGGAAAAGTTTCGTGAATCTGGATAAGCGGCATCGCGCGTTGTCTGTCCGAAGTTTCAGCGCATTGGCTGGTTTCGGTCGGCAGTCCCGCGACCGCGGGATGGTTGATCGCGCCCGGCTCCGCGCGCAGCCATTTCATTTGCGAATCGGACTGAATCTCTCCCGATGCCGTGGCGAAAAAGCCGGCATCGGCCGCCAGCACGAGGGTGTGCCTGGCGCGGGTGAGCGCGACGTAAAGCAAACGCTCCATTTCCTGGCGGTCAGATCGCTTGAGTTGTTCCTCCAGATCCGCGATGTCCGTGCGATCAAAAACCATTTGATAACGGTGCTCATCGATGGCGCGGACGATCCGCGGGTAGCGCGGCGTAGACATGCGCACCTGGCGCGATAGAAACGGCACGATCACGACTTGCCACTCCGACCCCTTCGCCTTGTGCGCGGTGATCAATTGAATCGCGTCGGACGAGAGCGGATGTATTTCGCGGGTGGCGTCGAAGTTGCGGCGGAATTCGCGGCCGAAATCGGCGAGCGATCGGCCTTTTGCTTCTGCTTCGGCGGCCGCGCTAAGCAGCATATTGAGATCAGCATCGAGGTCCGGAAAATCTTCTTCAGGCAAAGAGAGCAAGCGTTCGCGCAACTGCGTGGCGCGAACAATCTCCTGAGCTGCACTGAACAACGGTTGCTGCTCTATCGCTGCCCGAATGCGGGCGAGTTGATTCAAAATTTGTTGGACCGCGCTCCGTCCCCGTCCCGCTTGGGCGATTTGAAAGCGAGCCGGATAGCCTTCGGAGAAGCGTGCGAGTTCGTCGTCGGACAGGCCGAAAATTTCGCGCAGCACGCCGACGATTTGGTAATTGGCGTGGGGATCTACCATGATCGCGACGAGCGCGGTCAACCAGGCATAGGCCGGGTTTTCCGCTTTCAGATCGGTCTCCGACTGGACCTCGACCGGGATATTGACCGCGCGCAAAGCTTCGCGCAGTGGCTGGAACCAGGCCTTGCGCGGGCAAAGAATGGCGACATGGCGCCATGATTCGGCGCGCAGATTATTGAGTCCGGTGGCCTTAAGCCAATCGGCCAGCTCGCGCGCTTCCATGGCGGCGCGCCGGGTTTCGGGCAGGTTCAGATTAACGTTTTGAGTGAGCTCGACCCGAACTACCTGGCCGGGCAGCACATCTGGCCGCGGATTGAGCTCGACGAATTCGACCTGGCCTTCAGTGTTGTTCAGGATTTGGCGGAACGTTTCGTTAACGAACTCGAGCTGGGCCTGGTCGAGCCGAAATGTGACCGAGAATTTCAGTTCCTCGGCCGTCCCAGTCTCCACGAGGAGATCGTGCAGCTCACGATAGCGAGCGAGATCGGCGGGGTCGCGATAGATCGACTGCTGGAAATCACCAACCATGCAAAAATGACCGGGCCGCGGCGGTGACTTTCGCTCCTGAACCCAATCGCCGGAGGCGTCAACCGGTCGCGTCACCTCTAACAAGACAAAGAACTGTTGCGGATCGGTGTCCTGCGCTTCATCGAGAATGACATGATAATCTTTTTCGCGGATTCGATGGGCGACTTGCGGTTGCCGTAACAATTCTGCCGCCAACGCCACTTGATCGGCGTAAGTGACAACGGCGCGGTCGAGACGGAACTCCCGATAATCGCGTTGCACTTCCGCAGCCACGCAAAGTGCGCAGGCATTCACCCATTCGCGCAACGGCGCAAAGGCCTCGCGCCATCGCGCCACGAATTCCTTGGCCGAGCTGGCGCAAAGCGGCCACGGCACGAATTCATCGGTCTCGCGCCAGCGTTTTTCCCAGCGTTTCAATTCCGTCTGCGCGCGAGGGATCGTGCGAAGAGTGTTCCCTTTAGCCACCGCTTTGAAGACCTCATCGAAGCTTGTGTCCGGGCAAGGTGTGTTCGGCTCGATTGAACTGAGATCGAGTTCATGGTGACGCGCCAGTTCCATGAGCTGGCGCGCCTGGATATGCCGGAGCAGAACGCGACGATTCTCCGGAGCAAGTGTCCGGCCGACGACCGTCTGTTGTTGCACGAACTGGTTCCACAGCTCCTCGTCATCGGTGACCAGCTCGAGGTTGGAAGGCAGGCCGAGATGATGGCCGTGCGCGGCCAGAAGTTTAACGCAGAAACTGTGAATGGTACCGAAGAACGCTCGATTGCACGCTTCGATCACCTCCAGAGGGAGGTTCGCATGGAGAATTTGTGCCCGAGTGCGCTGCTGCATCTCATCCGCCGCGCGATTGGTGTAAGTGACGACCACCAGCTTTGGTAACACCTCCAAGGCTTGCGCACTCTTCGCGATCTCCACGATGCGATCGGAGATAGCGCGCGTTTTGCCCGAGCCCGCGGAAGCGATCACGGAGAAATTTCGGGTCAGCTCGGACGCAAATCGCTCTCGGGCTTGTTGGTCAACCGTCGCCATCATGTTTCCTTGTTTTCTTCCACGGCAAAAGCGGGATGGGTCATCTCCCATTTTTCCTGCAAGAGATCCGGATCAATCCCGAGAGTGGCGAGCGGATACGACTGGATGATTCCGAATTCGCTGTGAACCGGTCCGAGCATTCCAAAGATGCCGCTCTCCTGCATGCGACTCAGTTCTCGCCAGAACTTCTCCTGAGCGAGGACATGCTCGAGATTAAACTGCGGGTCTAGCTCGCCGGTGGGTGAGAGCAACGTGAGCTTCACATCGGTCGCACCGAGGGCGTGCACGGCCAGCGCGTAGAGACCCAGCTGGACACCTCGGCCATCGACCAGCTGTTTCCGAAATTTCACTTCCGGTGATTCGCTTTTTCTCAGCTCGCGCAGATTGAAGCCACGTTGCCGGCCGGTCTTGTAATCAACCACCCAAAGGTTCGGATAGGGAATGGGCGAGTCCGTGCGCTCACCCCGCGCCAAA
>Ga0070706_100004875_pt1 | contig 12844 bp, 9 predicted proteins | sample KBSK5501metaG_FD_65476 | JGI IMG/M metagenome (GOLD analysis project Ga0070706, IMG submission 65476) | Corn, switchgrass and miscanthus rhizosphere microbial communities from Kellogg Biological Station, Michigan, USA - KBS K5-50-1 metaG | ecosystem: Host-associated > Plants > Roots >...
GCAACAAGAGCACCGGCAACGGCCACGAGAACAGCGCCGGTTCGGTTGGCGCCAGCACCGGCAACACGGCCGGCAGCGCACCCTCTGGCAGCACGGGCAACAAGAGCACCGGCAATGGCCACGAGAACAGCACGGGTTCGGTAGGCGCGAGCACTGGCAACACGGCCGGCAGCACCGCATCCCGGACCACCGGCAACCACAGCACGTCTGTGGGCAACGGCAACAGCTCGAGCTCGGTCGCCACTACCAAGCACGAGCACAGCACCGGCTCGGTAGGCGCCAGCACCGGCAACACGGCCGGCAGCGCGGCGTCCAGGAGCACGGGTAAGAGCACAGGCAGCAACAACGGCAGCAACGGCCAGGGTCACGAGCAGAGCTCGGGCTCGGTCGGCGCCAGCACCGGCAACACGGCCGGCAGCGCGGCGTCCAAGAGCACAGGTAAGAGCACCGGCAGCGCCTCGGTCGGAGCGAGCACCGGCAACACCGCCGGCAGCGCCCCGTCGGGTAGCACCGGCAGCAACTCGGTCGGAGCGAGCACCGGCAACACCGCCGGCAGCGCCCCGTCGGCCAGCACCGGCAGCAACTCGGTCGGCGCGAGCACCGGCAACACCGCCGGCAGCGCCCAGTCGGCCAGCACCGGTAGCAACTCGGTCGGCGCGAGCACCGGCAACACCGCCGGCAGCGCCCCGTCGGCCAGCACCGGCAGCAACTCGGTCGGCGCGAGCACCGGCAACACCGCCGGCAGCGCCCCGTCGGCCAGCACCGGCAGCAACTCGGTCGGCGCGAGCACCGGCAACACCGCCGGCAGCGCCCCGTCGGGCAGCACCGGCGCGGGTGGGGCCAGCACCGGCAGCACGGCTCCAAGCACCGGCAACACGACCGGCAGCACCCAGTCGGCCAGCACAGGCAAGGCCGGCGGAGGCGGCACGGGCGGAACCGGCGCAGGGGCCGGAGTAGCCGGGGCCACCGGGACTTCTTCGGGCGGCGAGGTTCTCGCGGCCACAGGGACGCCCGTCGCGGGCGGCATCCTGGGCGGCATCTTCGCCCTGCTCGGAGCGCTCGGGCTTCGACGCAACAGGCGCAAGTAGCAGTCAACCAGACCTGGGCCGGGCTCGCGGTGTGCGGGCCCGGTCCCTTTCTTGCCGGGGGCGACGGTAGTCACGCTCGGCAGTGCGTTTCTTTGACGAGCCCGCCCCGCAAGGGGCGGGCTCACCAGTTTTCGAGCGACCCCCAAGCCCGGATTTCTACCTCACTTGTACGGCGACGGGGCGGCCTCCCATTCGATTTGATGTAGACGAAAAATCGCGCTTTGGGGGTAGAGGTGGAATCAACCGCGCTGCGGGCGGCGGACGAGGCGGCACCCCGAAATCCAGGGACGCGGCCGAGGCGCGCGGGACCCGTGGAGCGAGCGCAGAGATCGGCCCTCGATGCGCTCGTCGCGGTCACCTCTTGCGTCGACGCGCGCGATGGTCTGCCGACCTTCTTTGGCCGGCTGAGCGCGACCATCGCGACCCAGCTCGGCGCTCGCCGTGCCGCGTTCTGGCGCCTCGGCCATCGCGGGACGCTGGTCCTGCATCCGTCGCCCTATGGCTTTGATGGCGACTCGCGCATACATGAGGTCCGGTTCGGCTTGGGCGCCAAAGGCGCGGTCGCATTCGAGCGCCTGGTATTCGGCGACGACCTGGACCTCGTCGATGGCACGTCGCCGCAGCTCGATGCGCTGTGGCACAGGGTCGGCCTCACAGAGGTGACGAGCTCGATCGCCGCCTCGTGGCGAGCGGGCAATCGCCGCATCGGCGCCGTCGCCGTTTACGACGCGCCTCACGGCTTCAACTCGCTCGACCTCTGGTTGCTCCAGCTCACCGGGCTGGCCGCTGGACTGCTGTGGCTGAACAGGGAGTCCGAAGACGAGCTCCGGAATACGGCGGGCCGTCTCGACGAGGCCACCGCGGCCCGCCGCCATCTCCTCAACAACATCGCTGCGGGCGGCGACGAGGCCAGGCGGCGCTTCGCGAGCGTGCTCCACGACGACTCCCTTCAGCTTCTGACCGGCGCCGAGCTCCAGCTCGAGCGAATCCGCGAGGGCTCGAACATCGCGCGGTCCGCGGGCTTGAAGGAGCTCGGGGCGACCCTGCGCAAGGTCGAAGACTCGCTGCGCAGGCTGCTGACCAACGTCAGCCCGGAGCCCCTGCAGCTGCCGCGAGACCTGTCCGAGGCGATAAGCGAACGCCTCGAGTCGATGCGGCTGCGGGCCGGCATCGAGACGCACAACGAGGCGCGCCTCGGCGGCGAGATCCCCGACGCCATCCAGGCCATCGTGCTGAAGAACGTCGGCGAAGCCCTTACGAACGTCGAGAAGCATGCGCGCGCGACTCGCGTCCGGGTCGGCGCGGAGATGACTGGCGACGGCATCCGTGTCGACATCACCGACGACGGGACCGGGTTTGTGGTCGCCGAGTCGGCGCGACTCCCCGGCCATATCGGCCTGGTCGCCCTGAAGGAGCGCGCTCAGCTAGCCGGCGGCTGGTGCCGGATCACGAGCGAGCCTGGAACGGGCACCAGGATCGAGTTCTGGGTGCCCATAACCCTGTGAGCGAACGACAGCGCAATAGATAAAGGAAGAGAGGAAGGGACCGATGCCGACCAAAGCCGCGGCCAAGAAGAAAGTTGACAAGCACACAAACGGTGTGGCCATGATCGACGACAAGGTCGCACTGCGCGTTCTCACGGCGGTCCATCGCGGCGACTTCACCGTTCGCATGCCGGCCGACTGGTCCGGCTCGGCGGGGAAGGTGGCCGCCGCGATCAACGACATCATCGAGGCCAACCAGCGCCTCGAGCGCGAGGTCCGACGACTGAGCCGCCACGCCGGCAAAGAAGGCCAAAGGGCGCGCGCCTCAGCCGCCCATGTGGGGCGGGCCTGGGCGCCGACGCTCGAAGCCCTGAACGACCTCGTCGAGGATCTCGCCCAGCCAAACACCGAGATCGCCCGCGTCATCGGCGCCGTCGCCAACGGCGACCTGTCCCAGACGATGCCGCTCGAGATCGACGGACGGCCCCTCCAGGGACAGTTCCTGACCACGGCCCGCACCGTCAACACGATGGTCGGGCAGCTGAACGCGTTCGCCAACGAGGTCACGCGCGTCGCGCGCGAGGTGGGCACCGAGGGCAAGCTCGGCGGCCAGGCCGAGGTGAAGGGTGTGGCCGGCGTCTGGAAGGACCTCACCGACAACGTCAACCTGATGGCCGGCAACCTGACGAGCCAGGTCCGCAACATCGCGGAAGTCACGACCGCCGTCCAGCAGGGCGACCTCTCGAAGAAGATCACCGTCGACGTCAGGGGGGAGATCCTCGAGCTCAAGCAGACCATCAACACGATGGTCGACCAGCTGAACGCGTTCGCCAACGAGGTCACCCGCGTCGCGCGCGAGGTGGGCACCGAGGGCAAGCTCGGCGGCCAGGCCGAGGTGAAGGGCGTGGCCGGCGTGTGGAAAGACCTCACCGACAACGTGAACATCATGGCCGGCAACCTGACGAGCCAGGTCCGCAACATCGCGGCGGTCACGACCGGAATCGCGAATGGCGACCTTTCCAGGAAGATCACGGTCGACGTCCGCGGGGAGATCCTCGAGCTCAAGAACACGATCAACACGATGGTCGACCAGCTGAACGCGTTCGCCAGCGAGGTCACACGCGTGGCCCGCGAGGTGGGCACCGAAGGGCGGCTCGGAGGCCAGGCCGACGTGAAGGGTGTGGCCGGCGTCTGGAAGGACCTCACCGACAACGTCAACTTCATGGCCGGCAACCTGACGAGCCAGGTTCGCAACATCGCCGAGGTCACCACCGCGGTCCAGCAGGGCGACCTCTCGAAGAAGATCACCGTCGACGTCCGGGGCGAGATCCTCGAGCTCAAGCAGACCATCAACACGATGGTCGACCAGCTGAACGCCTTCGCCAACGAGGTCACGCGCGTCGCGCGCGAGGTCGGCACCGAAGGGCGCCTGGGCGGACAGGCCGAGGTCAGAGCAGTCGGCGGCGTCTGGAAGGACCTCACACAGAACGTCAACTTCATGGCCGGCAACCTGACGAGCCAGGTCCGCAACATCGCCGAGGTCACCACGGCCGTCCAGCAGGGCGACCTTTCCAAGAAGATCACAGTCGACGTCAGAGGCGAGATCCTCGAGCTCAAGAACACGATCAACACGATGGTCGACCAGCTGAACGCCTTCGCCAATGAGGTGACGCGTGTCGCGCGCGAGGTCGGCACCGAAGGGCGCCTGGGCGGTCAGGCCGAGGTGAAGGGTGTGGCCGGCGTCTGGAAAGACCTCACCGACAACGTCAACATCATGGCCGGCAACCTGACCAGCCAGGTTCGCAACATCGCCGAGGTCACAACCGCGGTCCAGCAGGGCGACCTCTCGAAGAAGATCACCGTCGACGTCCGCGGCGAGATCCTCGAGCTCAAGAACACCATCAACACGATGGTCGACCAGCTCAACGCCTTCGCCAAAGAGGTCACGCGCGTGGCGCGCGAGGTCGGCACCGACGGCAAGCTCGGCGGCCAGGCCAACGTGGAGGGCGTCGCCGGCACGTGGAAGGACCTGACCGACAACGTGAACATCATGGCTTCCAACCTCACCGCCCAGGTGCGCGGCATCGCGCGGGTGGTGACCGCGGTCGCCAACGGCAACCTCAAGGGCAAGCTGACGCTCGAGGCGAAGGGCGAGATCGCCGAGCTCGCCGACACCATCAACAGCATGACCGACACGCTCGCGATGTTCGCCGAGCAGGTGACCACCGTCTCGCGCGAGGTCGGGGCCGAGGGCCGTCTGGGTGGCCAGGCCAACGTGCCGGGCGCGGCCGGGACGTGGCGTGACCTGACCGACAACGTCAACCAGCTGTCGGCGACCCTGACCACCCAGGTCCGTGCGATCGCCGAGGTGGCCACCGCCGTGACCAAGGGCGACCTCACCCGGTCCATTCGCGTCGACGCGAGCGGCGAGGTCGCCAACCTCAAGGACAACATCAACGCGATGATCCGCAACCTCCGCGACACGACCGAGAAGAACGAGGAGCAGGACTGGCTGAAGACCAACCTGACGCGGTTCACGCGGATGCTCCAGGGCCAGCGCGACATGATGACCGTGTCGAAGCTGATCCTGTCCGAGCTCGCGCCGCTCGTCCACGCCGAGCACGGCGCGTTCTACGGGATCGTGCCGGCCAACGGCAAGCCCTTGCGCCTCGCGCTCCAGGCCGGTTACGCCTACCGGCCGCGCAAGTCAGTACCGGTGGAGTTCGCGCTGGGCGAGGGCCTGGTCGGCCAGGCGGCGCTGGAGAAGAGGCGCCTAGTAGTAACCGACGTCCCCAGGCACTACATCAGGATCAACTCTTCGCTGGGCGAGGCCGCGCCGGCCAACCTCGTGGTCCTACCGGTCCTTTTCGAGGGCGACCTGCGCGCGGTCATCGAGCTCGCCTCGTTCAGGCCGTTCAGCCTCACCCATCTCGACTTCCTCGACCAGCTCGCCGAGAGCATCGGCATCGTCCTCAACACGATCGAGGCGAACAGCCGCACTGAGGACCTCCTGACGCAGTCCCAGTCGCTCGCCACAGAACTGCAGAGCCAGCAGGAACAGCTGCAGCGGACCAACGACGACCTCGCGGGCACGGCGCGCCAGCTGGCCGAGCAGAACGCCGAGATCGAGCAGAGAAGGCTCGAAGTCGAGTCGGCGAAGCTGCTGGTCGAGGAGAAGGCCGACCAGCTCGCCCTGACCTCGCGGTACAAGTCTGAGTTCCTCGCCAACATGTCCCACGAGCTGCGGACGCCGCTCAACAGCCTTTTGATCCTGGCCCAGGAGCTGGCGGCCAACCCCGACGGCAACCTCTCGCCCAAGCAGATCGAGTTCGCGACCATCATCCGGTCGTCCGGGACTGACCTCCTGAAGCTGATCAACGACATCCTCGACCTCTCCAAGATCGAGTCCGGGACGGTCGCCCTCGACATCACGACCTGGCCGGTCAGCGAGCTCGCGCCCATGCTCGAGCGCACGTTCCGGCACGTGGCGGAGGCGACCAAGCTGGCGTTCTTCATCGAGCTGCGGCCGGGTCTGCCAGAGACCATCCCGACCGACCCCCAGCGCCTGCAGCAGATCCTCAACAACCTGCTCAGCAACGCCTTCAAGTTCACCGAGAAGGGCAAGGTCGAGTTCGTGGCCGAGATCGCGACGTCAGGCTGGAGCCACGCCAACGACATCCTGAACCGCGCTCCCGAGGTGATCGCGTTCAGGGTCATCGACACCGGGATCGGGATCCCGGCGGACAAGCAGCAGTCGATCTTCGAGAGCTTCGCGCAGGCGGACGGCACCACGAGCCGCAAGTACGGCGGGACAGGTCTCGGCCTCTCCATCTGCCGCGAGCTCACCCGCCTGCTAGGGGGCGACATCCGGCTGAAGAGCGAACGCGGCGTCGGCAGCATCTTCTCCGTGTACCTGCCGCTGATCGCCCCGGCCCAGCAGCCGCGGGCGGCGCACCCTGACACCGGCGAGGAGGCCACATCGCCACGGCAGCAGATGGCGCCGGCCTCCCATAACGGCGACCTTTCCAGCTCGGAAACGACGAAGTCGCTCCTCCTGGTCGAGGACGACCCGATCCAGCGCCAGTACGTCACCGACCTCATGGCCCAGACCAACACGACGACGACCGCGGTCTCCACCGGCGATGAGGCTCTGGCCCTGCTCGAAGGCAAGCGCTTCGACTGCGTGGTGCTCGACCTCGGGCTCCCGGGCATGTCGGGGTGGAAGGTGATCGAAGCGCTGCAGGCGAGCCGGGCGCTGGGGACGACCCCGCTGCTGGTCTACACGGCGCGCGAGCTCACGCGCAAGGAGGAGATCAAGCTCGGCAAGGCGGCCAGGAGCATCGTCATCAAGGACGCGCGATCACCCGAGCGGCTTCAGCAGGAGATCGCGGCCGTGATGCAGGCGGAGGCCCCTGAGGTCGAGGTGTCAGTCAACGGCGCCGAAGCTCCGAGCAGCGCCCTGATCGGCAAGAAGGTCCTGGTCGTCGACGACGACATCCGGAACATCTTTGCCCTGACGGCCCTCCTCGAGCGTCAGCGGATGGAGGTGGTGTCAGTCGATTCCGGCCAGGAGGCGCTGGCCATCCTGCAGGAGGTCAACGACATCGACATGGCCCTGGTCGACGTGATGATGCCGGAGATGGACGGCTACGTGACGATGTCGAAGATGCGCGAGCTCAGCGCCTTTGCGCAGCGACCGATCATCGCGTTGACAGCCAAGGCAATGAAAGGAGACCGCGAGAAATGCGTCGAAGCGGGAGCTTCCGATTACATCGCCAAGCCGATCAACAACGCGCATCTGCTTTCCATGCTCAAGTCCTGGCTGGCCCAGTGAGGCCGGTCGAAGCAGCAGCAGTACGCCACAGCGCCCTCGCAGCGGAGCTCGAAGACATCGAGATCCGGCTCCTGCTCGAGGGAATCCAGCTCCGCTACGGGTACGACTTTCGTGATTACGCGCCCGCGCCCGTGCGCCGTGGCCTGATGGCGGCGATGGCCCGCGAGGGTGTGCGTACGATCTCCGCGTACCAGGACCGGATCCTGCACGAACCCGCGGTCCTGCAGAGGTTCCTGAAAGCCGTCGGCGTCAGCGTGACGACGATGTTCCGAGACCCCGAAACCGTGATCGCCGTCCGCGAGGAGGTGGTGCCGCTCCTCAAGACTTATCCGTCCTCCCGGATCTGGGTCGCAGGCTGCGCGACCGGCGAGGAGGTGTACGCGTACGCGATCGTCCTCGAAGAGGAGGGCGCGCTCGACCGGTGCACGATCTACGCCACCGATCTGAGCGACGACATGCTGGCCGTGGCCCGCACTGGCGCCTACCCACTCGACCGCGTACGCCGATATGAGGAGGCATACGCGGCGAGCGGGGGTCATGGCCGCCTCGCGGACCACTACACGGCCTCCGACAGGTCCGCCCGGTTCGACCGCAAGCTCGCGAGCCACGTGACCTGGGAGCGCCACAACCTCGTCACCGACGGTTCGTTCAACGACTTCCACCTGATCGTGTGCGCGAACGTCCTCATCTATTTCAAGGAGTCGCTCCAGGCACGCGCCCACCGGCTCATCTACGACAGTCTCGTTCGGGGCGGATTCCTCGGCCTCGGCAAGCGCGAGTCGATGCTCGCCTGCCCGGACCGCGACCACTACGAGCAGGTCCGAGCCGGCGTGAACCTCTTTCGGAAGATGCGATGGTGACCCGGACCAAGCCAGGCGGCGAGCTCGCGTCGACGCCCCGCTCGACGACCAAGGTCAACATCCTTGTCGTCGACGATGACCCGACCAAGCGCTTCGCCCTGCGCACGATCCTGGCCCCGCTCGACGAAAACGTCGTCGAAGCCTCGTCGGGCGGGGACGCGCTGAGGCAGCTCCTGCGCAACGAGTTCGCGGTGGTCCTGCTCGACGTGCGGATGCCGGTCATGGACGGCTTCGATACCGCCCAGCTCATCCGGCAGCGGCCTCGTTCCGAGCTGACGCCGATCATCTTCGTGACGGCGCTCGACGAGGCCGAGACGGACATGGGTCGCGGCTACAACCTCGGCGCCGTGGACTTCGTGTTCGCCCCCGTGGTACCCGCGATCATGCGCGCCAAGGTCACCGTTTTCGTCGAGCTCTACCGGGCGCAGCAGGAGCTGCGTCGGTATCGGACCCAGCTGGAGACGCTGGTCGAGGAGCGCACGATAGCCCTCACCGCCATCAACCGCGAGCTGGAGGCCTTCAGCTACTCGGTCTCGCACGACCTGCGTGGCCCGCTGGCGGCCTTCGACGCGATGAGCGACAAGCTCCTTGACGGCGGGTCGCGGCTTGACAAGGCGCTGCGGGAAAACCTCGAAAGCATGCGCGAGTCCAGCCGGCGCATGACCGCGGTCTTCGACGGCCTGCAGATGCTGTTCCGCCTCACGAGCGGAGAGATCCACCGCGAGGAGGTCGACATGAGCGCGCTCGCGCGTGAGGCGATCGACGAGCTCAGGGCGCAGGACCGGGATCGCAATGTCGAGGTGGATATCGCGCCGGGGATCACGACGAGCGGCGACTTGCGCCTCATGCGCGTGCTTGTCGGCAGCCTGATCGGCAACGCGTGGAAGTTCACGAGCAAGAAGAGTGGGGCGCGCATCTCGATCGGCCGGGAGACCGTCGATGGCGAGTCGCGCATCTTCGTCAGGGACAACGGCGCCGGGTTCGACATGATCGACTCGCACCGGCTGTTCGGCGCCTTCCAACGCCTGCACAGCCGGAGCGACTTCCCGGGCGCAGGCATGGGCCTGGCGACGGCGCGCCGCATCGTCAACCGCCACGGCGGCCGGATCTGGGCCGAAGGCGCGGTCGGCGAGGGCGCCACCTTTTACTTCATGGTGTAGCCGAGCGCATCCGCGCGTTCTAGCTAGAGATGCCCACCCGCTGGGTACGTGCGCTCACGGCCGTCTGGCTGGCCTGCCTCGTGATCGGGCTCCTGCTGCTGGCGAACTTCGGGTATGGGATGTGGCAGGGTTTTGCCGACGAGGACCGCCTGAACCACGTCTGGCAGCAGGTGATCGGCACACCCTCGAACCAGCCCATGTCGACCGCCATCGACCCGAGCTTGAAACGTCCGCTGCACGGAGTCGATTTCGCCCTGCGCATCCCGAGGCTCAACTACTTCGCCGCGGTCAAGGAAGGCGTCGGAAGCGGCATCCTCTACTCGGGGCCGGGCCACTACCCGACCTCCCGTTGGCCCGGCGAGCCGGGCACGGTCGGGGTCGCGGCCCACAACGTCTACTGGATCGACTTCCCGCAGCTGAAGCCAGGAGACGAGGTCGACATCGAAACTCGCTACGGGCTATACAGGTACCGAGTGGTGAGCGCGGAGATCGTCGATCCCGACAACCGCACGGCGCTCGTCGTCGACACGTCCGGCTACAACCTCGCCCTTACGACCTGCTGGCCGCTGTGGGCCGGCGCCTTCGCGACGCAGCGCTACGTGATCCACGCGCGCCAGTTCTCACCGGTGCCATCGCACACCGGGAACGTGTCTTGAGCGGTCGGGTCAAGCTCGGTGTCCTCGCCTGGACTCAGTACGCAGACTGGCCTTCCTTGCGCGATGCAGGCGCCGCCGTCGACGAGCTTGGGTTCGATTCACTGTGGGCGTGGGACCACGTGTATCCGATCTTCGGTGACCCGGAAGGGCCGATCTTCGAGGGTTACATGACGCTCGCCGGCTGGGCCGGGGTCACCGAGCACGTATCGCTGGGTCTGCTCGTGGGAGCGATCCCTTTCCGCCATCCGGCGCTGGTCGCCAAGATGGTCACGACCCTCGACCACATCAGTGGCGGTCGCGCGGTGCTGGGCATCGGGGGAGCCTGGTTCCAGCGGGAGCACCAGGCGTTTGGCTTCGACTTCGGGTCGGGCGTCGGCGAGCGGCTCGACTGGTTGGACGAGGGCGTGATGATCATGCGGGGCATGCTCGACGGCACTCGGCCAAACGGCCGCGAGCGCTACGCCACGCACGACGTGGTGAACGAGCCACGACCCCTGCAGAAGCACCTCCGGATCCTTGTCGGCGGCGGAGGAGAGAAGAAGACCCTGCGCACGGTCGCCCGCTACGCCGACATGTGGAATGTGGGCGGATCGGTGGAGACCCTGCGCCACAAGGACGAGGTCTTGCGCCGCTGGTGCGCCGAGGTCGGACGGGACCCCGATGAGATCGAGAGGACCCTGCTTCCGGGAGCGGTGGTCGTCCGCCGCTCGACGGAGGAGGCGCGACGCGTGGTGGGCGAGATCCAGCGGGTCAACCGAGGATGGAAGGACGAACCGCAGTGGATATGCACTCCGGACGAGCTCGTCGAAGCGATGACGCCGTATCTCGGGGTGGGCTTCCGCAACCTGCTTTTCGACCTTCCAGCGCCCTACGATCGCGCGACGCTGGAGCTCCTTGCCTCGGAGGTCCGGCCGCAGCTCGAGACGAGGCTCGGTGCCTAGCGCAGCTCCAGGTGAAGGTCGACCAGCGGCGCGCCCGCCTGGTGGCCGACCACGATGATGGCCGTCCCTTCCGCGACCCAGATCGTCAGCGTGTTCGACTGGTTGATGAAGTTCCCGTTGCCGCCGAGCCTCTCGCGGACGTAAGGCGGCAACGCGAGGGCTGCCTTCTCCTTTTTGCCCACCGAGCCGGCGATCGTCACGTTGCTTTGGGTGAACGGGATGCGAGCCGAGACGCCGATGCCGACGTCAGTGTTGAAGAGGCTCAGCAGAAGGCCGGCGGTCAGGACGACGAAGACGCTCGCGCACCCGCTGCAGCCGCAGCCGCTCGAGCGGCCCCAACGGCGCCGGCGTTCGCGGTCGTCATCCACCGGCGATGGCGCCGATGATCAGCAGCGGCTCCTTGCCGGACGCCACCTCGTCGGGGAGTGGTGTGTCAACCGTTTCGTCCGAGTGGTCCTCCTCGCATGCGAAGAACCTGATCATGGGGCGGCGCTGCTTGGTGACGCGGTCGCGCACCGTGCCGAGCAGCGCGGGATGCGCGGCCTCGAGGGCGTCGAGCACGGTCCGCTGCGTCACCGGCGCCGCCACTTCCAGCTCGACGACGCGCCCGACTCCCGCCAGGATCTGCAGGTTCCTCGGGAGGATGACCTGGATCACTCGAGTGTCTGGACTTCCACCGACAGCACCCCCGGCAGGTCGCGCACGATCGCGTTCCACGTGTCGCCGCCGTCCGCCGACCCGTATACCTGGCCGCCGCTCGTGCCGAAGTAGATCCCGCACGGGTCGAGCGCGTCGACGTCCATCGCGTCGCGCAGGACGTTGACGTAGCAGTCCTTCTGGGGCAATCCCTTCGTCAGCGCCTCCCAATCGTCACCGCCTGCCTTGCTGCGGTAGACGCGCAGCTTGCCGTCGGGAACGAAGTGGTGTGAGTCGCTGGTGATCGGAATCACATACACCGTGTCCGGCTCGTTGGCGTTGACGTCGACGACGAAGCCGAAGTCCGTCGGCAGGTTGCCGCTGATCTCCCGCCACGACTCCGCGCCGTCATCGGTGCGCATGACGTCCCAGTGCTTCTGCATGAAAAGGACGTCGGGGCGTGATGGATGCATGGCGATGCGATGCACGCAATGGCCGACCTCAGCGTCCTCGTCGGGCATGGTGTTCGAGCGCAGGCCCTTGTTCGCCGGCCGCCAGGTCTTACCCGCGTCGTCGGAGCGGAAAACGCCGGCGGCGGAGATGGCGATGTACATGCGGTCGGCGTTGGTCGGGTCGAGGACGATCGTGTGGAGGCAGAGCCCGCCGGCGCCAGGCGCCCACCCCGAAGCCGTCGCGTGGGTGCGCAGTCCGGGCAGCTCGGCCCAGGTCTGGCCGCCGTCGCCCGACTCGAACAGCGCAGCGTCCTCCGCGCCCGCGTAGATCTTGTCCGGGTCGTTCAGGGAGGGCTCGAGGTGCCATACCCGCTTGAATTCCCACGGGTGAGGCGAGCCGTCGTACCACTGGTGGGTGCCCGTGGGGCCGTCGTACCTGAAGTCGTTGCCCGCGGCCTCCCAGGTCTTGCCTCCGTCGTTCGAACGCTGCAGGACCTGTCCGAACCAGCCGCTGGTCTGCGACGCGTAGAGGCGATCCGGGTCCGCAGGCGAGCCCTTGACGTGGTAGATCTCCCAGCCCGCGAAGTGTGGGCCGTCGACCTTCCAGCTCTTTCGACCGGCGTCTGAGCTCAGGACGAAGGCGCCCTTGCGCGTGCCGACCAGTACGCGAACTCCGCTCATTCCATCACCCCTAGGGACAAACGTGGCCGCCTGTTCTGACAGTTGAGACTGC
>Ga0070706_100004876_pt1 | contig 12844 bp, 10 predicted proteins | sample KBSK5501metaG_FD_65476 | JGI IMG/M metagenome (GOLD analysis project Ga0070706, IMG submission 65476) | Corn, switchgrass and miscanthus rhizosphere microbial communities from Kellogg Biological Station, Michigan, USA - KBS K5-50-1 metaG | ecosystem: Host-associated > Plants > Roots >...
CGACGACAGTCGCGGCGAGCCGGTGCTCGGCTTCGCGCCGTTGGCTCACGTCGCGTATGCTGATCCGGATACCGAGGTAATCCTTGTTGCCGCCGTAAATCGGGCGCCAGTCGGCTGCACCCCACAGCAGGCTGCCGTCCTTGCGCCGCGCGCGGAATTCGAAATCCTGCCCTGCATTGCCGCGCAGCGCCTGACGAATTTGCCGGATCGTGCGTGAGACGTCCTCGGGATCGACGAGCGCGGCCGGAAAGCTCTCCATCGCGAGGCATTCTTCCGGGGTATAGCCGAACATGTCGTAGACGCGTGGATTGATCCAGATCAGCCTGCCTTCGGTGCCGATCCACAGTTCAACGTCGTACGAATGGTCCGCAATCGCGTGAAATTTCGCTTCGCTTGCGGCAAGCGCTTCGATGCGGTTGCGCAATGCCTCGGACATCACATTGAACCCTGCCGTGAGCCTGCCGATCTCGTCGTTGCTCTCGACCGGCAAGCGGACAGTAAAATCACCCTCGGCGACGCGTTCGCTGGCGCGCGTCAACTGATTCAGATTACGGGTCAGCCAGATGCCAACCATCGCGATCAACAGCGCCGATACCGCCATTGCAGTACCGCCAGTGGCGAGCGCTTGCCTCAGCAGATCGGCACGCGCGGTCTGCAGGAATGCCGTCGCTAACCCAAAGCGCACGTTTCCGACGACTTCGTCGTTCAGTTGGACCTTGACTTCGGAGTCGAAGCGCCCGCGATCAAGGCTCGCGGCGTCGCGCAATTGAGTGGTTAGCGGCGGCAGCGGCGCGGCCGCATCCCAGCCGCTGCGCGCAACCACATTGCCCGCAACGTCGAACACCACCAGGTACGCAATATTGTCGTCGCTGCGCGCCTGAGCCAGTATTGCGTCGATTGCAGCTATGTCGCGACGCTTGAGCGGCACTGCGAGCGAGGTGACGAGCAGCTTCTTGTCTTCGACGAGCTGCAATTGCGCGCGATCCTCCAGTTTCGCGCTCATGACGTCGATGCCTTTGGCGATGATAGCGGCGAGCATCAACGCCTGCACCGCGATGGCGGCGATGATGAGCTTGACGCGCAGCGAAGAAAGTTGCGGCAAAAGTCTCACATGCCCTCGCGAAATGAGCCTGCATGCCAAACTGCGGCGTCGACGGGTTGTTGCGGCATCGCCCTCCCCACTAGACCAGAAGCGAGCTTGGCTGCGCTACAAGTTCTTGATGAACACTTGCGAGCGGCGCTGGTAGTTGTATAAATCCTGCTTGCGCCGCGGCAGCTCCGACACGCTTGCTGCGTTGAAACCGCGCTCGATGAACCAGTGCGCGGTGCGCGTCGTAAGAACGAACAATCGCCTCACCTTGCGCTGTTTGGCGCGCACTTCGACCGCTTGCAACAAACGCTCGCCGGCACCGGCGCGGCGGTGATCCGGATGCACGGCAAGACCCGCGAGCTCGGCCATGCCGTGGTCGAACTGATACAGCGCTGCGCAGCCGATGATCACCCGATCGTGTTCGAGCACGAAGAAACGCTCGATTTCCATTTCGAGCAGATCGCGGTTGCGTTTGACCAGCGTGCCGTCGACCTCGAGCGGCTCGATCAGGCGCAGAATGCCGCCGATGTCATCGATGCGCGCCGGGCGCAGTTTCTCGAGCGGGTCCTGCGTTACCATGGTGCCCACGCCGCGATGGGTAAACAATTCGAGCAGCAGCGCGCCGTCTGCGTGGCGCGAAATCAGATGCGCACGCTTGACCCCGGCGCGGCATGCGCTCACCGCGCGCGGCAGATAGAGCCTGACGTCTTCCGTCACCGCACCGCCGCGGGCCAGCAGACGCTCGGCTTCGCTGCAGGTCAGCTCGTGCTTTAACTCTGCGCGCTTGCCCGTGACCACACCCGCCGAATCAACCAAAAATATCAGCTTCTCCGCTTTGAGCGCGACTGCGGTACACACGGCGACGTCCTCAAGTGCAACGTTAAAGATTTCGCCGGTCGGCGAGTACCCGAGCGGCGACAACAATACCAGTTCGTTGTGCTCGAGCCGATCCCGGATGCCAACCGCGTCTATCTTGCGCACTTCACCCGTATGCTCGAGATCCACCCCATCGAGCACGCCAATCGGCTTGGCCGTCACGAAATTACCGCTCGCAACACGGATGTCGGCCCCCGCCATCGGCGAATTCGGCAGACCCATCGACAACAAAGCCTCGATTTCGACGCGTATTCTGCCGCTCGCTTCCTTGGCGCACGACAGCGCGATATCGTCGGTGACGCGCAGACCGTTAATGTAATGCGTGCGATGTTTGAGGTGTGCCAGGCGCGACTCGATCTGCGGCCGCGCGCCGTGAACCAGAACCAGCCGTACACCGAGACTCGCCAGCAGATTCAAGTCGTGTATGAGAGCGATAAATCTGCTGTCGGCGACCACTTCCCCGCCAAACGCCACCACAAAAGTGCGGCCGCCGAAGGCGTGGATATAAGGCGCCGCGGAGCGGAACGATTTGACGAACTCAGCGGGGACGGAGAATGCCATGCGATACGCGAGCAACCTTAATATTCAAACGGATATTATGCGAGAACGCGCGCGAGGGAAAGCCGCGAAAACACCGATTGCGGGCTTGAAGCGGCGGCGTGCGGTATGCTTGCAACGCCGTGTGTCCGGCTTTTCGTTTTAGCGGCCTAAAAATCACCCCACAGCGTCTGCACGGCAGCGAGCGCCGCCAGCGCAGCGGTTTCGGTGCGAAGCACACGCGGCCCCAGCCGCATCGCAATAAATCCCCGCAGCTGGGCGAGCTCGGTTTCTGCCGTCGACAAGCCGCCTTCGGGTCCCGCGAGCAGCACGACCACGCGCGGTTGCGGCCGCCCGGCCAAGCGTGCGCGCGCATGCGGCGTGAGCAACCAGCGCAGCTCTTCCGGCTGCGCCAACTTGAGCCCATTCAGCCAGTCGATGATGGGCACAGGCGCTCCTAATTCGGGGACGATATTGCGCGCGCACTGCTCGCACGCCGAAATCATTACTTGACGCCAGTGCGCGCTGCGCTTGGCCGCACGCGCGGGGTCCAAGCGCACGATACTGCGCTCGCTGTAGAGCGGCTGCACGCGCGCGACGCCAAGCTCAACTGCCTTCTGCAGCGTGAAATCCATGCGCTCGCCACCCGATATCGCCTGTGCGAGCGTGCACTCAAGCGGCGATTCACGGTCGACCGCGTTGCCTGGGCCAAGCTTGACGCTGACACCGTGTTTATCGATATGGGTAATCGCGGCTGCAAACTCGGTGCCGCCGTTGAAAACGACAATCTCATCGCCGACATGGGCGCGCAGCACGCGCAACAGATGATGCGCGGCTGCGCTGTGCAGCGGAATCTCGGCGCCAGGGGCGAGCGCGCTCGGCACGTGGATGCGCGTAAGGTTGCCGTGGACGCGCCGCATGTGCTGATTATGCCACAGCGCTCGAACGCGAGACCGGCGCACCGATGTCGTTTTACCCGCACGTTAAACAAGACTAAAATCGCGGACTTTCGCGTTCACACTGAGAAGGCCGCTCGATTGAAGATCATTATTCTCGGCGCAGGCCAAGTTGGATCGTCGGTGGCCGAAAGCCTGTGTTCCGAAGCCAATGACATCACGATTATCGACATCGATGCGGCGCGCCTGAAACAGTTGCAGGACCGCCTTGATCTGCGCACGATCGTTGGCAACGCCGCGCATCCGTCGGTGCTCGCCGCAGCCGGCGCCGCCGATGCCGACCTGATTTTTGCCGTCACGCGCAGCGATGAGACCAATCTCGTCGCATGCAAGTTGGCAGCGACGCTTTTCAACACGCCGACCCGGATCGCGCGCATCCGCGCCACCGATTATCTTGCCCATCAGGAGATCTTCGCGGACGAGAGCTTCGCGGTCGATTTCGCAATCTGCCCTGAGCAAATTCTCACCGATTACATCGTCAAGCTGATCGAATTTCCGGAGTCGCTGCAGGTGCTCGAGTTCGCCGACGGCAAAGTAAGCCTGGTCGCGGTCCGCGCCTTCCATGGCGGGCCTTTGGTAGGCCACGAATTACAGGAAATCCGGCGCCATATGCCCAACGTCGAGACGCGCGTGGCGGCGATTTTCCGCCAGGATGCGCCAATCGTCCCCGAAGGCCGCACCGTGATCGAGGCCGGCGACGAAGTTTTTTTCATCGCCGCCACCGAAAATATCCGCGGGGTGATGCGCGAATTGCGTCGCATGGACAAACCCATACGCCGCATTATGATCGGCGGCGGCGGTAACATTGGTCAGCGTCTGGCCAAGGCGCTCGAAAAGAACTACAAAGTAAAGCTGATCGAATTCAACAAGGTGAATGCAGAGCGTATCGCGGGAGAGCTGAGTAACGCGCTGGTACTGGCGGGCGATGTGACCGACGAGGAACTGCTCGAAGAAGAGAATATCGGCGAGATGGACTTGTATTGCGCAGTGACGAACGACGATGAGAGCAACATCATGTCGGCGCTGCTCGCCAAGCGCATGGGCGCAGGCAAGGTGGTTGCGCTGATCAACCGCAGCGCCTATGTCAACCTGCTGCAGGCCGGCGACATCGACATCGCGATCTCGCCGGCGCAGGCAACAATCGGCAAACTGCTTGCACGCGTGCGCCGCGGTGATTGCGTCGCCGTGCATAGCCTGCGGCGTGGCGCGGCAGAAGCGCTCGAATTGATCGCGCACGGCGATTACAAGTCCTCACAAGTGGTCGGCCGCCGCGTCGAGGAAATCAACCTGCCGAAAGGCGCGACGATCGGCACCATTGTGCGCAAGCTCGAACGCCCGGCACTCGAACGCCCCGACAAGAGGGCCGCCACTGATGTGCATGTGATCATGGCGCATCACGACACCGTAATCGAGTCCGACGATCACGTGATCGTGTTCGCAGTCAATAAAAGCACGGTGCCGAAAGTCGAGAAGCTGTTCCAGGTCAGCGCCGGCTTTTTGTAGCCACTGCATCTAGCTTAGGTCACGCTCATGCTCCCACCGGTCGTAGAACGTGTCGCGCCCGTCGTCAACGTTTTCAGCGCGGTGGTAATGATCTTTAGTCTCACCATGCTGGCTCCATTCGCGCTCGCTCATTTCTATGAGGATGACGCCCAGAATTCCTATGACAAGGCAATTGCGATCACCTTAGCCGCCGGACTGCTCATGCGCCTCGCGACTTGGCGCTTCCGGCGCGAACTGCAGTTGCGCGACGGATTTCTGCTGGTATCTCTGGTATGGACGGTGTTGCCCGCATTTGCGACGCTGCCGCTGATGTTCTACCTCGACGGACTTAGCTTTACCGACGCATACTTCGAAACCGTGTCCGGCATCACCACCACCGGCGCCAGCGTGCTTGCAGATCTCGACAAGCTGCCGCCTTCGATCAATTTCTGGCGCTGTCAACTGGTCTGGCTGGGCGGCATGGGATTGATCGTGCTGGCGGTGGCAATCCTGCCGCTCCTGGGCGTGGGCGGCATGCAGCTCTACAAGGCCGAAACGCCGGGCCCGATGAAGGAAACGAAGCTCACGCCGCGCATCACCGAGACCGCAAAGGGGTTGTGGCTGATCTACGCCGCTATCACAATCGCCTGCATCTTTGCCTTCCGCATCGCCGGTATGACCTGGTTTGACGCGGTATGTCACGCGTTTTCGACGATGGGGCTGGGCGGATTTTCAACGCATGACGCGAGCTTTGGCTATTTCGACTCACCGCTGATCGAGGCAATCGCCATCATTTTCATGCTGATCGCCGGCATCAATTTTGCGACCCATTTTCTGGCGTGGCGCGAACGCAGTCCGCGCCCCTATCGCGCCGACCCCGAAGCCGGCACGTTCGTGCTTATTACATTGGCGAGCTGCGTGATGATCGCCGTATATCTGTGGTCGCACGGCTTTTATACGGACTTCATGACGGCGCTGCGCTACGCCAGCTTCAATACTGTTTCGATCGCAACCACCACCGGCTTCGCCAATACCGATTTCAATCTATGGCCGGCATTCGCGCCGATGTGGATGTTGTTTTTGTGCTGTTTCGTATCGAGTTCGGGCTCGACCGGCGGCGGCATAAAAATGATCCGGGCCAAACTGCTCGCGAAGCAGGGCTTGCGCGAAATGCTGAAACTGATCCACCCCAGCGCGCAGGTGCCGGTCAAGTTCGGCGGCCACGTGGTACCGAACCAGATCGTGTATGCCGTTCTCGCTTTCATGTCGGTCTATGGCGCCTGCGTGATCGCGATGACGTTCCTGCTGCTGGCAAGCGGACTGGATCCCACTACGGCCTTCACGGCGGTGATCGCGTGCATCAATAACACGGGCCCAGGACTTAACCAGGTCGGCCCGGCGACGACCTACCGGGCGCTGACCGACTACCAGACCTGGGTATGCACGGTTGCGATGCTCCTCGGCCGGCTCGAACTTTTCACCCTGCTGATCATCTTTACGCCTGCGTTCTGGCGCAGGTAACCGCGCCCAGGGATTATTTTTGGCCAGGCACGCGTCGCGTCTCGACCCGACCCGCGACATTTCGGATTTCGCACGATTTATCAGCGAGTAACGAGCGCTGCCTGCGCCAATCTGGGGCCGCAAATTAATTGTGAAGGGCCGGCCACCCGTTTACAATAGCGCCGATCTGATGGTCCGCGCGAGGCGGCGCGAATAGGTACCCCAAAAATGCAATCGGTGAATCTCAAGGACCATTTCCTGATCGCCATGCCCAATATGGCCGATCCGCATTTTTCCAAGACCCTGACCTACATCTGCGAACATAACGAGCAGGGCGCGCTCGGGCTGGTCGTCAACCGCCCGATCGATATGGTGCTATCCAAGCTGCTCGAGCAGGTCGGCATACCGGCTAAGGCCAAAGAATGCATTTCGATCCCGATACACTTTGGCGGGCCCGTACAGACCGACCGGGGTTTCGTGCTGCATGAGCCAGTCGGCCAGTGGCAGTCGACGCTTGCGGTCAGCTCCGAGATCGGCCTGACTACCTCCAAAGACATCCTGCAGGCGGTAGCGTGCGGAGACGGCCCGCACCAGATATTGGTTACGCTCGGTTATGCCGGCTGGGCGCCTGGCCAGCTGGAGCACGAACTGGCGCAAAATGCGTGGCTTACCGTTGCAGCGCGCAATGACGTTATCTTCGAGTTGCCGTCCGAGGAACGGCTCGCGGCGGCAATGGAACTGTTGGGCGTCAACTACGCGAGCCTTTCAGAGAACGCCGGACATGCGTAGGGAAATGCATCGCACTGACCCGCCTCACGCCTTACGCCTCACGCCTCACAGCATGAGCACGACCGTTCTCGCGTTCGACTTCGGCGAAATACGCATCGGCGCCGCGGTCGGCGACACTGCTATCGGTATCGCACACCCGTTGACGACAATCAACGCCGCGGACAAAAAGCGGCGTTACGCCGCGCTCGATAAGCTGGTTGAGGAATGGCAGCCCGCGCGACTGGTGGTCGGATTGCCGGCTCATCTCGACGGCGTGGAGCATGAACTATCGCGTCTTGCGCGCAAGTTCGCGCGCGAGCTGGGTGCACGTTTCGGATTGCCGGTCGAGCTCGTCGATGAGCGCTTAACTTCGGCCGCGGCCGAATCGAGTCTGGCCGAGGCCGGTGTGGCATCGCGCAAGCGCAAGCCGCTCATTGACCAGGTCGCAGCACAGCATATATTACAAGCCTACCTGGATGCTTCGGCATTCCATGACGACGCCCATCCTGCCTGACGCCGAACAATTGCTCGCCGCGCTCACGACGCAGATGCGCCCGCACGTCACGCCACAAACCGGATTGATCGGCATCGTCACCGGTGGAGTATGGCTTGCCGCGCGCCTGCATCGCGCACTCGCGTTGGAAGTGCCGTACGGCTCGCTCGATGTTTCGTTCTACCGCGACGATTTCGAGCATAAGGGACTCAAGCATAAAGTTGCGCCATCGGATATTCCGTTCGAAGTTGAAGGCCGTGACCTGATATTGGTTGACGACGTGCTCTATACCGGCCGCACCATACGCGCGGCGATGAACGAGCTGTTTGACTATGGGCGACCGGCCAGCATCCGGCTTGCGACGCTCGTTGACCGCGGCGGGCGGGAGTTGCCGATTGCACCGCAATTCGTCGGCACCGAGCTTGAAGTCCCTGCGCAGTACAGCATCGATCTGGAGCAGGCTGACCGCGATACATTGCGTCTGATCCTGCAAACGAAAAACTAAGCGACTCGGAACGCGCGTACGATGTTTCTGAACAGTAACCCGCAACTGACCAAAAGCGGCGAGCTGCATCATCTGTTATCGATCGAGGGACTGCCCGCAGAAATCCTCAAGCAGATTCTCGATACCGCGGAATCGTTCGTCGGAGTCACGCAGCGCGAGGTTAAAAAAGTGCCGTTGCTGCGCGGCAAGGCGATATTCAACCTTTTCTTCGAGCCTTCGACGCGCACGCGCACTACGTTCGAAATCGCAGCCAAGCGGCTGTCGGCCGATGTCATCAATCTTGCCATCAATGTCTCATCGCAGACCAAGGGCGAATCGGTGCTCGACACAGTGGCCAATCTGGCGGCGATGCAGGCCGACATGTTCATCGTACGTCACAGCGAGAGCGGAGCACCCTATCTGATCGCGCGCCATGTCGGCGAGGACATACACGTTATCAATGCCGGCGATGGACGCCACGCGCACCCGACGCAGGGTCTGCTCGACATGTTCACCATCCGCCATTACAAGCGCGACTTCACCAAGTTGCGCGTGGCAATCGTCGGCGACGTGCTCCACTCGCGTGTAGCGCGCTCGCAAATTCACGCGCTGACGACGCTCGGAGTTCCGGAGCTGCGCGTAATCGGCCCCAAAACGCTGCTGCCGTCGAACGTCGACACTCTTGGCGTGCATGTTTATCACGACCTCGCAAAGGGTTTGAAAGACGTCGACGTGGTGATGATGTTACGGCTGCAAAACGAGCGCATGCAGGGCTCATTTCTGCCGTCGCCGCAGGAGTTTTTCAAGTTTTACGGGCTGACCGCAGAGAAACTTGCGCTCGCCAGACCCGACGCGATCGTTTTGCATCCAGGACCGATGAATCGGGGCGTCGAAATCGACTCGGCGGTCGCTGACGGCAACCAGTCGGTGATACTGCCGCAGGTGACTTTCGGCATCGCGATCCGCATGGCGGTGATGAGCATATTGGCGGGCAACTGATGTTGCTGGTTTCGAGTTTCGCGTTTCGAGTTTCGAGTGAAACCCACAACCGTGAGCAGAACTCAAAACTCAAAAATCGCAGCTCGAAGCTGTCTTCATGAAAATCCATATCAAAAACGGCCGTTTGATAGATCCGGCAAGCGGCACCGATGCCGCACAAGACGTTTTCATCACGGCGGGCAAGATCGTGGGAATAGGCGCGGCACCCAGCGGTTACCATGCAAACCGCACCATCGATGCCGGCGGTCTCGTGGTATGCCCGGGTCTGGTCGATCTCGCGGTAAGGCTGCGCGAGCCCGGCTTCGAATACATGGCGACGCTTGAATCGGAGATGGACGCCGCAGTCGCCGGCGGCATCACAAGCCTCGCGTGTCCCCCCGACACCGATCCTCCGCTCGACGAACCGGGACTCGTCGAGATGCTAAAGTTTCGCGCCAAAAACCTGAATCAGTCGCGCGTTTATCCGGTCGGTGCCCTCACTGTCGGCCTCAAAGGCACACACCTGACCGAAATGGCGGAGCTCATGGACGCTGGCTGCGTCGCGTTCTCGCATGCCGACGCACCACTCACCGACACGCAACTGTTGCTGCGCGCGCTGCAGTATGCAGCTACCTTCGATTTTCCGGTATGGCTGCGCCCGCAGGATGCGGGCTTAGCGCGGGGGGGCTTTGCGCACGACGGCCAGATTGCGACCCGGCTCGGCCTCGCTGCGATTCCGGTGTGCGCCGAGACCGTTGCGCTATCGACCATACTGTTGCTTGCACGCGAGACCGGCGCGCGCGTTCATCTGTGCCGGCTGTCGAGTAAGGAAGGTGTCGACATGATTCGGCAGGCCAAGCGAGATGGTCTGAAAATTTCTTGCGATGTAACCATCCATCATGCGCATCTCTCTGAAATGGACATTGGTTACTTTGATTCCAACTGCCACTTGACGCCGCCCTTGAGAAGTCAGCGCGACCGCGACGCACTGCGTGCAGCGCTCGCAGACGGCACAGTCGACGCTCTGTGCTCGGACCACACGCCGGTCGATGAAGATGCCAAGCAGCTGCCATTCGCCGAAGCTGAGCCGGGCGCGACCGGCGTCGAACTGCTGCTGCCATTGACTTTGAAATGGGCCGAGGAATCGAGGCTTTCGCTCGCGACGGGACTTGCGCGCGTTACTTCCAATCCCGCGCGCATCCTTGGCATCGATGCCGGCACATTAAGTCAGGGTGCAAGCGCCGACATCTGCGTGTTCGATCCCGACCGCTATTGGAAAGTTGAACCCAGGGCGCTCAAGAGCCAAGGCAAAAACACCCCGTTTATCGGCCTTGAAGTCAAAGGTAAAGTGCGCTACACGCTGGTCGAGGGACAGATCGTTTACGAAGAAAAATAGCGCCCGGCGTTCAGAGCTCGGCACTTGATCTTGCGCAAATCGTAGCCATTTTATAGCGTGGCCCGCCGCTTCCTATTGCTTGAACCGAATTCATAACTGATTGCCGACTGCCGAATGCTGACCGCTACGAATTCCCTGCTTGATCTCTCCGGGCTGCCGCGTTTCGACGCATTCAGACCCGAATACGTGACGCCCGCTGTCGATGAATTGCTGGCCGCGAACCGCGCGCTGATCGAGTCTCTGGTTGCCGCGCAAAACGCTCCGACATGGGAGAATTTTGTCGCGCCGCTCGAGGACGCTGCCGAAAGGCTCAACCGCGCGTGGGGACAAGTTGCTCATCTCAACGCAGTGATGAACAGCCCAGAGTTGCGCGAAGTCTACAACGCCAATCTGCCCAAATTGACGCAGTATTACAGCGAGCTCGGACAAAACGAGGGACTGTTCGAAAAATACAGGCAATTGAAAGCGGGTCCGGATTTTGCGCGCCTTAACCGCGCACAGCGCGCCATCGTCGAGCACGAACTGCGCGATTTTCGTCTCGGCGGTGCCGAGCTGCCGGCTGACAAAAAAATACGTTTCGCGGAAATACGCGAAAAACTCTCGGCATTGACGTCGCGCTTTTCAGACAATGTGCTCGATGCGACCAACGCGTTCGCCCACTATGTCGAGGACGCGAGGGAAACTGCCGGGATTCCTGATGACGTGCTGCAGGCAGCGCAGAACGCAGCGCGGCAGGACGACAGGCCAGGCTGGAAATTCACGCTTCACGCGCCCTCGCACGTACCGGTCATGCAATATGCCGACAATCGTGGGCTGCGCGAAATTATGTATCGCGCGTATTCCACCCGTGCTGCCGAATTCGGCAACCCCGACTGGGACAACACCCGGCTCATTACCGAGATCGTCGCACTGCGGCAGGAGCTTGCACAGCTTCTTGGTTTCGCCAATTTCGCCGAGTACTCGCTCGAGCCCAAAATGGCGGGTTCAGCGCGGGAGGTGCTGCAGTTCTTGCACGACCTCGCGGTCAGGGCGAAACCTTTTGCCGAGCGTGATCTGGCCGAATTAAAGCAATTCGCGCGCGAGCAACTCGCGCTCGAGGAACTCGAAGCATGGGACATCGCGTACGCGTCAGAGAAGCTGCGAATCGCACGCTATGCGTTCTCGGACCAGGAAGTGAAGCAATATTTTCCTGAAACCACGGTGCTGCCGGGCATGTTCCGGCTGATCGAAACACTCTACGATCTCACGATACACGCGGATACCGCATCCGTATGGCATTCCGACGTACGATTTTTCAGCATACGTGACCGCGACGGCAAACTGATCGGCCAGTTCTACCTCGATCTTTACGCTCGGCCTTCCAAGCGTGGCGGTGCATGGATGGACGAGGCGATCGCCCGCCGCGGGGTTCGCGGCAGCATCCAGACACCGGTTGCCTATCTTAATTGTAATTTTGCGGCCCCGATCGGCGCGGCTGATGGGAAAACCCGACCGGCGCTATTCACGCATGATGAAGTGAACACGCTGTTCCATGAGTTTGGCCACGGACTACATCATTTGCTGACGCGCATCGACGAACTTGGCGTGTCCGGTATCAACGGCGTCGAATGGGATGCGGTCGAGCTGCCGAGCCAATTCATGGAGAATTTCTGCTGGGAATGGCGCGTCCTCGAGCCCATGACATCGCATGTCGAGTCCGGCGAACGCCTGCCAAAGTCACTGTTCGATAAAATGATCGCAGCGAAGAATTTCCAGAGCGGCATGCACGCCGTGCGCCAGATCGAGTTCGCACTGTTCGACATGCATTTGCATTACGATTTCGATCCGCGTGCACGATCGGTGGACGATGTGCTCGCCGCGGTCCGACGTGAGGTCGCAGTCATCCATCCGCCGGCATTCAACCGCTTCGCCCATAGCTTCAGCCATATATTCGCCGGCGGTTACGCCGCGGGTTATTACAGCTACAAGTGGGCGGAGGTGTTGTCCGCCGATGTTTACAGCCTGTTTGAGGAGCGCGGCGTCCTCGATCCGGCAACCGGGAGGCGTTTTCGCGACGAAATTCTCGCCGTCGGCGGCAGCCGGCCGGCACTTGAATCGTTCATAGCGTTTCGTGGCCGTCCGCCTGAAATTGACGCCTTGCTGCGCCATAACGGGATGGCAGTCGAGGCGACACCGTAATGTACGCTCGGACGCGTTTCAAATCGTTATACTAGCGAGACTTCACGCAGATGAGGGACAGATCATGAAAACAATTGTTTTTCTTGTGTTAATTGGATTGATCGCA
>Ga0070706_100004878_pt1 | contig 12829 bp, 11 predicted proteins | sample KBSK5501metaG_FD_65476 | JGI IMG/M metagenome (GOLD analysis project Ga0070706, IMG submission 65476) | Corn, switchgrass and miscanthus rhizosphere microbial communities from Kellogg Biological Station, Michigan, USA - KBS K5-50-1 metaG | ecosystem: Host-associated > Plants > Roots >...
GGGATCGTCTACGTGTTTGTCACCTCCGGTACAGCTCCCATGTTCCTGGCTCTGCGTGCAATCGATGGACATCTCATGTGGAGCCAGAGGACGACGTACTCGCAGCAATTCGTCAGGTTGTATCCGGTTAACCAGGCAGGTCTCTTCCTGACAACGTCCAATATGCTCGTCTGCCAACGGCGACTCGGGGATGGGACGCTCGCGTGGTGTACGCCTCCTCTTGTCACAATGAATGGCTCACTCGTAATTATGGATGGCACGGTCTATGTCGGGGTATTACTCAGCAATCCCGCTGGGGGCACGGAGAGGGGTTATGAACTGCTGGCCTTACGCGCCAGCAACGGGACTATACGGTGGAGGTGGTACACACGGGCAGACAATAATTTGGTAGGTGAAATCTACCTCGGCCTGAGCGGCGTGCTCTATGTCGTTACTGGCCACGGAATCTACGCCCTTGATGGAACCAATGGTGCAGTCGTCTGGTACACCAATCCGGGCGGTGGACAGTTCCTCAGCAAGAACTACGACTACGGTCTCCTGATCGCAGGAGGCTCTTAAAGAGGAACTGCTCGTTCGTTGGGGTCTCCCTCTCAGACATTCCCATGTGTCATTGTAGGTGCGGGAGTGAGGAGGATGAGGGGTGGAGACCCTTGCGGTCTGCGGCAGTGCCATAGCTGAAAGATACCGGGTACAGTATGTATCAAAGTGCGCTGAAAAGCAAGCGAAGAGCAACTTCTACTTGCCGCCGGTGATTAATTGGAAGAGCTTAAAAAGGCCTGTGTCCTCCAATGTTAAGAAGGCAGAGACTGCTGCTGAGAGCGAGATGACGATAATGGTCATAGTTCTGGCCTCTTGAAAGGTAGGCCATGTCACCTTATAGCGTAGTTCGCGGTATGACTCAAGCAGGAAAGCAACAGTGCGGTTGTTGCGCAGCCGCTTCCACCGGCCAGAAGGCTGCTTCGTTTCACCTTTTGCAGGGGGATTGTCACGCTCTCGCCCCTCATTTTCGGCCATGTTATTTTCCACGTTCGACCTCCCTCGATCAGGTATCGCTGCGCCTGGTTCTACCATATACAATACTTCACTACGCTATTTCGTTTCGCGACGGAGCGCATAGGGTCGAGGCATCTGTCATTGTTTTTTCTCTCCGCATTGGGTATGCTTTACGTATCAATGCGCTCGGTAAAGAAACGAATGCGCAGGCAGAACGAACCGGAGAGAGCTATGGCAGAGCAAAAGCCCATCGGGGTGATCAGCATCGGCAGCAACGACATTCACTTGCTCGTTGCGACCTCTGATGGCATCGGGGCGTTCGACAGGCAAGCGAATCAGTCGGTGCTGGCAGAACTGGTCGGTGCCGTCAAAGGTGGAGTGGTTCCTGCCAAAGCTCTGGGTCAGGCCTTGCAAGACCTTGAGATGCTCGTGAAGGTCGCACGGAGCGCTGGTGCCAGCCCCATCATCGCGCTTGCTACAGAGGCGCTGCGCGAGGTTGCGAATGGTCCTGCGTTCATCGACCTGGTTGGCGTCACGCTGGATATCCAGGCAACGCTGATCTCCGGGGAGGTCGAGGCAGCTCTGGATTACTGCTGGGCGACCTTCCCACCAGTGCCACCGGTGCCGTTGCTGGTTGTGGATAGTGGAGGTGGAAGCACCCAGGTGATCCTGGGCGAAGGGCCAACTCCAGTCTTCGCGCGATCGCTCCCTGTCGGCGCAGGCAACATGACACAGCAGTTCATGGCCCACGATCTTCCCACCGAAGAAGAGCTAGAGGCCCTGCGCGCTCACACGGCTTCCCTGGTGGACGCGCTGCCACACGTGCTTGCTCCGCAGAGCGCCGTGCTGATGGGAGGGAGCGCCGATCACCTGCTCCAATTCGCCGCCGACCCAAAGCAGCACCGCGTGACGCAGGATGACCTCCACCATGCGCTGCATACACTGCAAAAGGACTCTGCCAGGGAGATCGCACATAACTACGATTGCCCGGAGGAACGCGCACGCCTGCTCGCCGCTGGAGCAGTGATTCTGTTGCAGGTCCTCTCGCGCTACGGCCTCGATGAGGCGTCTATCAAGCCGAATGGCATTCGCGGCGGTCTGGTGGTGAGCTATGCACGTCATGGAGACGACTGGAAACAAGCACTCCCCATACTGCCAGCTGCGCGCACATAGTCCCTCCAGGCAGGCGATTTGCACCCCAGTGTTATTTTTTATAAATTTAGAGAGGGCTGCCAGACCGCCAAAGAGAAGGGAGGCAAGACTATGCCTGAGCCAGACTTGCTGGTGACCAAGTACACCATCCCACCTCTTCGTTCCACGCTGCTTCCTCGCGAACACCTGCTTGAGGTCCTCGATCAGAGCCGCTCGTTTCCCCTGACCCTGCTCTCGGCCTCGGCTGGCTTTGGCAAAACGACGCTCTTATCTGCCTGGGCCAGCCAGAGCACCGGTCAGGTCGGATGGCTCTCGCTTGATGAAGAGGACAACGACCCGACACGCTTCTGGGCCTATGTGATTGCCGCTCTCAGGCACAGCGGCTCTCCTGTAGGAGAGGCGGCGGAAGCTTTGCTGCACTCCCCACACCCGCTTCTGCTGACAGGCGCTCTGACTTCACTCATCAACGAACTGGCCGCGCTTTCGCAGGACACCGCCCTGATTCTGGATGACTATCATGTCATCAGAGAGCAGGCGATTCATGATTCCCTGCAGTTCGTGCTCGATCATCTTCCCCCCTGCCTGCACCTGCTCCTTGCCAGTCGAGGCGATCCCCAGCTTCCTCTGGCCCGTCTGCGGGCGCGAGGACAGGTGGTCGAGATCCGCGAGACGGAGTTGCGCTTGAGCGGCGAAGAAGCCGCCAGTTTTCTGACACAGGTCATGGGCCTCTCTCTCTCAGAGGAAGACATCGGTCGCCTCGAAACGCGCACGGAAGGGTGGATCGCTGGACTTCAACTGGCAGCCCTCTCTCTGCGCAGACATGCCGATGTCTCCGCCTTTATTAAGGCGTTTACCGGCAGTCATCGCTTTATCCTGGATTATGTGCAAGAAGAGATCCTTGAACCCTTGCCCCAGGTGCAGCAACGCTTTCTGCTGCAAACGTCGGTGCTCACCAGGATGAATGCCGAGGTCTGCCAGGTGCTGACCGGGGAGCAGGCCAGTCAGCAGATGCTGGAAGCCCTGGAGCGGGCCCACCTCTTTCTGGTTCCCCTCGACGAAGAGCGGCGCTGGTATCGCTTTCACACGCTCTTCCGAGAGGTCCTGCTGGCCCGCTTACAGGCCACCCAGCCTGAGCAAGTGATCCGCCTGCACCGGGAGGCGGCGCTCTGGTATCAGCGGCAGGAATGGCCGCACGAGGCGATCCCCCACGCGCTGGCGACACAGGACTTCTATTTCGCGGCAGAGTTGCTGGAGGGCACTGTCGAGCGTTTGCATCTGCAAGGGGAGCTAAAAACCCTGCTGGCCTGGATCAAGCTGCTCCCCGCAGAGGTTTTGCGCGCACATCCTCGCCTTGCCACGAGCTACCTGTTAGCTTTCAATCTCCTGTCCCCCTTCTCTGATGGGGAGGAAAAGGAGTATCTGAACCTTCTCTGGGCGGGCGTGGAGCAGACGTTGCAGAGTGAAGATCAGACCACCCTTTCGCTCGCCGAGCGGGACCGGCTGCGCAATCGGATGACGATTCTCAATGGATGGAGACTGGCGATAAAGGCGCTCTCTGATGGCAATGTTGAACAACTGAACAGCGCTGTTGAGCTGGAACGACACCGGTCTCTGAATGACGACGCCGTGTGGAGGCAGCTACCTGGGGATAGCATTGCTATGGCATATCGTCTCGCGGGGAATTTTCTACCGATGGTGTCCGCCTTGCAGGAAAGCAGGAAGATGACCCGGATGACGCAGAATCGCTACCAGGAGGCCCAAATCCTCTGGGGGCTGATTGCCGCACTGATCGCCTTGGGGCAGTTGCGGCAGGCGCGCGACCACTGCCAGGAACTCCAACAGTTGGTCAACAGTCTAGGAGGGCCACTCCCAGTGGCGGCCTATCCCGATTTATTCCAGGCTCAGCTTGCGTACGAATGGAATCAGCTGGAGGTCGCAAAAAGCGCTGCGCAGAAGGCTATTGAGAAGACGGCACCGTTGCAGTACATGGACATTCTCATGGGTGCCTATGAGGTGCTCGTGCGTTGCTGCATGGCTCAGGGCGATAGCACTGGTGCTGAACACGCCGTACGCGAGATGGAGCGGTTGAATCAGTCTGCCGGGATCCCGCTCTTTCGTCCCTATTTCGAGAGTCTCCGGGTCCATCTCTGGCTAGCCCAGGGCAACCTGACTCAGGTGCTAGACTGGGCCGAGCACACCCCATACCGTCAGGAGGTTCCCTTATACAGCCGCGAAAGTGCCTATCTGGCGCTGGTGCGTGTCTACCTGGCGAAGCTCCAGTATCCACTTGCCTTGCAGCTGCTCGCAGCACTGCTGAGCAGCGCCGAGCAGGTTTCGCGAGTGGGAAGTATAATAGCCATCCTGGCTCTGCAAGTAGCCGCTCTGCAGGCTTCGGGGGCCACACAAGAGGCGCTCCGCGCTCTTCTTCGCCTGCTCACCTTGGCAGAGCCTGAAGGGTATATGCGCGTTTTTCTCGATGCTGGAGTGCCCATGCAACAGGCCCTCCAGGCATTGCTCACTCCATCGTCCATGCCGCAAGATAACCTCCCTGTCCCACCTGCACTTGCTTCCTACGCCCGTACGGTGCTCGCCGCCTTTGCAAGCGAGCAGCATCAAGTCGTTCAACAGGAGGCCATCCTCCTTGTCTCCAAAGCTCTGCCACCCGCTTCATCCCCTTCCTCTCGGGTTCTCTGCTCGACTTCCAGCGCCGCAGATCCCGAGGCCATGATCCAGGTGTCCTTTTGGCCCCCCCGACTCCTTCCCCTCTCCGAAAAGAAATGGTACCTCAAAGTAGACTTTTGGCTCCTGTGCTTTTCCCTCTGGCAGAGTATCCTTGTTCTACAGAACGGAACTCTTCCTGTAAGATTTCACGAAAACGTTCTATGATTTTGGAACAAAGAAAGGATACCAGCACATGAACACGAGCACCAGCGTCAATAATCCATCGACCGTACTCGCGCAGGAGCCCTATATCACCGGCTCCGTCGCCTCTCAAGATGGCACCACCATCGGCTACCGCCAGCTCGGCCACGGCCCAGGGGTGGTGCTGCTGCATGGCGCCATGGAGTCAGCCCAAAGTCACATGCAGCTAGCTGAAGCGCTGGCTGATACTTTCACCATCTACTTGCCCGACCGCCGTGGCCGTGGCCTCAGCGGCCCGTACGGCAAAGACTACAGCATACAGAAGGACGTGGAAGATATGGACGCTCTCCTTACCAAGACGGGCGCTCACTATGTCTTCGGGGTCAGTTCAGGAGGCCTCATTTGGCTCCAAGCGGCACTCACCCTACCCGCCATTCGCAAAGCTGCCCTCTATGAACCAATGCTGCTCATTAACGGCTCCGTGCCGACTGCCTTCGTGACTCGCTATGACAAGGAGATGGCCCAGGGAAAGGTGGCCTCAGCGCTCGTCACAGGCATGAAAGGATCGCAGATGGGGCCACCAGTATTCAACGCTATTCCCCGCTGGCTGCTCGAGCTGCTCACGAAGATGATGATAGCAAGCGAGGATAAGAAAGCCAGGGGTGACGACGTAACGATGAGGATGCTGGCTCCGACACTGCACTATGACTTTCAGTTGGTCATCGAGTCGGAAGGGGCGCTGGAGAGCTTCAGGGCTATACGCGCCGAGGTACTTTTGCTCGGCGGGAGCACAAGCCCGGCTTTCTTGAAGGTTGCCCTTGACGCCCTGGAGAAAGTTCTCCCACATGCCAAACGTATTGAGTTCCCCGGCCTAGGTCATGGGGGCTCAGGCAATACCAATAGCAATACCAATAGAGGCGGCCAGCCGGAACGGGTGGCGCAAGAACTGCGCCGATTTTTTGCCGAACCGTACAATTCCTAGCGAGCCCTCCACCGGATGGTGCGTGCAACCGTCTGAGGGCCTGTTAAGGCCTGGAGCGCTCATCAGTTAACTTTGCAAGAGAGGATAGCAGCATGGCGCCATGAGGATGGTGGTGAAAATGAATCAGGTCGATGATGAGATGTTCTAAATAGTCCATGACTATATGAAATCTCTGCGCTAAACCTTCCACCAGTTCTTATGCCACCTCCTGGCCGCCATCAAAGCATCCTGCGTTTCCTGCGTGAAGATAGTTGCGCTACGCTCAAGTTCTGAGGAGCCTGCATACAGATCGACAATGCCCAGGTCGATACCCAACAGCGGTTCAACAGCAGCAACGGTACAGTAAGGCACATATGCCGCGCTGTAGCCCCCCTCCTGCAACATCACCAGCCGCCCCTCGCAGACTTCTTCCGCCAGCGCAAGCACGAGTTCGGACATCGTGTGAAAGCCAGCCATAGTAACCATCATCTGGGCCAGTGGGTCGAGCCAGTTCGCGTCTTGACCAGCTGAGATGAGTATCAACTGCGGTCGATACTGCAATCCGATGAGAACAACCAGTTGCTCGAATGCAGCGCGGTATCCTCTATCCCCCGTCCCGGCGGGGAGCGGAATATTGACAGTGTAGCCTGCACCAGCGCCTGTTCCTACCTGCTCCAATTCTCCAGAGAGTTTGGGATACCAGTTATGTTGATGCAATGAGACAAACAGCACACCAGGATCAGCATAGAAAGCATCCTGCGTGCCATTGCCGTGATGCACATCCCAGTCCACGATCATCATGCGCTCAAGTCCGTACACCTTACGCGCGTGGTGAGCCGCGATTACAGCATTATTAAAGATACAGAATCCCATTGCCCTGCTGCTTACTGCATGATGACCAGGGGGACGCAGGAGTGCGTAGGCATTACGTACCTCCCCACGCATGACGGACTGCACTGCATTCATAGCCCCCCCTGCGGCATATAAGGCTGCATCAAATGAGCCTCGACTGAGCGGCGTATCGCCCTCTATCTGGCCCCAACTCCCCTTCATTGGGCCACCCTCAGCATGCGCACGCACCCCGGCGATATATTCGCGCGTGTGATACACAGCGAGTTCATCCTCGGTCGCCGGCCGCGCCGCTACGGATTGCATCTGGGCAGTTAAACCAGAGCCATCAAGAAATTGTTTGATGCGCTGCGTGATATATATCGACGAGGGATGCGGTTCAGGCGCCAGCTGGAATGAGCCATTACGCATGAGGACAGTTGTTTGTACGCCGGTATCATGACTCAAGTAGCGCTCATCGAAGACAAGGCCAGTCCCGTTTATTGATGACATCGTTAAGAATCCTTTCTGGTGGAGAGATTCAACTGCGTCTACCGCCATCTACCCAAGCAGTATACCTGGCTGCTCGTTGGCTTGCAAACCATACCGCGACGGCGGTGACACGCCCACGGAATCCCCCGCTGCCGTACGCGCGACCTGGCAATCATCCCACCCTCAGGGGAGCCAGCCGATCAGATAACCTGTTAGCCAGCAACGTTACATTTGCCCCCTTTTTCTTCCATACTGGTGAAAGACACCGATTCGTTTTGGCACCAACTTCCCGCAACTGTCTTGGGAGAAGTGTGTCCAACAGGTCCAGGCGATGCACCTGCCTCCCCAGATCCAGGCGAAGTTTTTGGGTGAAAATGCTCGTCGTGTCTTTCGACTCGCTTGAACGGGAAAGGTCTCCAAAGGTCTTCAGCTTATTGCATATGGGGCTACAAGGTGATACTATAATCGGGCTATGGACCAAAACAACAAAAATGCAATAGACGAAATTGACCAGCTCATCATTGAGGCACTGCAATTGGATGGCCGGCGTCCATTTACGAAATTAGCTGCCGAACTTGGTATCTCCGAAGCCAGCGTTCGCCAACGCGTCGCCAACCTGATCAATACACACGTCATGCAGATCGTGGCAATCACTAACCCTGTAAAACTGGGCTTCTCGCTGGCAAGCATGATCGGCATCCGCGTTTCAGGTGATCGGCTCCTGGAAGTAGCTAACGAGATTTCCGCCTTTGAAGAAGTGATCTACCTCATCATCTGCGCCGGAAGTATCGACCTCTTAGCCGAAGTAGTTTGCCGCGATAACGATCACCTGCTAAGTTTTCTGACCGAAAAACTCTACAAAGTGCCGGGGGTGCAACAAGCGGAGACCTATATGTACCTGCGCGTCTGCAAGGATACAGGAGCAGCTGTGAGATTATTTCCTCGGCCAATAAACCTGGGAGAATAGCTGATTTCTACTCGGCTGCGCACAATCCCTTCCGTATTGCGCTGCAAAAAACCCTTTTTCTGTAGCTCTAGTGCAATGGTCGCCTCTATTTGTTGGATTTGCTGCTGGCCGGTCGTATCCTCCAAGAGCGCGTTAATGGCTAGCTTCATCTCAGTCTCCAGCGCGGTTTGCAAAACCTCAAGACGAACGAACAAATTTACTATGTATAACGAACGAGCAGGGTTTACTTCACCCAGATATGTACGGGACGCGCTACGAACCAAACAGCCAATAAAAGGTTCTTGCCGATGATTTTGACACCGGTAACGTGGTAAATCGTCGGGATGTGGTAGGTAACGAACTGGCAGCGCCAGGTGACCACGACAGCGCCGCGCATCGTTTCGAGACAGGGATCAGGACAGGCTCAGGAATATCGGGATCAATCCCCAAGAGTGGTCCAACGAAGCGGGCCTCTCGCTGATGCTGGCGAAACAGGGTGAGGATCAGATGGGCTGTTTCTTCGGGCGAGAGGCACATGACATTGTGCCTCATCTGGTGTATAATGCCTTCGCGGGCACTTTTATTTAGCACTGGAATGTGAAACAGGCCATTTTCTTAGACGCCCCGTTGCCCTACAATATTTGTGAAAATGACAAAGGAGACACCCTCTATGATGATGGAAACGCTTCCGTCAGGTACGGTACTGCACGGGTGCTATCGTATTGAGCGTGTTTTGGGCAGCGGCGGCTTTGGACATGTCTATTTGGCGGTAGACCTGCAGACGAATCAGCAATACGCAATTAAGGAATATTTGGTCACTGGCGCGAGCGGGAAAGCGCAGCTTGAGCATGAAGCGCGCGTCCTCAGCCAGTTGCACCATCCCAGTCTGCCGGCATTCCAGGCCGCATTTGACGAACGTGGGCACTACTACGTCGTATTGGGATATATCGAGGGCAATGATCTGACCGACTACATACGTATAGTGCGCCAGCGTAATGAAGTTGTGCCGCTGGCGCGCATTATGAACTGGATCATCTCGATCTGTGACGCCGTTACCTTCCTGCATAACCAGAATCCCCCCGTAATCCACCGCGACATCAAACCGGATAACATCCGTATCACTTCCAATGGAACCGCCATCTTAGTAGACCTGGGTAATGCCAAGGCGGCGGCAGATGGAGCACGCACACTCTTCTTCATCCGGCATCAAGGGACACCCGGTTATGCTCCACTAGAACAGTATCCAGGGGGTAGCGGTACCGATACTCGCTCGGATGTCTATGCCCTGGGCGGCACGCTCTATTTCGCACTTACTACTCATGAACCTCCAAGCGTATCGACCCGCAACCAGTCAATTCAACAGGGCCTGCCAGATTCACCATCGCTGCAGGAGCAACTCGCGCAAAATCCACCCGAAACGCGTTCAGAGCCTGGCAGCGGGCGGCAATTCCGGCTAGGCGTCACGAAGCCAGGGAAACCTGCGCCACGCCATTCCCGCCACCTGGCACAGTTGGGCACACTCCCGCCGGGACTGCTCGAGCGTCTCGATGTTATCATCAAACAGGCCATGGCGATGAAACCAAAGGAGCGTTACCAATCTGTTGCAGATTTGAGTAACGACCTCAAGATGGTCCTGGCAGCACTGCCAGCATCAACGCAGCCGCCTCCACTCTCACCGCCTCCCATAGACCCACACGGCACACAGCCAGACCTGCCGCTGCTCTACGAGGCCTTACAGAATCAACCCCAGGCAACCACATCTGCTACCTCACCCGTCACCACACCAGAGCCTGCATCAACTGCAGCACCTCCAGCACCAAAGCTGCGCTGCCCGCAATGCAACGGGGAACTGCTCCGGCAGGCCGCTTTCTGCCCCCATTGCGGGTACTCGCTGGCAAAAAAACCCAGGACAAGCGCAGCAACGACTCCATCGCCAGCAGCAGGACCAACTCCCCCCGTCACAGAATATCCCGGACCCGGGATTAGTAGAGCGACATCCAGTGCTTCGACAGAACCAACGGCGATAGTCACTCCTTCGTTACCGAAAGCAACACCTGTACCAGTACATACACCCGAGCAGGCACCCCCAGTTTCTCAAAATGCAGTACGCTCGCCGGCCAAACCCCCTGTGGTATTTTCCCCACCGCCCCCGCAGACCCCACCCAGGTCGTTCATACAGTCCTCGGCTCCCACCTCGGTAGGAATTTCACCGGCACCATCGCATGCACAACCAACGCGTACCGCTGACTTCAGCGGAACCCGTAAAATACTCGTCCTCGTGGTTATTGTCTTACTTGTGGTAGTGTTGATCGCTCTCATTGTTACCTTGCTCATGATCGGCCATCACGCGCAAAGTAATAGCGGCGAGCAACACCACACTATTGCGATGCAGGTTTGTACGTATGAGCGAAACATCTCTATCTGCACTACTTCCACCGCTCCGCCTACTCGTATTGGGTTACGGGCACGTCGCTCAGGCATTCCTCTCACTGTTGGCGTCACGATGCGAATGGTTGGGCCGCGAGTTGGGCATACGCCCGGTGATCAATGGGATCGGCTCACGTAGCAGGGGGCTCTATATTCACTCTCAAGGGATAGATGCCGACTTGCTTGTACGCGAGCAGGACCCACTTTACTGGTTCAGCTGCGCAGGAACCCGTGTAGAAAATGCCGAGGCCTTTATTCGAAGCGGAAAAAACGTGGCGGCCTCGCTATTTGTTGAGCTTACCACACTTAACCCTCGCAATGGGCAACCCGCTCTCACGCATATTCGCAAAGCCCTGCAAGCAGGGATGGATGTGATTACTGCGAACAAGGGGCCGGTGGCCTACGCACAAGCCGAGCTGCAATCCCTGGCACACCGGCACAATCTACAGTTTCGCTTCGAATCGACGGTAATGGATGGCCTTCCGGTGATTAATCTTGCAGAATTTACCCTGCCGGCGGTCGGCATACAATCATTTCAAGCTATCCTGAACTCGACCAGCAGTCTTGTCCTGAATTTGATTGAGCAGGGCTACTCACAAGACGAGGCCATCCGGAGAGCGCAACACATCGGCGTGGCAGAGGCCGATCCCTGGTATGACCTGGACGGCTGGGATGCCGTGATGAAGACGACTATCCTGGCAAATACGCTGCTTGAGGGTCAGCTCACTCCTCAAATGGTCGAGCGTGAGGGCATTCGTGACCTGACCCCGGATGAAATCTGCGCAGCCGCGTTGGCCGGGTCACCCATCCGCCTGGTGAGCCAGGCACATCGCAAACATGGCGTGCTCATCGCGGACGTTCGACCACGCCGCATTAGCTCGGATGGCACCTTGCATATTGGCACAGGGACAACAGGCGTCATCTCGCTCGAAACCGAAGCTATGGGTACAATCACGATAGTGGAACACGAACCAAGCGTCATACAGACAGCCTATGGAGTGCTCAGTGACCTGATTGCGATACACCGGCAACGTAGTACAACATAGCTTGTACCAAGGAGGGGGTATGGACCCAGAAATTGACATGATTGGCGTAGGCGGAGCAGGCGGCTTCCTGGCCTCCTCACTATACCGGGGAGGTCTACGACCGCGCATCATTTCTCGCGGTGCAGCCCTGCGCCAGCTACAGGAAGTTGGCCTGACGATCATTTCAGAAGACAAACGCTTGATCTACACCCCCATGAACTGCTCAGCGCTTGACGATGTCCGTCAATTTGCCCCAATCGTGCTCCTCACTACGAAATCTTATGATCTACCCGCGCTACTAGACGAAATAGCCCCGAGGGTTGCGGCACATACGCTACTCGTGACCGTGCAGAATGGGTTCGCCGCCTACGACAGCGTCAGTAGCATGTATGGACCTGAGAGGTCTAGCATGGGAGTGCTCTACGTTGGCGCACACATCGTCTCACCCGGCGTGATCGATGTAAAACCAGGAGTAGCGCAATTATTTCTCCCCGCCACACACCGCCCCACCCTGGACCCCGTGGTGAATGCGCTAGAAGCTGGCGGTACTGAAGCCGCCCTGGTAGATGATATCGAGCGACGTATGTGGATGAAACAACTCTTCCTGGTGCCATTTTCCATTGTCAACGCTGAGATGCGCCAACCTATCGGTCTCGTTCGCGAAGACGAAGGAGCGCGCAAACGCTGGGGAGAGATAGCCCTGGAGGTCGCGCATATAGCCCTGGCCTCTGGCATTCCCATGCCCGCCGACCCAGCCGCTGCAAGCCTGGCAGTAGCGGAACGATTCGATCCACTGGCCGACTCGTCTTTCGCGCGCGATATATGGGCCAACCGGCCACATGAAGCCGATGCACTCTTCGGGCCTCTTTTGCACCGCGCAAGCACACATCATATCACATGCCCCCTGCTGTACCAGGCGTATAGACATTACGTGAAGTAGGCCAGGCATAGGCAGCCGCACCCAATGAGACCTCCTGTTAAGAAGGGCTGGCAAAGCTCATACAGTATATCTATAGAAAAATTTATTTTTGTTCTCAAATAATAGTAGATGAGATAATATAAATACTTGACAACGCAGCCGGTACGACGTATAGTATGTACCGTGAATACAAGAAGACCCGTCATGGTCTAGTATAAAAGGAG
>Ga0070706_100004879_pt1 | contig 12829 bp, 8 predicted proteins | sample KBSK5501metaG_FD_65476 | JGI IMG/M metagenome (GOLD analysis project Ga0070706, IMG submission 65476) | Corn, switchgrass and miscanthus rhizosphere microbial communities from Kellogg Biological Station, Michigan, USA - KBS K5-50-1 metaG | ecosystem: Host-associated > Plants > Roots >...
AGGCGCCGCCGTCCCAGCTGAAGGCGCTGGCCACCACGCTGGACTGCAGCAGCGGCTCGCTCGCGGTGAGCAGGATCTCGACGGAGCCGGGCTGGCTCAGCGCGAGCGTGGGTGCGGTGCCGTCCGAGGGCGTGAACGTCGTCGAGCCGCCGACGAGGTTCCCCGTTGCGTCGGCGACGTTGTTGACGCTGAGCGTGTACGTGGTCCCGGCGGTGAAGCGCTGGCAGACCTGGGCGCAGCTCAAGGTCAGGGTCGCGCTCTTCGCATCCCCTGCGGCGACGCCCAGGCCCAGGAACAGGCCGCCACTGAGCGTGTACGAGGCACCGTCGCTGATGCTCCCGGCGCCGCTTGTGACCATCGCCGTCGGATAGCTGACGACGAGCTGCATGAGGTTGGGGGCGGTCGCGGAGAGAGAGATCGCGGACGCCGATGCGGACGTGTTCGACGAGCTTGAGGTCTGTGCATTTGCGCCCCGCGCCACAGGCGATCCGAGCCCCGAGACAAGCGCAATAGATAGGACAAGAACGAGCGAGGATGTCGCCGCGCGCTGCCATGCCCGATATCCGCGCATGATCGAGCCCCCTTCGCCGCCTGAGGGCGCTTCATAGGCTCGGCTTGACCGCCTGTCAAGCAAGCAACCTTGCCCGCACCATCATTGGCCTCGGGCCCGCGCTACCCCCGGCTCAGTGCTCCGACGCCGGCGCCGCTGCCGCCGCAGCCGGCCGCAGCGACTCCGCCGGCGCGAACCGCCAGCGGATGAGCGCGAGCGCCGCGCTCACGCCATCGGTCCAGCGGATCTTCTTCCCCTCGGCCGCGGTGCGCGGGCGGTACGTCACGGGGACCTCCACGATGGGGATCCCGAGGCGCAGCAGCTTCGCGGTGATCTCGCATTCGATCTCGAAACGCGCGCTCTCGAGGCGGATCCCGCGGATGACGTCGGTGCGGAAGACGCGGTACGCGGTCGTGACGTCGGTCAGTGCGCTCCCGTAGAGCAGGTTCGTGAGCAGGACGAGCGCGCGGTTCTTGATCCGCGTGCCGAAGCGGATGCGATTCGGCCCGCGGAACCGCGACCCGAACACGACGGTCGTCTCGCCGCGCATGATCGGAGCGAGCAGGCTTTCGTACTCCTCGGGATCGAGCTCGAGGTCGGCGTCCTGGATGATGACGAAGTCGCCGGTCGCGTATGTCAGCCCGATGCGCACGGCGGTCCCCTTGCCGAGGTTCACGCGGTCCTCGTGGACGTGACGGATCTTCTGCTCGCGGGAGCGCACGTGCTCGATCGTGCGGTCGGTCGAGCCGTCGTCCACGACGATGATCTCCTTGGGGATCGGGACGTCGGCGACGCGGTCGATGACCTCGCCGATCGTCGAGGCCTCGTTGTAGGCGGGGATGACGACGGAGAGCATCACGGCGACAGCCTCGCCGGCTCGCGCCGGTAGCGCCACAGCGATCCGGTGACGATCGCGAAGATGCTGAGGGACACGACGGCACCGAACGTCTCGGAGTGGCGGATGACGGCGACCTCGTACATCAGCGGGGTCACGATAAGAAGGACGGCGCAACCGGCCCACAGCACCCGGCGGCTCGCCCGCGGCGACCGCGCGTGGAGCGCTCCGGCGGCGAGGACGACCGGAACGATGAGCAGGATCTGGTCGTACGAGTTCGTGTACGGCGCTCCGACGATCGACAGCGCCGTCCAGACGGGCAGCCATGCGTCCCCGCGCGGATGGAAGGTGAGCGCGACGACCGCGAGCGCGGCGACGGCGAGCCACGCCAGCGGGACCGCGCCGGCGCCGAACAGCGCCGCGAAGAGCCCCGCGACGGTGTCCGAGAATGGTCGCGTCTGCTGCGCGCCGACGATCTCGAACCACGTCGGCCACCACGACGGCAGCACGAGCCAGCCGACCGCGACGAGCGCGAGAGCGGCGCCGCCGGCGACTCCGACGGCGATCGCTCCATCCCGCGGCGGTGCCTTCTCCCCCGGGCGCGGCCAGAGCGCGTGCACCGCGAACGCCACCGCAGTGAAGAAGAACAGCTGCGGCTTGGCGAGGAACGCGAGCGCCGCGAAGCCGGCCACCACTGGCCGGCCGCGGTGGAGCGCGAGGATCGCGATGAACAGGGCGGCGGTCAGCAGGTAGCCCCACTGCCCGATGATCAGGGTGAGCAGACCCACCCAGGACAGGAGCAGCGTGACCGCGACGAGCGCGTGATCCCGCGCGCGCCCGGGAAGGAGCGCGTGGAGCGCCGCCCTCATGGCGATGATCGCAGCGACGAGGCTCGCGACCAGCCACAGCGCGGAGGCGACCGGCAGCGGCAGCAGGCCGAGCGGCAGCAACGGGACCGTCACCCACGGCGGGTAGATGAACACCGCCGTGTCGGGGACCTGCGTGCCGAGGCCGGTCGCGGTGGCGACCCACGACGTGGGGTCGTAGGGGTCGTGACCGGTGAGAACGGCGCGTGGACCCGCCCATATCCGCGAGAGGTCGTCCGCGCCGATCATCTCGACCCGCCGCGCGAGCGGACCGAGGAGCGCGATGCCCGCGACGGACGCGGCGGTCGCGCCCCAGTACGCGAGGTCCGCGCGGCTCTTCGCCTATGGCCTCGCGAGCAGGACCGCGTTCGGAAGGAGCCGGCCCGGGCCGATCTTGTACTCGCCCTCGGCGAACATCGCCGACGTGCCGCCGCCGTCGAGGTTCATCGCGTCGGTCTCGCCCAGGGCCTGCAGGACGTACGCGGATTCGGTCACGGTCACGCCGGTCGCGAGCACGAGATACACGTATACCCCGTCAGTGCCGATGGAGCCCTTCACCCCGCGCTCGCGCTGGTGGTCCTGCTGGATCGCCTCTGAGTCGACCACCTGTCCACCGAGCAGAAGCATCGGGAAGTTCGAGATCGCCGCATCGACGGGGCTGCGGTCGTAGTCGTATGTGTGGTTGTAGAAGCGCATCGTCTTGCCCTTCACCGTGACGAGCGAGTTCGTGGGGGACACCAGCGCCCACTCGTTGAGCCACCCGGGCAGGTAGCTCGAGTAGACCGCGTAGTCATAGGAGTTGACCTTGGCCGCGCACCACGAATAGTCCGGCGGGCAGAGGTACGTACCGTTCATGCCCTCGGAGGTCGACGTCTGATTCAGATATTCGACGAGAGGCTGCACCGGGCAGTCGGCGATGCAGTCCGTCGTGTTGTCCGTCACGGTCTTGATGGTCACGTCCGAGAGCGGCCGCTTGATGATGTACGCCCCGAAAGTGCCCCGTGACGTGGGCACGCTCTGGTAGCTGTAGCCGACGGGAACGCTGACCGCGGCCCGACCAGACGGGCTCTGGACCGTCACCGTCACCGATGACGATTGCGCGCCGGCGGACGCCGTGATCTTGCCCGAGCCGTAGCCACGGGCAGAGAACACGCCGTTGCTCACCGTGCCCAGCGAGGACGGCGACACCGCCCACGTGACCGGCCACGCCGATGCGCTCGTCGGCGCCGCGAACTGGTCCGTGACGGTCGCGGTGACCTGGGCGGTCCCGCCGAGCGGCACGGTCGCCGTACTTGGCGTGAGCGCGATGACGGCAGGCACCGAGATGGGCTGATTGATCCCGTTGAATCCCGGATAGATCATGGCGTTCGCGCCGCCGCTCAGGTTCATCTCCTGGACGATCGCGCTCACGGGGCCCTTCGCGTCGACCACGACCGCGTACTGCGTGTTGTCGCTGAGCTCGGCGACGGCGCGCGGATCGATCCGCACGCTCGCGCCGGCGATCAGCCCCGAGACGACCTGCTGCTTCACCAGGCGGCCGTCGGCGAATCGGTACCAGCGGAGCGCGACCGACGATGGACCGTCGCTCGGACGCTGGATCACGATGGGGGTCGTCCAGCCGTTCGTCCCGCCGAGGGTGCGCGTGACGTTCGGCAGGAAGATGCGAGAAGGCGACGACGGCGCCGCGACGTAGCCCATCGCGGTGGTCGGACTGAGGACGATGTCGAGCGCGGCGAACGTCCCGAGGCTCACCGTCGCGGCGTACTCGCCGTCGGCGATGTTCATGTCCGGTGACCACGCGCGTCCGCTCGTGATGGGCGATCCCGGCGACAGCGCGACGTGCGTTCCGTCGCTGTTGCGCGCAAGGTCGAGCGTGGGCCGCGCCGCGGACGTTCCCGCGTTCTGGACCACGAGGCGGCTGGTGCCGATCCCCGGAGCGTTCCGCGCGACGAGCGGCAAGAACGTGAGCGCTGATGCGCCGACGGCGAAGCCGTTGTAGGCGAACGCGCGCGGATGCGGCGCACCGGCGGCATCGTTGTGGCTGTTGACGATCGCGGCGATCGGCGCGTTGCTCGTAAGGATCGCCGAGAACTCGGTCGCCCCGCCGAGGCCACCCTCGAAGCGCGTGTCGATGAAAGCCGACCTGCCTGGCGCCATGGTGCGGGAGATCGTCGCCGACTGCGTGCCATCGAAGCTGGTGAACGCGGCGTTCACAGACGCGGTCGTGGCGCCAAGGTTCTGGATGATGATCGTCGATATCCACGCCCCGACCGCGCCCTTCTCGATCGCGACGTACGGCAAAGCGACGCGCGTCGCGCCCGCGCTTAGACCGTCGTAGGCGAGCGCCTCGGCGCTGTCGCCGACGCCGTTCTGCTCGTTCACGACGGTGACGATCTCGGAGCCGAACGAGCGCACGACGACCGAGAACTGGGAGTTGTCGGGCAGGTCGGTGTCGTTGTTGGGGACGTCCGCGAACGAGCGCAGCGGCTGGAGCTGGCTCACCTTGCGACACGTGATGAGACCGCCGGTCGCGAAGCTATAGAAGGAGACCTCGAGATCCGTCGGGAAGAAGCCGACGTTCTGGACGATGAACGGCGTCACCCACCCGGTGGGTCCGCCAAGCGTCTTCGTGATGTTGGGGAGGTAGACGGTCGTTGTCGCGGCGAACGACGTATTGCATGGGAGGCCCGCGGCGTTCGCCGTGCGTGCCGGCGCTACGGGGATGAGCGCGGCAACCAGCAGGCCGGCGAGCAAGAGAGCGTTGTGTCGCATTCCCGGAGGATAAACGCCGGACCAGCGCGATCGGAACGCGATCCGAGATCGATCTAGCCGAGCAGCTCCCGCGCCGCCCCTTCCCAGAGATCGACCATCAGGCGAAGGGACGCTTGGTCGATCCGCTCGTCGTTGCCATGGAGCATCCGGCCGAATTCGTTGAAGGGGATCTGATCGCTGAAGAGGCCGTACCCGTAAGCGGTGACGCCCTTGCGCCGGAAGAAGCGCGCGTCCGTCGCACCGACGAGGAGCATCGGGACGGTCGCGGCGCCGGGCACGAGACGATCGGTCACCCGCTCGAGGGCGCGCCACAGATCCGTGTCCGTGGGCGACGCCGAGGCGGGGTTGTCACCTTCCTCGGCCACCTCGACCGCGCTCCACAGGTCGCCTAGCGCGTCCCTGAGCATCGCGTGCACGGCCTCCCCGTTGACGCCCGGCAGCGTGCGGATGTCGATCGCGACGTCCGCGTTGTCCGGGATGATGTTCGTCTTCACGCCGCCCTGCGCCACGTTGGGGGAGAACGTCGTGTGTGTCGCCGCGTGGAGCAGCCGCGCGATGCCGACGGGCATGCGCCCGAGCGCGACCTCGAGCCCGGGCCCGGTCTTGAGCAGGGTCCGCTCCGCGAGGGGCAGGTCGAGACCATCGATGAAGCCCGTCCACAGGTCGTCCATCACGGTGGGCGGCTTGTACGCCGCGATGCGTCGCACCACCTCGGCGAGCTTGACCACGGCGTTGTCGCTCTTGTACGGCGCGGAACCGTGTCCGGGCGTGCCTCGGACGCGGAGGCGCGTCCAGTGCGAGCCCTTCTCGGCGACCATGATCGGCAGCTTCGGCGTCGATCCGATCGGCAGGCGCGCGCCGCCGAATTCGGTGATGAGCATGTCGCAGCGCACGGCGTCCCACTCGTTGTCCACGAGCCACTGCGCGCCGTACGTCCCGAGGGCCTCCTCGTCCGCGACGGCGAGGTAGATCAGCGTTCCGCGCGGTCGCCATCCATTCCCCAGGAGTCGCTTCGTCGCGACCGCCATCGAGGCGGTGAGGCACAGCATGTCGATCGCGCCACGCCCCCACACCACTCCGTCCACGAGGTCCCCGGCGAACGGGTCACGCTGCCATCCCGCGGGATCGACCGGTACGACGTCGATATGGCCCATGTAGCAGAGCGTCGGCGCACTCGTGTCGCTGCCCTCGATGCGCATCACAAGGTTGCCGCGACCGGGCGCAGGCTCGTAGCGCTGGATCTCGACGCCCGGACCGGCGAGATACGCGCTCAGCGTCTCGACGCTTCGGACCTCGTGACCGGAGCCGACCGTTCCGTCGTTGACGCACTTGTTGCGGATGAGCTGCTGGAGGAGGTCGGTGACCTCCCCCATCCCGTCGTCGGCCGTCACTCCATCACGCCGCCGCGCGTCATCGGCAGGGGGTCGAGCACGCGGCGGAGATCGGCCTCGGGCATGACCTTCTCCTCGAGCGCGACGTCGAAGAGCGATCGGCGCTCGGCGAGCGCGCGCTTCGCGAGCGCCGCCGCCTTCGCGTAGCCGATGTGGGGCGAGAGCGCCGTGACGAGGAGCGACGGGCTTGCATCGAGCAGCTCCCTCGCGCGGTCGGTATCGACGCGGAGCCCATCGATCGAGCGGGTGCGCAGCTGGCGCACGGCGTTCGTGAGGATCGTGGCCGAGAAGCAGACCGCGTAGTTGATGCCCGGCATCATCACGTTCAGCTCGAGCTGCCCCGCCTGCGCGCCCAGCATGACGGCGGTGTCGTTGCCGATCACCTGGTTGCACACCTGGCCCACCATCTCCGCGATCGCGGGGTTGATCTTCCCCGGCATGATCGACGATCCGGGCTGGACCGCGGGGATGACGATCTCGCCGAATCCCGTGCGCGGCCCCGACACCAGCAGGCGGATGTCGTTGCAGATCTGGATGATCTCGATCGACGCGGTGCGCATGCCGCTGGAGATGCGGACGAACGGCGCCATCGACTGCATCGCCTGGAAGAGGTCCTTCGCCGGAACGATCGGCTCGCCGTACCACTCCGCGAGCGAGCGGCACACGCGCTCGCGGAAGCGAGCGTCGGCGTTGAGCCCCGTCCCCGCGGCGGTCCCGCCGATGCCGAGCTCGCAGAGCTCCGCGCGTCCCGCGCGCAAGCGCGCCGACGCCGAGCGCACCCGCGCCGCCCAGCCGCCCAGCTCCTGGCCGAACGTGATGGGGACGGCGTCCTGGAGGTGCGTGCGCCCCGGCTTGACGACATCCCTGTACTCATCCGCCTTCGCGGCGATCGCGTCGGCAAGGAGGTCGAGCTCCGCCGTCAGCGCCTTCGTCAGCTCGAGATGCGCGAGGCGCATGGCCGTCGGCGTGACGTCGTTCGTGGACTGCGCCATGTTCACGTGGTCGTTGGGATCCACCTTCGTGTACCTGCCGAGCGCGCCACCGAGCGTGCGGTCGGCGAGGTTGGCGATGACCTCGTTCGCGTTCATGTGGAACGAGACACCCGCTCCGGCCTGGAAAACGTCGACCACGAACTGGTCGTGGTGCGCGCCGCCGAGGATCTCGTCGCAGGCCCGGACGATCGCGTCGCGGCGCTCGCTCGAGAGGCGCCCCGCTTCCGCGTTCGCCAGCGCGGCGGCCTTCTTGACCGAGACGATCGCGTGGATGAAAGCGGGGAATGCCTTGTACCCGCTGATCGGGTAGTTCTCGACCGCGCGCTGCGTCTGGGCGCCCCAGAGAGCATCCGCGGGCACGCGCACGTCCCCGAGCGTGTCCTTTTCTATGCGCGTGTCCGTCGTGGTGCGCTCCTTATCGCGCGTGATCGTCGTCATGCGATCGCTCCGCCCCGCCTCTTTCCGCAAGGTAGAATAGGCCTCAGTTCAGATGCAGAAGAACCGGCTCACCTGGATGATCGGTGGTCCCCAGGGGAGCGGGATCAACGCCGCCGCCGAGGTCTTCGCGAAAGCGTGCAGCCGCGCGGGCCTGCGGGTGTACGCGAACATCGAATACCACTCCAACATCATGGGAAAGCACTCCTTCTATCGCGTGCGCGTGGGCGATGAGGACGTGCGGAGCTACGAGGACAAGACCGACATCCTCGTCGCGCTCGACCACGAGTCCCTCGTGGGCGACGGCGACCATCGCCGCTGGCCGACGCACTACGGCCATCTGCACGAGATCCGTCCCGGCGGAGGCGTGATCTTCGACAGCGACATCGGCTACGAGCCGCCGGCCGACCGCACCGACATCACCTTCTATCCCGTGCCGTTCCTGGACGTCATCAAGAGAGCGCTCGACGAGGTCGGCAAGGGCGAGCAGGCCCGCCGCTACGAGATCCTCAAGAACACGGTGGCGCTGGGCGCCACGCTCGCGCTGTGCGAATACCCGTTCGACCTCGTCGCAGAAGTGATCATCGGACAGTTCAAGGGGAAGCGGACCGAGATCGGCCAGCTGAACGTGCGCGCGGCGAAGCTGGCGTTCGAATACGTCAGGGAGCACTTCGACTGCGCGGCGTTCCCTTACCGCCTGCAGCCGGGGCCGGAGCCCAAGGCGCGGATCCTCGCGAAGGGCTACGAGATCATGGCCATCGCCAAGCTCCGGGCGGGCTGCGCCTTCCAGACGTATTACCCGATCTCGCCCGCGACCGACGAGAGCGTCTACCTCGAGCGCCATCAGCGCGACCAGGACTTGCTCGTCGTGCAGTGCGAGGACGAGATCGCGTCCATCAACATGGCGGTCGGAGCGGCGCACATGGGCGTGCGCAGCGCGACGGCCACCAGCGGACCCGGGTTCGCGCTGATGGTCGAAGGCATCGGCTTCTCATCGATCACCGAGGCGCCGGGGCCCGTCATCACGATGTACCAGCGCGGCGGGCCGTCCACGGGCCTGCCCACGCGGCAGGAGCAGGGAGACCTGCAGTTCGTACTGCACCCCGCGCAGGGCGACTTCCCGCACGTCGTCATCGCGCCCGGGGATCTGCGCGAGTGCTACCAGGACGTCTTCAGCGCGTTCAACTGGGCCGAACAGTTCCAGCTGCCGGTGATCGTTCTGCCCGACAAGAAGCTCGCGGCGATCTACACGACCATCGACAAGCTCGAGCTCAAGTACGACAAGATCGAGCGCGGCAAGCGCTTCACCGGATCGGAGTGGACCGCCTACGAGGCGAAGGGCAACGACCTGGTCGAGCAGGACGGCCACGGCGGGAATGGGCACAAGCCCGGCGAAGGCGTGAACGAATACCTGCGCTACGCGCTCACGGCGGACGGCATCTCGCCGCGCAGCCGCCCGGGCACGACGGGCGGCCGATTCTGGAGCACGACCGACGAGCACGACCCCGACGGCCACATCACCGAGGGCGTGGAGATGCGTATCGCGATGATGCACAAGCGCATGGGCAAGCTGGGCCTCATCGCGAAGGCCATCCCCAAGGACCAGCAGTTCGCCTTGCACGGTCCCGCCGAGGCGGACCTCACCGTAGTCGCGTGGGGTTCGACGAAGGGGACGATCCTCGACGCCATGCGCGCGCTCTCCGAAGCGGGCAAGAAGATCAACTTCCTGCAGTGCCGGCTGATGCGCCCGTTCCCGGCCGAGGACGTCGAGGCGATCCTGCGGAAGGCGAAGCGCCTTGTGCTCGTCGAGGAGAACTACTCCGGGCAGCTCGGGTCGCTCATCGCCGAGCAGACCGGCGTCCGGATCGCGGACCGTGTGCTTAAGTTCGACGGCCGTCCTTTCAGTGAGGACGAGATGATCGCGGCGCTGCGCGCGCGGTGCGAAGGCAACGCGGAGGCGAAGAGCGAAGTGGTGATGACGCATGTCCGTTGAGGCGCCGGTCAAGAAGTTCGCGATCAAGGACTACAAGTCCGATCTGCACAATGACTGGTGTCCTGGATGTTTGAGTCCCGACACCCGCATCGCGATGGCCGATGGCACATGGAAGCTGATCGCGGATGTCGCGGTCGGCGACCAGGTCATCGGCCACGACGGCAAGGGTCATCGCGTGACCGAGGTCATGTCGCACTGGCACCCCGACTCCATGCATCGCGTGACCGTCAAATGCTTCGGGTCGGTCACGCTCACACCGGATCACCCGATGTATGTGATCCGCCGCCAGAGGCGCAAGCGCGTCAACACCGAGTGGAACGCGGAGTGGATCCGCGCTGATGAGGTCCGGGTAGGCGACTACGTCGCATATCCGCGGGTCGTCGCGAGCGAGGACATCGACTCCCTTCCCCTCGCCTACACGCGCAAGGCGAAGGACACGCGCAGCAAGCCGCTTCCGGGCGCCATCGCCCTGGACGACGGCGCACTCCGGCTCGCTGGTCTGTACATCGCCGAAGGGCATTCGCACGGCCGTGAGATCGTGTTCACGTTCGGGTCTCACGAGCGCGAGCTCGTCGCGGAGACCGTCGCGCTCGTCGGGAAGACGCTGGAGCTATCGGCGTCGGTCCGGGAGCGCCCCGACAAGGGTTCGACCGAGGTCCACGTCAGCTCGAGCTATGTGGCGGAGATCTTCGGCGGGTGGTTCGGGACATCCGCGGAGACGAAGGTCATCCCCCCAGCCTTGATGGCGGTGCCCCCTACGCGGCAGCGCGCGCTGATCGGCGGATTGTGGGAGGGCGACGGTTGGAACGGCACCCGAAAGGCGGGCTTCAAGACCATCTCCCCCGTACTCGCCCAGCAGATGAAGACACTCCTCGTTCGCCAAGGGATGGTGCCGACGATCTCGGTGCAGCAGGCCAAGGACATCCACGCGGAGGCGTACGCCGTCGAGGTCGTGAGCACTCGGGACTTCAACATCCTCGCGTCGATCATCGGGGCGGCCTCGCGCGACGTGCGGCCCGGGAAGCCGCCGATGGTGATCACGGACGAGTACGTGTTCCTCCCGGTCCGCAACAACGAGGTGATCCCATACGAGGGCTACGTTCACAACTTCGAGGTGGAGGATGTCCACTCGTACGTCAGCTCCGTCGGTGCGCTTCACAACTGCGGCGACTTCGGCATCTTGACCGGGATCCAGATGGCACTTGCGCAGCTCAACCTCGACCCTGACAAGGTCGCCGTCTTCAGCGGCATCGGCTGCTCCGGGAAGACGCCGCACTACATCAAGGCCTACGGCTTCCACACGCTGCACGGCCGCGTCCTCCCGGTCGCGACCGGCGCGCGGCTCGTGAACAGCGATGTCACCGTCATCGCGCTCGGCGGCGACGGCGACGGGTACGGCATAGGCGCCGGCTACTTCGTGAACAGCGGCCGCCGCAACGTCGACATGGCGTACCTGGTCCACAACAACAGCGTCTACGGGCTCACGAAGGGCCAGGCCTCACCCACCCTGAGCAAGGGGAAGAAGACGAAGTCGATGCCCGAGCAGGCGATCCAGGACGGCATCAATCCCATCGCCATGGCCGTGGCCGCGGGCTACACGTTCATCGCGCGCGGCTACGCGCTCGAGCCCAAGCACCTGGCGGGGATCATCGCCAAGTCCATCGAGCACAAGGGCGCCGCGCTCGTCGACGTCCTCCAGACGTGCCCCACCTACAACGACCTGTACACAAAGGAGTGGTACGAAGGCGCCGATCTCCCGGAGAAGCGATCGCGCCTCTACAAGCTCGACGAGGCCGGCTTCGACGGCGTAGTCCACGATGTCACGGACGAGCAGGAGATCGTGGCCAAGAAGGCCGCGGCGGTCGTGAAGTCGTACGAAAAGGAGCCGATCCCGATCGGCATCTACTACCAGGCGGAGCTCCCGACATACGAGGACGCGCTCCGCCAGCGGATCCCCAGCCTCGCGGAGAAGGCCCTCATCGACCTCGATGTCTTCCACCGGGACACCGAGGCGCTCCTCGAGGCGATGCGATAGCGCAGCTTCGGCTGCGCCTCGACCATACCGTCATCGCCTCGTCCGATGCGGCCCGTTCCGATGCCTTCTATCGCGACGTCGTCGGCGCCGAGGTCCTCGAGCTCGCGCGCGGCCGCCACGCGTACCGCTTCGGTGACCAGCAGCTCAACGTGCATCTGGCGGACTCGACGCCGGAGCCTTTCGCCAAGGTCCGCATAACGCCGGGGAACAGCGATCTGTGCTTCGTGTGGCCCGGTCCGATCGCCGATGCCGTAGCGCATCTCAGGGCCCGCGGTGTCCCCGTCGAGCTCGGCCCCGTGGAGCGCACCGGCGGCCAGGGCGACGGCACCAGCGTGTATTTCCGCGACCCGGACGGCTCGCTCCTCGAGCTCATCAGCTACGGTCCTCAGTGATGATCTTCTCAGGGGTCGACTGCTACTCACGCGGCTGGCTGGTCCTGCGCTGCGCGTTCGATCGCAAGGGGCGAATGGAGATCGTCGCCCTCGAAGGGCACCCCGGGTTCGCGTCCGTCGTCGCGCTCCCCGACAAGCTGATCGTCGTGGATGTCCCGATCGGCCTGCACCCACGGCCGGCGAGCGGCCCGCGCGCCTGCGACACCGAAGCGCGGCGACTGTTGCGTACGCGGGCGGCGTCGGTCTTCCCGGCTCCGACCCGGGCCGCGCTCAACGCGGCGACGTTCGAGCACGCGAAGAAGATCGGGCCCATGAATCTCCAGACATTCGGGATCCTCCGCAAGGTCGCGGACGTCGACGGCGCGATGGATCCGACGATGCAGATCCGCATCCGCGAGGGCCATCCCGAGCTGAGCTTCCGCGAGATGGCGAATGGTGGAGGCGACCTCCGGACGAAGACCTCGGCGGAGGGGCGCGCCCAGCGGCAGCGCCTGCTCGCCAAGCTCGGCCTCGACGTGGATGCGCTGCTCGAGCGCCGCCCGCCGGGCGCGCACGTCGACGATGTCCT
>Ga0070706_100004880_pt1 | contig 12829 bp, 13 predicted proteins | sample KBSK5501metaG_FD_65476 | JGI IMG/M metagenome (GOLD analysis project Ga0070706, IMG submission 65476) | Corn, switchgrass and miscanthus rhizosphere microbial communities from Kellogg Biological Station, Michigan, USA - KBS K5-50-1 metaG | ecosystem: Host-associated > Plants > Roots >...
GGGTTTCGAACACCACCGCCGACGAAGAGCAGCGGTCGCTTCGCCGCGGATAGACGCGCCACGATCTCCTCGGCAACGCCAGCCTGCAGCGCAGGGCCGGAAAACTCACCCGGGAGCGGATAGCGCGCGGCCTCTGACGCATCAAGAGGACGCGACCACATGTCCATCGGCACGCTCAGAAGGACGGTGCCCGGGCGGCCGCTCTGTGCGGTCCAAAAAGCACGCTCCGCGAATCGCGGAAGATCCTCCGGACGGTCGACGCGCCAAGTGCGTTTGCTGAACGGTCGGTAGAGCTCCCACTGGTCGCCGTCGACGTGCAGGTTCAACTCTTGATGAGGGCCGCGGCCGCGGTAGTAGGACGGCACGTCCCCAGAGACAACAACGAGGGGAATGGAGTCGAGCGCGGCGGTCGCCGCGCCGGTGATCGCGTTCATCATTCCCGGCCCAGCGTGCGTGAGCACGACGCCGGGCTTGCCGGTCATGCGCGCGTAGCCGTCGGCCATGTGGGCCGTCCCCTGCTCGTGGCGCGTGGTGACGAAGTGGATCCGGCTGCGCGATAGGGCATCGAGAACGGCGATATTCGTATGGCCGCAGAGGCCGAACACGACCTCGACGCCGTAACTCTCCAATTGCTTCACGAAGACCGTGGCTCCGGTCGACGGCGCGTGCCCTGACGGCTGGCGCTTATCACGCGTCAGTGCCGATGTCATAAGTCCTCCCGCGCAGAGACGGCGATCAGAGACTTTCCGGGCAATGTCGGAGCCGTGCGCAACGCCTGGTCCGCCTCGCTCAGCGCGAATGCCCGCTTGATCACACGTCCGGGATGAAAGGACCCGTCGGCCACGAGGTCGACAGTGGAGTGGAAGTCGACGGGGTGCTCGTAGATGATCGAGCCTTGAATACGCAGTCGCTGACGGACGATCCGCACGGTGTCCACGAGGACCGGGTGATGACTAAAGCCGATGAGCACGACGGTCGCGCCCGGTGCCGTCGCCGCGATCGCGGCCGTCAACGCATCCGGCGCGCCAGAAGTTTCGAAGACCACATCCGAGGACGGTCCTTCGGGCGCCTCGACTGACGCCGCCCGAGCGCCAAGCTCGCGAGCGAAGTCGAGGCGTTGGCGCTGGGGGTCCACGACGTGTGGAGCAATGCCGCGTGCGGCCAGGGCCATGGTCAGGAGCAGCCCTTGGGAGCCGGCGCCGAATACGGTGACTTCGTGTCCCGATCGCGCGTCGCTTTCGCGGATCGCTGTGAGCGCGACGGCGAGTGGCTCGATGCACACGGCGTCTTCCTGCTGGATCGTCTCTGGCAGGGGCCATACGAAAGCAGCGGGCACCCGCGCGAACTCAGCACATAGACCATCCGTGCCCACGCCGAGTGAGCGCTTCTGCTGACACAGCGACGACGCACCCCTCCTGCAGGGGGGACAGGTCCCGCAGACGATGTTCGGCTCGACGACGGCAAGCGATCCGATCGCCCGGTCGCGGACGGCGCTGCCGACCGCGATGATCCGCCCGTATCCCTCGTGAGCGATCACGAAAGGCCGTGGGAACCTCCAGTGACCGGCATACATCGCGAAGTCGCTGCCACAGAGGCCCACAGCTCCGATGCGGAGAAGGACATCGTCGGGCCCGCACTCAGGGATCGGCAGGCGCTGGACCTCAAGGCGTCCTGGGCCGGTCAGGACGGCGGCTTCCATTTGGCTCACGCCCATAAAGACATTCCTCGCAAGTGCACGGTCTTCACGTATGTGAAGTCCTCGATCATCCACCGTGGGCTCTCGCGTCCGATGCCCGAGTCCTTGATGCCGCCGAACGGAAGGTGATCCAAGCGCTGATTCGATGAGCCGTTGACGACGAGGCCGCCGACATCGAAGTCGCGGATCGCCTCGACCACACGTCGCAGGTCATAGGTGAACAGGCCACCTTGTAGCCCGTACGGCGTCGAGTTCGCCTCACGGATGGCGTCGGCGAAGTCATCGAATGGCAGAACCGAGACGAGAGCGCCGAACACCTCGTCGGTAACGACTCTCGCCGTGCGCGGGGGGTCCGCGATGACCGCGGGTGTCAGCGTCGCACCATGCACGACGCCACCGGCTTCGAGGCGTGCACCCGCCGATACGGCTTCTTGTATCCAACTCGCCACGCGCTGCGCGGCCTCAGCATCCACCATCGTCCCGACGTCAGTGGCGGGATCCAACGGGTCACCGACACGAAGTGAGGCGACCTGCGCGCGGAATTGGCCGACGAACTCTTCGAAGCGCGGCGACTCAACGTACACGCGCTGCACCGAGATGCAGCTCTGTCCTGAGTTGCTATACCCGGTGCGGGCGCACACTCTAGCCGCCTCGGTCAGGTCAGCGTCAGAGCACACGATCGTCGCCGCATTTCCTCCAAGCTCGAGGACGAGACGTTTGCCGGCTGCGATGCTCGCGACTCTGTGCCCAGCAGCTGCGCTCCCCGTGAACGCGACCGCATTCACCTCCGGAGCAGCGACGAGGGACGCACCCAGCGCAGCTCCACCGTGAAGGACTTGTATGGCCGCGTCAGGCATCCCCGCATCCAACAGGATCCGGACGAACAGAGTTGTCGCACCGGGCGCCTGTGGCGGGGACTTCACGATCGTCGTGTTGCCCGCCGCGAATGAGGCCGCGACCTTATGCGCGAGCAGATTGACCGGCGCGTTGAACGGGGTGATCGCGAGGACGACACCCACCGGTAGGCGGACCGTGATCGCGCTCGAGCCGTGGCCGCTCGGCCAGCCGTCGGTCGGGAGGACCTCCCCGCCGATCCGTCGCGCCTCCGCCGCAGCGATCTGCAACGTCTCCGCTGCGCGCGTGACCTCATGCGTCGTGTCCTTGATGGGCTTCCCCAGCTCCGTGGTTTCCAGGCGAGCGAGCTCGTCCCGTCGCTCGGAGAGCAGCGATGCGGCACGTTCCAACGTCTCTGCTCGACGGTACGCGGGCTGACTGCGCATATCACGACTCGCTGTGGACGCATACCGGCGAGCGGCGCGGACTTCCTCCTCGCCACACATCGCCGCCATGGATACGTCGACGCCTGTGTGCGGCGACCGCCGCGGGGCGACGCCACCTGAGGTGTCCCGCCGCCAAGCGCCGCCCACGAAGGCGTCCGCCGAGAAGGCTCCCCCACTTTCCATCTCCGCGGGGACGATACCCGAAAAGTCCGCCACGTGGACGATGTGGTCCACAGAGTGGTTTACTACGGTTATGGGGGAGCCAGGGGGTCAGTTACGTGGTCTGCGCGTTCTGGAACTTGGCTCGCTCATCGCGGGCCCCTTCGCCACCCGGCTGCTCGCCGATATGGGCGCGCGGGTCATCAAGGTCGAGCCGCCCGGAGGCGATCCTCTCCGGAACTGGGGCATGGTCACCGAGGAAGGCTCTCTGTGGTCCATGGTCCAGTCCCGAAACAAGGAGTCCGTCATCATCGATCTCCGCACACCGGAGGGGCAACGGCTCGCGCGGAGACTCGCGGGCACTGTCGACATCCTCGTGGAGAATTTCCGCCCTGGCCGCCTCGAGTCATGGAATCTCGACCCGGCCGCGCTGCGTGAAGAGAACCCTCGCCTGATCGTGGTTCGCATTTCCGGGTTCGGCCAAAGTGGTCCGTACCGAGACCGACCCGGCTACGGCAGTACTGGCGAAGCCATGGGTGGCCTGCGCTTCATAACCGGGTTCGAGGACCGTCCGCCTCTGAAGGTCGGTGTCAGTCTCGGCGATGCGGTGGCGGCCCTCTACGCGACGATTGGTACGCTCGCCGCGCTCCATCGTCGCGACATCATGGGGTGCGGCGAGACCGTCGATGTGGCGCTGTACGAGTCCGTGTTCTCGCTGCTCGAGGGGATCCTTCCCGAGTACGGTTACGCGGGTCCCATCCGTCAGCGTGGGGGGAATGCACTGCTGGGCTCAGCGCCATCGAACGTGTATCCGACGGGAGATGACCGCTGGATCACCATCGGCGCGAATGGCGACTCGATCTTTCGTCGCTTCTGCACCGCGATCGAGCGGCCTGAGCTCGCGGACGATCCGCGCTTTGCAGACAACCAAAGCCGGCGCGCGAACGTTGCGGTGCTGGACCAGTTGATCGAGTCTTGGACACGCCAACACGAGCTTGGTGAGCTGTGGGACATCTTGGTGCGTGCTGAGGTGCCGGCCGCACCTGTTTACAGCATCGCGGATGTCGTCGCGGATCCCCAGTACCAGACGCGCGACATGATCCTGCGGTTGATGGGCCCGGGTGGTATCGGTGAGCTCCTGGTACCCGGTGTCGTCCCGAGGTTCGTTGACGCACCGAGCAGCGTACGGTGGCTGGGACGAGCCGCTGGCGCGGACACCGTGACCGTGCTGAGGGACATAGGCCTCGACGATGCGGAGCTTGAGCGCCTCGCGAGCAGCTCGATCATCGATCTGGGCAGCGCCCCGAGACCCATGGCCGGTAGCACTTTGGTCCTGGAGTGAAAACAGTGGCGGCCGAGAACCGAGATGGCGTTCGGAGCGTCCATCGCGCTCTTTCGCTTCTCACACTCTTCGATGAAGAGCACCCAGCGCGAACGATGCGAGAGCTCGTCGAAATGGCCGAACTTCCCAAGACGACCACGCTGCGGCTGATCCAAACGCTGGAAAGATCCGGCTACCTCTACAGCCGGCCGGATGGCCGCGTCTGTTTGGGTCCAAGGCTCATCCGACTCTCGAGGGCCGTGGATCTCGTATGGCGGTTGCCCGCCGCAGTGGACGCCACGATGGAGCTGCTCTGCGGGCGCAGCCGCGAAACTGTCAACCTATACGTGCTCGATGGGCCTTGGCGGGTCTGCGCAGCTCAGAAGCAGGGTCCACAGAGCATCCGCTATGTCGTGCCGGTCGGCATGCAGCTGCCCCTATGGGGTGGTGCTTCGGCGAAGGTCCTCTTGGCGGACGCGCCGACCGAGCTGATGGACTTGGCGCTCGATCAGGGAGGCAAAGACGCCAGCTATCGCGCGTGGCTGCTGCACGAGCTCCAGCGCGTCCGCGACGCGGGGGTCGCGACCAGTCATGGAGAGCGCGAACGCGGCTCGTCCTCCGTCGCAGCGCCAATCCGGGCTGGCGATCGCACCGTGGCCGCGCTCGCGATCTCGGGCCCGACGATGCGATTCACAGACGTGCGGGTCCACGAGTTCGCCGAGTTACTGAAGAACGCGACGCGCGACATGGAGCGGTCGTTCACCAAGAACATGGATCTGGATCCCCTTGGAACGGTATGGGTCGGCGCGAGCGCAGCGCGCTAACCCGCTTTCGCGAGGGTGGACACGCCTGGTGGGAGACCGCCATAAGCGATGTCCAGCCAGGACGGATCGTCATCCGTGGCGAGCGCATCGAGCACCTCATCGAGTCAATGTCGTATGCAGGGGTCGTCGGTCTCATGGTCGGCAACCTCCGGTTCTCGAACGCGCAGGCGCGGTTGCTCGAGGCCGCACTGATAGCGGGCGTCGATCACGGTGTGCGCGCGCCGTCGATCGCCGCTGCACGGATGGCCGCGACATGCGGGGTCCCACTCAACTGCGCCGTTGCGACTGGGATCAACCTGCTCGGTGACGACCACGGGGGCGCCGGCGAAGAGTGCATGGAGCTCTTGTACGAGACCGCGACCCGGGCCGCGGCTGATGCCACATCATTGGAGTCGGTCGCGACGATGCTGATCGCCGAGCGGCTACGGTCCGATGAAAGGATTCCGGGCTTCGGCCACCAGCTGCACAAGGATGAGGACCCGCGACGGAGTCCGATGCTGCGGCTCATCGACAGGGCGATTGCCGCAGGTGAGATCAAGGGCTCGTTCGCCCGCGCGGGGCTTGCGCTGGAAGAGGCGCTCGCTCGTGCGAAGGGTCGCACGCTCGGGCTGAACGTGGACGGCGTGACAGCGATCGTCTACTGCGAGTTGGGCCTACCTACGGCAGCGGCGAAGGGTCTGTTCTGTCTCTCGCGCGGTGTTGGCATCGTCGCCCACGCGCTCGAAGAGATGCAGTCTGGAGCGCGCATCAAGGGTCCATGCCCGCCCGGTGATGACCTCGTGAAGTACGTGGGACCGGCCGAGACAAGCTGAACAGCTAGGTGTTGGCATCCATCTGATCTTGGTGAGACGCTCACCTGATTCTCGGGGTGTGCGGTGGCCCCGCTTCCCGCGTTTCTTCAAATTCGTGTGAGAATTGTCACGTCGTGGGGTAATTGCGCTGACGACTCTGGATCAGCCAATCAGAGGTTCGAAACCTCTCTCCCCAACAGACCCGAGGACACTAAAACGCTCCAGGAGCTCGGCCGAAAGCGACAACCACCTGACCGGCAATCAGGTAATCGGCGCTCCACACTCAGGGTCGACATCGTATCGATGTGGCGCTGTCACGCTGTTGTTGCGAATGCCGTAATTCTGTCTGACGACCGTTACGGTTTCGCCTGATTCAAAGTGCGAACCGTGTGGTCTCGGCACAGTGCGTGCGTTGCGAGTGTTCAACTCCGTCCTCTTAGCAGTTGTGGGTCGAGACGCGACGGCTCGCGGGATGAGATTTGATCGTGGAGGTCTTTGCGATGACGTTGGTCAACATGAAACAACGCTACGTCGCCTCGACGGTTTGTCCCATCGCAAAATCGGGACAGGTCGAGTGCGCCGAGCTGGCAGGGCGTATTTTTGAGAACGACGCGACAGCGTCGGCAGCGCTGGTCGAGCATCTCATCTCGGCGGAATGCCACACCCGCGAGCAGCTCGCTCGCATAGTCGGCAATATCCGTAGCTACACGCACTCGTACCGGCTGGTATACGAAAATCGCGTCGAGAACGGGTTCGCCGCCTAAGCTGTTGGCGAACCGGAGCGATTGCGGTCGGCGCGGCGAGCTCGGCTAGAAAGGCGTCGTGCTAACGAGCGTGCTGCGCAGACCGAGCGTGGCGCGAAGGAACTGTCCGCCATGGAGATCGACCGATCGATCGCTGCCGCGGACCACGACTGAGATCGGTCGGCCACCGGGGCTCTCGTTGAACCCCATCGACACGAACCGCCCGATATCGATTCCGTAGTCCTCGATTATGTGCGCGCGGATCTCAGCGCCGCTGAAGTGTTCGGACCACAGCTCGGCATGGGGATTCGCGCCGCGCTTGTCGTAGGCCGCGAGTTCCGCGGGATCCGGGACGCTCGTGAGGTACGGCCACCCCTCGGCGCAACCCCAGGTGTCGCCCACGCGGATGGCATTGAACACGCAGCCGGGGTTCTCACTCGCGCCGCCATTGGCCGACGAGAACATCGCACGGATGGGCTGACCGTCGTAGAAGAGGAACTGACCGGCAGTGGACTCGACGGCGGTGTTCGTCCGCTCGGTCTCCACAGACTGACCGCGGTAGCACTGATCGGACGTGTCGTCACGGACGTCCCACTCGCGCTCGCCCGCGCTCGACTGCTTCCACGCCGCGTATGTCCGTGCGGTCACTGCCTGCGCGCGCAGCGCCTCGATCTCCCAAAACGGCAGCATTTCGCCGGGCAGGACGCCGCGCATGTAGTCGTCCGAGGAGACGACGTTGACCACCGTCAGAGACCCACCTGCCACCTGCAGCCAGAGGTCGCCGCGGTATGAGAGCCCTTTCTCGGCGATGCTGATCGGGTCCCACGACTGAACCGGCACGAGGCGGACGGGATCGCGTCCCGCGTATGCGACGCCGCGTCCGTCCGTCACCACGACGCTCGCTCCGCTCCGGGATGCGCGCATGAGCTGGCCTGGTCCGGTCTGGGCGTAGACGACCGTCGGATCGGCATCGTTGACGAGTCGCATCCCGCCCTCTGAGCTCAGGCTCGCGGTATCACCGATCGTGCTTCCGACGCAACCGTTCGACGGTGCGGAGAGCAGGACGCGGAACGACGGTGCGGACGGCAGGCTGACGAGGTCAGCGCCCGGGAAATACTTGGCAAGGATCTCTTCGCCACTGAGGCGCGGACCCACGGCGCCCTCTGCCCAACCTTGCGCTCCCCACTGGGAGAGCCCGACGCCGTGGCCCCAGCCCTTGCCATAGAGAGTGACGCCATCGCCGACCACGATGCGTTCAGTCTTCATCGCAACCGCGTTTCCGGAGAACCAACCGGTGCCCTCCTGCACCAGGTCCCACGCGAGCGTGTACGTGCCATTGTTCTGCGGAGCGCGCACGCTCACGTTGAGTGTCGTCGCCTGCCCAGATGCAACATCACTCGAGAGCGCGTCTCTGGCGCCATCCCAGAGGATGGTGTTGCCGTCCGCGTCATACCAGTGATAGCCGAGCTGGACCGGATGGTCGCCGCCGGCCGGCCAGGGACGTACGCCGGTATTCGTGATGCGGATCTCGACGGGCATCTCCGCCCCCGCGATGACCGCGGACGGCGCGGTCGTGTGGTCGTAACTTGAACCGAGCTCAGGTGTCACGCCGACGACGCGTGCTGCGCTGGCAATCTTTCGAGCAGCGACCAGGTCGCCCGCGCGTGGGGTCGCCTCCTGAATGGCGAGCGCGACGGGGGCCTCCACGCTGTGCCGCGATAGGTCCGGCGGCATCGCGAGGACCACGTCCGGCTGCATCGCGAGGACCGCGAGCAGAGCGCTGAACGCCATACCCAACAGGACTTGGAAGCGCGGCACACCGATATCCATTACGCGCAGCGTTGCTTGCCGTCCGAACACACCGGCGGCTTGCGCCGTGCACGGCCCACTTAGCAAGCCATGGCATGTCGACGAAGCGGCCGAGGGCGCGATCACCCACGAACGACGGCTGCGACGGAAGTCAATGGGCGACGAGCGGACGAATTTGCCTCTTCGAGAGGGTTCGGCGATTCCCTCTGATACCGGATGTCCACCTTGCAACAGCACTCGTAGCGCCTTGCGCGGTGGCCGGTGCCCCCGTGCAGTACATCTTGCCGAGATCGAAGAAACGCGCGCGGACCGCCGGCACTCGCGAACGCCTGCTATCAGAGCGCGCCCTCAACAAGCGACGCAACTGTCATGTTCGACGGGCGAGCTTGGAGGACGATTGCTCCGTGACACGGTGGGTCGCCTGCGCCTGGATAGCGGCTTGCGTGCTGAGTGCGTGCGCTCCGGCACGCACACCCGACCATTTCTTGTTGCCCGACGGGTTCACGGGCTGGGTATACGTGAGGTACGACGATCCGAGCTGTGCACCGCTCGACATGCGTGATGGCCGAAGAGTCGTGCGAATCCCAGCCGATGGTCGGCTGTGCACGTCGACGCCGTACGAAACAGGCAGTGCGCGGGACTTGTACGAGTACATCCGTCCGGACGGCACGACCCGGCCGCTCGACAACGCTGAAATTTCCCTGGGGGCATTCCACGAGCCGGGCCACTACGAGAGTTTCCGGGTCGGACCCGGCGGTCGGCCGGATCTGTCGCCGTTTCGCTGACGCTTTCTCTCTGTAAGACGTGGGCATCACCACCGCGCGACGCACGTGGAATGTTGACCGGCACGGGACGACGTACCGCGTCGAGATGGAAGACGAGTACTTCTTCGGCCGCCGTGTGGTTCGTGTCAACGGCAACGTCGCCTACTCGGGCAGGACGGTTCTCTCGGATCACAGTGGTGCGTACCAGTTCGACCTTGGGGGCGAGCCAGCCTTCCTGAAGATCAGCACGAACGGCTTTCGCTATTACTACGATCTCGTTACTCAGCCGTTCGGAACTGCCGAGCTGAGGAAGGTCCCGAATCCAAAAGAGCTTGTGCAGCAACCTCCCAGTCTCGCGGGGAGTGCGGTATCAGTTGCCTTCGCTCTTGCTATAGCAGCTGCGCTCGCCCTCGGTTACGACGGTCGCTTATGGCGTGAGCCAACGGTGGCCTTTGCGGGCCTGCCTCTAGATGCCACCATCACGCGAGCCGCGATCACGGATCGCGACGCACGCCACATCGAGTACCGCTTTCAGGTCGGATCCAAGAGTTTCGGGCACGGTGGTTACATATCGAAGGAAAGATACGAGCGCGCTCTATCCGTCGGCATCGTCCCGATCCGATATCTCGCGATCGCCCCTGAGGTCAGTGCGTTAGCTGCGGAACCTGGCGATCTGATCTTCGACACCCTGTTCGGCATCTTCCTCGCCGCTTGCGCAGGCTGGTATCTCTGGGGCGCGGCACAGGCCTTCGGCGACTACCGTGTGTGGAAGCGACTGTCGACGACCGGCGTGGATACCGTTGGACGCGTCACCGGTGTGCGCACGCTCCGCAACCGATACATGGCCGCCGTTGGGTGCATCTTCGAGTACTCCTACCAAGCGGATTCCGGTGAGCTTCGCGGGAGGTCAGGAAGTTTCGCCCTCGATGCGCCCATGTACTACCCGGTCGGTAGCGCAGTTCGCATTCGATATGACCCGGACCGGCCTGCCGACAGCATCCTGCTCACGCCGAGCGCGTGATCCGGCGTACTAGTTGGGGCTCGCGATCTGGATCAAGTTGCCGCAGGTGTCGTCGAAGACGGCCGTCGTGACCGGACCCATCTCGAGAGGCTCCTGCGTGAACCGAACTCCGAGTGCCTTGAGACGCTTGAACTCGGCTCTTGCATCCTGGACCGCGAACGACGCGAAGGGGATGCCGTCGTCCTGCAGCGCGCGCTTGAATGGGGGCACTGCGGGGTGACTGCTCGGTTCGAGAACGAGCTCGGTCCCGTTCGGCGCGTCGGCTGACACGACGGTGAGCCACCGCATGTCGTCACCGAGCGGTATTTCCTTCTTCTTCAAGAACCCGAGCACCTCGGTGTAGAACTTCAATGCCTTGTCCTGATCATCCACGAAGACGCTGGTGAGGTTGATCTTCATCGCTATCTCCCTTTCCGTTTCTTGCTCGGCCACCGCTCCCCAATGACCCTTAGCGGCGTCGCGTCGAGGTAATGGAACTTGTACCGCCCGTCTCTTTTCGTGATCACGAGGCCGGCCGACTCGAGCTCGTCGAGGTGCTGGGAGATCGCCTGCCGTGTCGAGCTGAGCCCGTGCTTCATCACCAGGCGCGAGCAGACCTCGAACAAGGTCTGACCATCTCGTTCGTGCAGCTCATCGAGGATCGCCCTCCGTGTGGGGTCAGCGAGCGCTCTGTAAACATCTCCCAACGGCCCCACGATATGCAAGTCAAGACTTGCATGTCAAGTCGTGCGCCCCTATTTGTGCTCGGAAGTCGTCAGAACGTAGATTGATGGTCGGAACCGCACATCGATCGGAGAACGTAAGTGGCAGAAGGCACGATCAAGAGAATCGTCGGAGACCGCGGATTCGGTTTCATCACACAGGCCGATGGGAGCGAGATCTTCTTCCATCGCTCGAAGGTGGCCGGCGACGCATTCGACTCGCTGACCGAGGGTCAAAAGGTGACTTACGAGAAGGCCATGGACCCGCGGCGCAACAAGGAGAACGCGGAGCAAGTCACGCCGGCCTGAGCCGGGGCCGTCGCTAGGGACGCCTACAGCGTCGGCTTGAACAACATCAGGTACAGGATCAGGAGTAGCCCGCCCGCGCCCGTGACCGCGAGGATCCCTGGGCGGAAGCGCGTGAGCAGGCGCTCCATCTCCGCGTCGTCACGCGTGTCAGCGATGCGGTCGATGGTGCGCCCGCCGTAGACGTTCATCACTACGGCGATCGCGATGAAGACTACGAGCGCCGCCCAGATCCAGAAGGTGCCCCAGAACGAACCCATGAAGCCCAGCAGGATCCCTGACGCGAGCGTGATCCCGAAGAAGATCCACCGAAGGATGCTGGCGGCCTCCGAGACCTCGAGCAGCTCCCGGATCCGAGTGTCGTTGCGCTCCTCCTTCAGATGGAACGCGACGGTGACGGGATGGACCAACAGCAGGCCCAGCACGCTGGCGATGTGCACGAAGACGATCCAGCGATACATGACGTCAGGGCACGCTGACGCAGTTGCAGCGTGGACGCTCTTCGAGGAGCGTTCGGTCCCATTTGCCCAGGTCCGCTGAAACGTCGTACGTGCTTTCGAGGAAGGCCATGAGCGCAGCAGCGGGATCCGGCGCCGTCCGCACCGCCTCATACGGCAGGATGAATTCGCCGCGTGCGGCGACCCACTGCGCCGAGTCGGGCCGGACGGTCGCGTCAGCGAGACCAGCCGGCGGCGGCATCGCGTAGGAATAGAACTCGGCCTGCGGCAGCTCGTCGCTGCCAAGCCAGAAACCGGCGGCGATCAGCTCGTGCGAGTAGGCCTCGTGCATCACGTGGATGTGGACGTTCGGCGCGCTCCCTCCCGCATAGGCCGGCCCGCGCCGACCGGAGAATCGCGCGCTCGCGAGATCGAAGCCGCCCCAGAAGAACTGCACCGGACTCGCCTTGCCGAGGAAGTCCGCCCGGAAGCGATCGAAAACGAGCTGCGTGCTGATCAGAGCGGTCAAGAGCTGGCGCACGACGTCACGGTCGTAAGGGCGGACCTCGACGTCGTCGAGGAATGGGATGTTAGGCGCCACCTCGACGGGGACCGGCATGATGCGCGGGTCGGGCACGCCCAGCGCTGCGAGGTTCTCGAGGACCTGTCGATAGAACTGCGCGACCGACATGGGACGCAGCGGCATGGCTGAACGGCCACCGCGGCTCGTCACGATGACGAGCTCATGGTCGATGAAGTCGAAGTCGATCTGGAACGCTTCGTCGCCCGCGGGAGTCAGCGTTGTCGTCAGGCCACGGGGCGTGACCATGAGCGTCGAATTCCACCAGTGGTTCATCAGCGGCGTCATCGTCAAACGGATCTTGCCTACGACCTGCGCCCACATGTGGAGAGCGTGCAACGTGTCCTTCGACTCGGCATAGATCAGGGGAGGCCAGAGTCCTACGGCGCGGTCGGTC
>Ga0070706_100004881_pt1 | contig 12829 bp, 18 predicted proteins | sample KBSK5501metaG_FD_65476 | JGI IMG/M metagenome (GOLD analysis project Ga0070706, IMG submission 65476) | Corn, switchgrass and miscanthus rhizosphere microbial communities from Kellogg Biological Station, Michigan, USA - KBS K5-50-1 metaG | ecosystem: Host-associated > Plants > Roots >...
AACGGTGATGGCCTCTGGCTTCACTTTGGGTAACAGAATCCGTAAACGCATAGCTCTGCCTCCTCTGGGTTCTCTCTCCTTCCTATTTTACCCCAGTTTTACCGCTTTTCGTACAGTCACCATATCTGTTCCCCCTTGCACTTTGTTGCATAATAGATTATACTCTATCGGACTCTCTCCTATAGCCCACCCCCTGGTCTGGTATACTTCAGCTTTGCCGGTTATATAGCCGGTTGTTGTGATGATAGGAAGCTCAGTTCATTATAGCGTACCTAAAAATACCTTCCCTCTTGTTCTAGACCCTAAGAACCCCAGGTTAGAAATCCCCACACTTCTATAAATGCAAGAAAAATAGCTTGCAATTCTTCCTAATATAGACTATACTATTAGAAGAAAGTTGTTACTACTACTAAGAGCCTTAACGGAGGTACTACTAATGAAACCCTACATGGTGAAATTCACCTATACCGAGTCTGGCAAGACAGAAGAATGTGGGTTCCTGTGCAGGGCAGCAGACCCACAGCACGCTGCCGAGAAATTCTGGAACATGCATCCTGGACAAGAGTTCAAATTGGTATCGATTACTACCCAGGATGGTATTGAGTTGTTTCGTAGTGAGAAGTTTGGTAGATGGATTACTATCCCGCGAGACTAATTGCCAGACCAGGGGTACTCGCCTTCGGGAGGGTACTCCGAGCCTGTCAAGTAGGCAGGAACACATAAAAGAAAGGACCAAGCATTATGGCGAAGGATCGAGCAACGAGTGCGGCAATTGATGATGTTCAGGAGCTTTGTGGTTGGGTCACCACAAAAGAGGCAGCTAGGATTTGTGGTTTGGAATGGCCAACAATGTCCCAGGTAGTCTATTCCAAGCGAGTGAAGGCAGTTCGTATCGGTGGTATTATTCTGGTCGAGAAGGCGAGTGCTGAGAATTACCGCAAGGAACAGGATGCCAAGAAATCTGTGAAGGAGCGCGAGAAGGCATTGCAGGAGAGGCTGGCATCCCTAACTCCAGAGCAGCTTGAGGCACTGCTGAAACAGATCGAAACACCTGCTGACCAGGGCATAGCTGCGGCTAGGACAGATGCTGAGCTTGAAGTCAAGGCGTAGTATTCATTGAGCCAGGGCAGTCATCTATACGGTGATTGCCCGTTTGTTGCTGGAGAGAGGAGCAGGTAATGCCGTCTATTCATAGCTATATATTCTCGATGGAGGAGACTGCCAGGTATGCTAAATTAGCAGACAGCGTGATGGCTAGCTGTGATGCCCTTGTAGTAAATGGTCATGCTTGTAGTCTGAAGGTTAGTAATAGTGCTCTCCATGTGAAGCAAGGTAAACTGCTCGGTGTTGATCGCGATCCTATTATTTATTATAAAGGTGCTGTCCCTATTCGTACTATAGTTCTTATGGGCAAGTCAGGGATAATTTCAATAGAGGCGTTGCACTGGTGCAAAGAGCAGAATATCTCTATTGTTATGCTGGATGGCATTGGTAACTTATTTTACTCACTATCTCCTGAAGGCGAGTCCAATGCAAAGTTGCGACGTGCTCAGTACCAGGCTGATATCACAGGCATGGGTGGCTATATTGCGCGTGAGATGGTTCGACAGAAGACTGTCGCTCAGATTGAAATGTTAAAGACTATTCCAGAGCGTAAGAAACAAGGTGAGACTGTTGCCGAGCGTATTGGGAAGAGGACAGTTCTCATTGATAGTATAGGTGGTATGCTGATCAAGTCAATTCGGGAATTGCTGGAGGATGGGCTGACAGAGCTATCTCAAGTGAAGGATGTTCGTGTTATGCAAACAGTGGAGGGTAGACTTGCATCATACTATTGGAGTGCCTTTGTGGGAATACCTCTCCGGTGGGCTGATAAGGATGCACCCCTTGTCCCACCACATTGGAAGATGATTACTGAACGTCCTAGTACACTGTCATCTGGTATTAGCGGCAGACATGCTGTATGTCCCTTTCATGCTGCCTTGAACTATCTCTATGGGGTGGCTGAGCATCTGATACTATGTGCTATCCGTGCAGCTGGTCTTGATCCTGCATGCGGTTTTCTTCATTATGACAAGGTATATCGAGACTCCCTGGTCTATGATCTCATTGAGCCTCACCGTGCAGAGATTGATGCCAAGGTATTAAACTTCTTTAATCGAACAACACTGCAACGTGGTGATATTATCATGCTCCCTAAAGGGCAGCTCATGCTGAACAAAGAACTGGCCAGGTATCTAATTGTGTCATGCCTGCCTGATGCTAAGAAACTAGGGAACACAGTCTCATGGCTGGTGAAGACCCTAGCAAAGTAGTGGTGAGAAGTATGCCAGAATTTGCTCTCTATAATTGCCACCACTCTCAGCATACCGTTTCATTTGTTCTAGCTTTTTCAGTGCTATCTCTAGGTGTCCTGGATTAGTATTCACCTGTCTGAGAATGTACTCTGCACCATCTAAGTCTTTTTCACTGTATAACAAGGTACACTGTGCTGTCTCTCCATCCCGACCAGCTCGGCCTGTCTCCTGGTGATAGCGTTCCATTGAGTCGGGAATGTCATAGTGAATGACTGACCGGATATTTGCCTTGTCGATACCCATGCCGAATGCTATGGTGGCTACCAGGATATTCACCTCTCCATCTGTGAACTTGCGTTGTGCTTCTGCACGTTCAGCCTTCTTCAATCCAGCATGATATGCCAGAGCCTTGATACCTCTCCTGTGGAGCGTAGTGACCAATGCTTCGGTATTGGCCTGTGTTCGCACATAGACGATAGCTGGAGTACTATCCAGAGCTTTCGTCAGTCGATCCACTTTCTCGTATTCACTCTGAGCATGAATGACTATGTACTCCAAGTTTTCTCTATCGAATGATCCAATGTGAATGTAGGGATCGTGCATGTGTAGCTGTTCAATGATATCCTGTTGCACTTCTGGTGTGGCTGATGCTGTCAGGGCAACAGCGGGAGCGTCAGGGAATTGCTCTCGCAGCAGGTGTGCTATCTGTCGATACTTTGGTCTGAACTCATGTCCCCACTGGCTAATGAGATGTGCTTCGTCCACTGCTATGAGCGATACATCTTGTAGAAGTGGTACAACCTTCTCTAGTGACTCAGGAGCCACATAGAGCAGTTTGATTGCGCCTGACAGGATTGCCTTCTCTCGTGATGCTCTCTCCTTCTTGCCAAGGGATGAATTGATATAGGTAGCAGGTACATTCTGGCTCTCAAGGCGTAATACCTGTTCATTCATAAGTGCGATGAGTGGCGATATTACTATGGTTATGCCCTTGAGTTTGAGTGCTGCTGTCTGGAAGATAGCTGATTTACCACCACCAGTGGGCATTACCACCAAGGCATCTTTGCCCTGTATGATTTGCTCTATAGCAAGTGACTGCTCAGTATGTAGCTGGTCATGCCCTGAATACTTCTGGAATATCTCGTTGGTGTTATCGCGTTCTAGTAGCATGTTACTCAGTTGTCTCCATCGCTTCCACTCAGGAGAGCCAACCTTGGGATTGAGTTTCTCTAGTTTGTTGAACTCCTCCTGCACTGGATCGGATGGCGGAGCCTTTGGAACAACTGTAAGCTGTGGACGATCTGGCTGGACAGGAGGAGCATTGACTACCTGACGTTTCTCTTCATGCTGGTTCTCAATCTGCTGGATAGCTTGCCGCAGTTTCTCATGTGACTTTGTGCCTGACTTTTTACCTGATGCAATGAGCTTGAGTGTGCTAAGTGCTATCTCAGTCATCTCAGCAATCTCAGTATACTCAAGGCCATAGCTCTTTAGTATCTTGACACACCCGCGTGCAGTCTCAGTAGTTCCGAGTTTGTATTCCGATGCTGCTGCCAGGGCATTTGTCGTCTTTGCCAATATCTGCTGAGACTTGGTGGCATCCTGTGTGATCTCCTCTTTCTCCAGGTTTACTACCTGACGGTGAGATACGAATGTCCCTGGCTCAATCTTCAGCTTGATGGCTTCCAGATAGGTAGCAGGTCTTGCCTTAGTATTGTAGGAGTACTGCTTACCCTCTGCTAATTTCTTCATGGCATCCCAGATAGTATCGTCGTCGGCATTCTCTAGTTCTCCCATTTCATGCAGGGCATTTTTCTGTTTAATAGTCCCATCATCTGCATAGTATCGAATAGCCCACTTCACAGGTGAGATGATATATCCCCATCCATCCTTGATCTTCGGACGAATGGAACCCATGCCAGTCTCAGGTGCATCACGACCCATTGAACGAACGAAGGCAATATAGCGTGCGACAGCCTCCGACTGATCACCAATGGCAAGCACACTGTCAGTAGCAGTAGCAATAGAACTATCACCCATCATCTCAGCTAGCAAGGTGATCCTTGCGTGTGCTTCATCCAGTATCAATGAGCCATGAGCAGGTAGATAAAATGCACCAACTCTGGCCTTTGACCCAAGGTGGGTATTAAGGTAATCACCAAACTGTATGCTTTGATCCTGGTACTTGCTATGCTCGTACATCCCGTCAGCCAAGTCTCTCAATGGTCGTAGTCCCTGATTATAGGCATTGAACATCTCTTTGGTCACATCCTGGTGCCTCTCGTAAAATCTGTGAGTGTCAATGGGCATAGGTGTTTCCTTGGCCAGGGGCTCAATATAGGGATGACCAGTATTGACTTGCAGGAGTTTCCCTGGAACAACATGCACCATTCTCTTGATCCTGTTGTAGAGAGGACTACCTTCAGGCTGCTGCTCTTTCAGCTTAGACATCTCATGATTGAACTTCCGCAGAAATGAGTGTTCGTTGCTACCAACAATCTCAATGCCATCATGGATATGTGTTACCTTGAGTACACCACGTTTCACACCGAATGCAATACTGGCACCTGCAAACCATTGTTGTGCGAATGGTCCTGGTTCTAGGTAGTGTAATCTCCCTCGCACAGGATCGTGGACACGCAGGGGATGAAACTTGGTTGGTAACAGTATGCCTGAAATAGCCATGTGAAAATGGTGATCTTGCCAGTGTTCAATATCGAACTGACCAGGGGCGATATCAGGATAGGTGCATGTAGCTGGACTGGGCAGTTCTCCCCCCAGGTGACCGTAGTCCAGATTGAAATCATAGAGATACACATGCTTATAGAACCCAGGTTTGCCATACATGCGTACATTGCCACCTGCTGCTGTTAACGCTCCTATCTGTTGTACACGCCATTCTGGTTTGGGAAAGCTTTCTTTCTCCAGGTAGGAGAGTGCAATTCTCATAGCTGCACTGGCTACTGATGGCGGATGAGTGCCATCTCGCCGTGTTACATAAGGACTGATTTTCCTATCATTCTCAGCTATCTTCTCATAGAGGCATCGTGCTATATTGGCGCTAGTGGCTACATAGTTCTTGAGATACTTGATCTCATCCTCTGAGAGTGAGGAGTATTGCCTCTTGCGCCATTTATCAGGTGGTGGCTCAAGGTCATGCCTGCCTAGATAGACATCAGCATTTTGTACAGGAGTTGTGCCTGGATCAAGTCCCTTGATTGATCGTCCAACAAGTCTTGTAACGCGGTCATCTTTGCGATAAAGAAACTGGAAGTTGGCGCTATCACCACCTGGAAGGTTCTTCATAATTTCCAGTTTTCCATCACCTAAGTCAATCTCTGTACCTTCCTCATCAGCTCTTATAGTCTTACGCATCTGAGCATTGTTACGAAACTTTCTTCCTTGCAGCAAGTCCAACCTGTGGGCAATGAACTCCACTGATTTTGGCAATTTGCGGTATTTGCCACGGTTCTTCCATCCGGTTTCAGAGTCAACACGTTCAGACAATGGTCGCACCTTCGTATTCCCAGGCTTGTTATGCTCAGAATATATCCAGTTGCCCTTATCGTCACGGAGATTATGCAGGTATGCATAGACCAACTCAGCAGGATTATCAAGTCCTATTGTACATAGGACAACGTTATACCTGGGATCAGAGAAATCCAGAGCAATAAATATTGTCATGTATTCTTCACCTACCATCATGCTCCACTCTTCAACACCCACTCTGCGATCAGGACCAAGTGGTGTCCAGGGACCATGCTTACCACCTGTTTTACTGATCTCATTCAGAGGATGCTCTTTCACATACACAGTTTGGTGATCACGAATTACTGCTATATTTCTTCTCATGCTCCCATTGCCTCATAATCATCTACAGTCATGTTCTCACGTACAACGCCATGTTTAAGTGGTATCCATCGCCTTACTGTGTTAGTCTCTGTGCAAGGTGGAGAGTCACAGCCTCGTTTATCGCGGATCATATCTTCAATGTAATCTGGAAGCTGGAAAGTGATATACTCTCCCTCCATAGGACTGGACTCACCAGAGAGGACAACAGTCTTGTGAGTATCATTGGTCTTGCCATAGAAACCACGTGATGCCTTGAACACCAGAGATTTCTGGTCAATACCATGCCAGCGTTTCATGTTGACTCCTCGCATGATCTCATTCTTAGAAATGCGGGTATACTTTGCAATCTGCGCTGGAGTGACATACTCATCTGCCACACGGATCATGAGTTTCTTCTCTTTGTTAGACAGGTCTTCCCAGGGTGTGTTTGCCAGGGTTCGAACTCTATAAGCTAGCTTGCGTTGGTCAGGTGTGAGTACGGATGACTGGATGCCATGACTACCCATCCTGATGATCTCATAGTCAGAAAACTTACCGGCCATTGGTTACCACCATGCTTCCGTCATCTGTATTCTGGCAAGTTTGCCGTCACGATGAATGAGGAGGTCTGCTACTATTTCACTGGGTTTAAATGGTCCCTCTTGGTTCAGGTATAGTACTTCAACATCATAGTGACGGAGTTGTATGTGCTGATTTCCAGATGCACCTTCTGGGCAATCATCGGCAATCCATGCATCTGGTCTGCTGCTTAGTGCCCTGTCAATAAGGGCTTCAAGGTTATCATCTACATTGGGACTATAACCTATTTCTTCTGGCTGAACATAATGTATTGAGTGATGTGGCTCATTTAAATTCATGAACCGTCTGTGTATCTTTTTCCTACTGGATGCTCTTCCCATTGTTACCTCCTATGCTTGCAGTTCTTGCATCGTTTTTTCCTGGGCTGATGTACAGTTGCCTTTCCAATGTGACTCTTGATAGTACCTCTGAAGGTCTTGAAGAGTATGACAGTGTTGTCAGGCAAGACTACCTTGCTGTCGTAATCTCCAGGCCATCTTGGTGTGTAGTGGTCCATGTTGTACTGGGCATGGTGCAGTACGTCTTCGAGTGGTGTTGAGATCATGATGCCTCCCGTCTCCGTTGTTTAGGTGTGATGGACTGTAGATACAACTGCCAATCTGCCTGGGTCCAGCAGTGCCAGAAACCAACGGTCTTTCTATACTGAGTTTGTTCCAGGCGAACTATTGTTTCGCCATTGCCAATAGTTCTGGCCTGTGGGTGAAGATGTGGGTGCGTGCTACGGATTTGTGATGCTAATAGTTGAGCAGCGAGTGGACTCATTGTATAATCCTCCTAGATGACATGAAACAACTTCAAAAGAATGAGAACACCAGGTTCCCCTAAAAGAACTGTCACAAGTACTCCAATGATCCAGTGATACATACTATCCATCCTGTCCTCCATCCGATCCATCCTCCTATCCATATTAACCAGGGTGGTCTTTACCTCAGAGACATCCTTGCTTAGATCAACCACTGCATTGAGCACCTGGGATATATCTACATTGACAGGAACTTTATCAGTCTGGCTCATGTGTCTTTCCTTTCTCAGTTGAATAACTAATTGTTGAACATGTGATGAACAAAAAGCCACACTCTTACGAATCTCCTCGCAGGGTGTGGCTGTATATACGCGACTACTTAAAGCTCGCCATAGGTAGTCGGACTGACTGTTCCATTCACTCCTCCGGTGTCTGCCAGCCATTCGCAAATGGCTCCAGGCTCATTCCCGTCTTCTAGCTTATAGTGAATGGTCTCCAAATTGGAGCTGGTATTATTCAGTTGTTAATTTAGGTGTCCAAGACCACCATTGGAACGTGCCTTGGGCTTAAGCCCTGTCCCGCTCCGCTCCAGGTATTAGCTCTACTTTGGAATGCCAGGGCTCGCCCTATTTCACGCGAGTCTTGGCCTTTAGAAAAGCCTGCATATAGTCACGCCGAGCCGTCTTAGAACATGGCCGAGACGTGGCCGCGAGACGTAGCTTCAAAGCTGGACCGTATGTTCTAACTTTCATGTCAACTTTACCATGGCTTCGCGAGGATGTCAATACCCCAATTTCACATACCGTTGAGTTAATATCGCGATATTACCGCGATGTTGGCGGAGCGCTGCTTGACTGGCGCGGGGTAGATATTATATACTGGTGCTATAGTTTTGATACTGATAGTACCAGAGGAGTAACGATGATTATGAGTGTAGTAAACTCCGACACCAAGGAAATGTATTACACATATGAAGAGGCTGCGTCAATTGTGGGGGCTTCGTATGCCAGGATCTCTGATGCTGTATCTAAAGGTACACTGACTGGTGTGAAGTTGCCTCATGACAGTCGTAAGTATGTGTTGAAATCAGAAGTGGATGCAATAGCGGGATTGGGAAGAGTTGCATCGAAGGAAGCAAAGACGAGGATAGAGGCTGTTCGCAAGAATGCTGCTCCGCGAGACTACGTTGCAGAGGAGTTCAGCTATGGTGCGAAGGCTCAGTTGCTGGTAGAGAAGATAGACAGTCTCGATCACAAGATGGACAAATTTGAGACGTTGTTTGATGACTTCAAGAATGTCATGGCTGCCTATGTACAACAGGCCATTCCTCTCTTCAATATGTTTGCATCTCTGGCTGGAGAGAGTCCCAAACAGATCGACAGACACCAAGATAGATCAGGAGCACACTAATGACACCAGAGCTACGAATGCAAGTTGAGATGCACAAACTCGCTGATCCTGAGACCAGGGACATTCCTGCTGACCAGTGGCAAATGGCTATAGAGATGGGCGAAGAGCTTGTGGCTATTGAGAATAGTTTAAGTCAGGAGTTGGGCAGAGATCTGACTCTAGGCGAGATAGCACAGATAGTCGAGACTGTAGTGCCAGCTCTGACTATGAAGAAGATATTGGAGGGACAACTACATGGCATCTACTGAACATGAAGTCGAAGGTTATCCTGGTTGGAAACGCATCGAGATAAAGACCGACGTAGGGACTACCAAGAGACAGTACAGATCTCCTGGTGGCACTGTCATTTCCAACGGCAAGTGGGCAAAACTGAAGTCAGATCACCCAGGCACGAGTGCATTCGCTGAGAGTGAGGTGAAACAATACGAGATTAAACTGCCTTCATACCAGCAGTCCAATCTCGCAGTGGAGCCTGACTATGAAGAGTATGAAGAGGATGAGGTGCCAATCGAAGAGCCACCACCTGAGCCTCCGGTGAAGAACCCACTGGCATCCAGGCTCTTCCCAAAGCGCAAGAGACCCAATCCCAATAGGCATCCCGATCCATCAGCCCAGGCAAGGCTGAAGGGCTTCCAGAAGAACATCGCACAGCCTCCGCGAAAAGAGAACATCACAGAGTTCCCTGCACCTGATGTGACTCCCAATAAGGGCTTTAGAACCAATCCCAATAACAACGCTGCTGCAGCACCAGACCTTGCCAGGGGACTCAGTGGTGGTCTCCAGTCTGTCACCTCATTAGCAGCTATGTTTACCCAGGTACAAGAGTTTGCGATGCAAAAGCCAGTGGCAGACAGTCTGGCGACATCCATTGCCAACTTAATCGAACCCACCTGGCTCAACAAACAGTATGGCCAGTACATCGCGGGATCGAATGACTGGGTGAACATTGGATATATCGGTGTGGCCTATACAATGAACGTGGCTCAGGGCATCCAGCTCAAGCGCCAGCAAGTTGCCCTGATGAAACAGCAGGCACAGCAGCCACCATCCATGCAACAGCAATATCAGCAAGCAGCGCAACAGAATGGCCATGTACCAGTACAGCAGCCATCACCTGCAGCACCACCAACACAAATGCCAAACATACCCTTCGTGCGTAGGACTGGTCCTCCTGGAGTCGGCTTATGAAACAGTACATCATTGGAGCTATTGCAGCTGTAGCACTGATGACTGTGCATTACCAGCTGACCAAAGGCAAACTGAAGAAGAAGAAGAGGGTTCCCAAGCGCGAGCAGAACAAAGGTGTCAATGGCTTTATGTTCTCTCCACCCTGGTAGAGGAGATTAGCAATGGAAGAACAGAATGTGGATAGGCTTATCAAAGAAGAACTATCATATGGGGAACCGATAGAGCCAGCACCTGAGCCTATACATTATCCTCCGATCCAAGGCCAGTGGGAGCCAAGGCAAGATAGCATGATGGTCTTCAGGATGTGGGGAGCGTTCCTCTTTGGTTTTGTGCTGGCATGGCTGATCTTCGGGAGTGAGTAATGAGTGACAAGGTATATATCAAGGGTTTGAAGCAGGACTATGGATTAGGTGATGCAGTCAAGTCATTCACTGACTACTTTCACTTCCAGGCTGGTCCTAATTGCAAATGTGAACAGCGTCGTCAGGCACTGAATAAAGTGCTGACCTTCACTGGCCAGCAGCCACCACAGCAGGGGAAGTGATCCAGTGCTATGGGAGCTTGCACTTATTAATACCATTGGAAGTAATAACATGAACCAAATGGATGCTACCAACTTCGGTTACACGACTGGTTTGAATACCAGTTCTGCTATCATCAATAGCCAGCTGGTCCCACAAACAAAAACGCAATGGTATACGCCATTCGCAGTGGGTCCAGTCATCCAAGGCGTGCCAGCATCACCTCCGCAGAGTCCTCCTGGCTATAGTAGTGGGAGCAGCAGTACTCAAAATATGATGGACCAGAAGGTACAAATGGCTGGGGCTAATCCCTGGCATCCAGTCCATTCTCCATTGCCCTGGCTCATTGGAATGTTTGTTGTAGGATGGCTGCTCTTGCGATGGGTGCATTGGGGCTATGATCTAAAATAAGGAGCCAGCAGAATGAATGGCAAGATGATCATGGACTTTATAGCATGGACCATAATAGCCGCCATCATTGTGTTGGTGGTTATGAACGCTAGCAAGTTCCAGACAGCACTCAAGCCCATCACTGGGTTCTGGCTATCTGAGACAGCTATGTTCACTGGCTCTGGCTATCAATGCCCACCAGGATCAAGAATGGTCTCTGGCCAAGGCTGCGTATAGGAGGTATCATGGCAAGGCATTCAATCCTTGAAAGCCTCATTGGTGCAGCACTCCTGGTGCTTATACCATTGAAGATTATGAGATGGATAATTGATTGGAAGTCGTCAGAGGAACAAACATAACACTTACTCACTTCCTGCGTGGTTGATCGTGGTGTCTTTCTTGACAGAAGCCCTGGGTGATCCTTCTAAGCTCAGGGCTTCCTGGTGTGTGGGTGAGCTACAACTAATTGCCACCTGAAACGTTTCCATCTGATGAAAGGAGGAATTATGGGTAGAAGAAAGAAACCACGCGACAGCATGGATGACACAAGGTCTTTTCGCACAATCGTACTAGAACGTGACAACCATGCCTGTGTCAACTGTGGACGAACCACCAATTTGCATATTGATCATATTATTCCTATAAGCAGGGGTGGACAAAATATACTCAGTAACATGCAAACATTATGTGAAACTTGCAATTATATCAAAGCGAATTATATGCCGGATGAGGCAGCAGCCAGATTTGCCGATCCCAGGCATAAATGCTGGATGGAGCGGAGAACCAGGGAAATTGATATCTATGGATCAATTGAGAATAAGTACAAACTAGGGAAGCTGTTGAGACAAATGGGCATCAAGAATGCCTGGGAACTAAGACAGGAATTACGAGCTACCACCAGCAATCCTACCACTTAGATGATAGCACAGTGGTTGAATTCAGTGTGTAGGCAAGAGGTGAACTATGGCACAGCCTGCCTGCCTAGTAGTCAGCCAGCTAATATGTTATACTAGGGGTAGGAGAGGATTTATGAAGGTGCGTGAGGTAATCAGGCGTATCGAGGCTGATGGCTGGTATCATGTACGAACAAAGGGTGATCACCGGATATTTCAGCATTCGCTCAAGCCTGGGATTGTTGTTATTCCAGGCAAGGAAGGAGCAGATATACCTATTGGTACATTGCGCAGCGTATTCCGACAAGCACAGCTAGAAATCGAGGATCGCAATGGTTAGAGTTTTAGTGATCATAGAAAAAGGACCAACTAGCTACGGTGCCTATGCTCCTGATATTCCTGGTATTATTGGCCTAGGAGATACTGCCGAAGAAGCACTTCAGAGCATGAAGGAGTCATTACAAATCTATGACGAGTATCTGAAGGATGAACGCCTCCCATTGCCTGAAATGAACAATCAGGCTGTATATATGGATATGGCACTTTCGTAATCCTATGAAAGCGCACCAGTGTTAAAGGCACTGATGCGCCGATCCCACCATATCAGGGATATGAATGATTAACACCACCAGCAATCCTGCCACTTAGATAACAGGTGGTGCTCCGGACCCGACCCGACCCTCAGTACTAAGAACCCTGGGTGTCATTCTTGGCACTCAGGGCTTTTGGTGTTCAGTGATATAATAGCAACATGGACTTGAGAACCTATAACTAAGGTATAATACAGGCATGGATAAAGAAACTGAATTAAACATACTAAAGAAACAGCCTTTGGAAAAAGTGGAAGTATACTGAGTTGTGTGTAAAAACGGAGCCTGGTATCCAAGCTGATCCGTTAAGATCAGTAGAAAATCAACAAAAGGAGGATACCATGACTCATCAGAAGAACGATACGCA